>Ga0157367_1001515_pt1 | contig 10181 bp, 9 predicted proteins | sample AttbisABBM2_FD_113142 | JGI IMG/M metagenome (GOLD analysis project Ga0157367, IMG submission 113142) | Fungus gardens microbial communities from leaf cutter ant in Botucatu, State of São Paulo, Brazil - Atta bisphaerica ABBM2 | ecosystem: Host-associated > Fungi > Mycelium > Unclassified ...
CCCGCAGGGCGACTGCGGCCTGACGGGCCGCAAGATCATCGTCGACACGTACGGCGGTGCCGCACCGCACGGCGGCGGCGCGTTCTCGGGCAAGGATCCGTCGAAGGTCGACCGTTCGGCAGCCTATGCAGGCCGCTACGTCGCGAAGAACATCGTCGCGGCCGGCCTCGCGTCGCGCGCGCTGATCCAGGTGTCGTACGCGATCGGTGTCGCCGAGCCGACCTCGGTGATGGTCAACACGTTCGGCACGGGCCGCGTGTCGGACGCGACGATCACGAAGCTCGTGCGCGAGCACTTCGACCTGCGTCCGAAGGGCATCATCAAGATGCTCGACCTGCTGCGCCCGATCTACGAGAAGACCGCCGCCTACGGCCACTTCGGCCGCGAAGAGCCGGAATTCTCGTGGGAAGCGACCGACAAGGCGCTCGCGCTGGCCGAAGCGGCCGGCGTGGAGCCGGCAGTGCGCGTCGCGTAAGCGTCCGCTGCCCGAAACGAAAAACCCCGGCCAGGCCGGGGTTTTTTTATGGCTGCGTGCGCCGCGCGAGTCAGCGTGCCGCGAACGCGAACCAGCCGGTGCTTGCCGCGAGGCGGCGCGGGCGGTTGACCCGGCGCTGCGGGCCGTTCGCACGGCGCAGCGCAAGCGCGCGCAGCGACGACGGCTTTTGCAGCAGCGAGCGCAGGCCCGCGCGGCGCGCGAACGCCTGCGTGCCCATCATCGAGAAGAATGCGTGAAACCACGCGCGGATGCCGTCGAGCCGTGCGTGCGCCTGCGGGTGCACGGCGAGCGCCTGCGCGCGTGCGCGATGATGGCGCAGCGGACGAAGCGGGGCGGACGGCACGACGCGCTTCGCAGCGCGGCTGAGACGGGAAGTCAGACGGAATGGCATGTGAACGATGCTTTGCTTGCTTGAATGGATGGCGCCCTTGACGAGCGCACTGATATGTAACGGCCTCGGATGGCGCAGCGCATGGTATCCAATGTCGCTGCGCGCCGCGCCCGCCAGAACTGACAGGCCGCGTCAGGCTACAGGGGATTCGTGACGGGCAAAAGTCGCGGATAACCCTTGTGCCGCAAGGCATGCATTACATACTGCCTGTCGCTGAGGCCACCGCGGCGGCGCACAGTTCCCTTGCTGTGGATCAAATTGCCGGCCGGCAATTCCCTGCGCACGACATTGATGCTGCGCGCACCATCCGGCGCCGTTTTACAATCGAAACATTCACAAGAAATACATCGAGCATCCCATGTCTTCATTGCAGTCGGATTTGATTCGGGCGCAGGTGGCGGAACTGCGCGAACGCGGCTTCGTGATCGCCCGCGGCCTCGTCGACGCGGAGCAGTGCGCGGCGCTGAAGCGGATTGCCGAGCGACAGTTGCAGGAGGCCGCGCAGCCGATCGAATTCGAGGCCGACCTGCGCTATCCGGGCGCGCCCGAGTCGAAGCATGCGCCCGGCGGTCACACGGTGCGGCGGCTGCTCGATGCGTACGCGCGCGATCCGGCATTCGCCGAGCGTGCGATCGCACCGGAAATCGGCGAGTGGATGCACGCGTATTTCGGCGAGCGGCCGGTGCTGTCGCGCGCGCATCACAACTGCATGATGACGAAGCATCCCGCGTACGGCAGCCTCACCGGCTGGCACCGCGATTTCCGCTACTGGGCGTTCGAGCGCTCGGACATGGTGTCGGCGTGGCTGGCGCTCGGGCCGGAAACGAACGAGAACGGCGCGCTGTGGCTGGTGCCGGGCTCGCATACCGCCGAGTTCGGCGCGCAGGCGTTCGACGACGCGAAGTTCTTCCGCAGCGACCTGCCGGAAAACCGGAAGATGATCGACGCGGCGACGTGCCCGCCGCTCGCCGCCGGCGACGTCGTGTTCTTCCACTGCAACACGCTGCATTCGGCCGGGCAGAACCGTTCCGACCAGGTGAAGTTCTCGCTCGTGTTCACGTATCACGGCGAAAGCAACCGGCCGATTGCGGGCACGCGCTCGGCGGCGACGCCGGAAGTGCGGTTCTAGGGCTGGCTCTGGGGCCCGTCTAGAGGCCGATTCGCGCGGGCAGCGGCTGGCGCCGCATGCCGCCCGTCGCGAAGCGCTCGATATGATCCCTGCCCGGCGGCTGCGCCCGGCAGGGATTTTTCATGGGGAGATGCGCTGCGGCATCGCTGCCGCGGCGCACGTGTCAGCGCTTCTTGCCCGGCATCGCGAGGCCGATCAGGCCGACGAACGAGGCGACGGCGCCGCCGGCGATCAGCAGGATCGTCTTCGTTGCCGGCGAGCCGGTGAAGAAGCGCGACACGTCGTCGTTGATCGAGTGGAACGACTGCCCGCCGAAATACAGCAGCACGACGCCGCCGACGAGCAGCGCAACCGAGATGACCCGGGTCATACAAACCTCGCTGAAACGGTGATTCGAGACGCCGCAGTGTAGGCGAGCGTCGCGGCTGCGTCCATCGCCGTGCGCGCTTTGGCTGCGTTCGCTACCATATCCGTCGCACGACCCCTTCGCCGCCGGCCGGGCCTGCGCTGGCGCGCGCCAATCGACGTTCTGACGGAAATTCTCATGGCCTACGAAGCAGCTTCCGAACGTTATGCCGACATGCAATACCGCACCTGCGGCCGATCCGGGCTCAAACTGCCCGCGCTGTCGCTCGGCCTGTGGCACAACTTCGGCGACACGACGCCGATCTCGACCCAGCGCGAGATCCTGCGCACCGCGTTCGATCTCGGCATCAATCACTTCGATCTCGCGAACAACTACGGGCCGCCGTACGGCAGCGCCGAAACCAACTTCGGGCGATTGCTGAAGGAGGATTTCCGGCCGTATCGCGACGAGCTGCTGATTTCGACGAAGGCTGGCTGGGACATGTGGCCGGGGCCGTACGGCAGCGGCGGCGGCTCGCGCAAGTACGTGCTCGCGAGCCTCGACCAGAGCCTGTCGCGGATGGGGCTCGACTACGTCGACATCTTCTACTCGCACCGCTTCGACGCGCACACGCCGCTCGAGGAAACGGCCGGCGCGCTCGCGGCGGCGGTGCAACAGGGCAAGGCGTTGTACATCGGCATTTCGTCGTACTCGGCGGCGAAGACGCGCGAAATGGCCGCGCTGCTCGCGGCGTACAAGGTGCCGCTGCTGATCCATCAGCCGTCGTACAACCTGCTGAACCGCTGGGTCGAGCGCGAACTGCTCGACACGCTCGACGAGATCGGCACGGGCAGCATCGCATTCACGCCGCTCGCGCAGGGGCTGCTGACGTCGAAATACCTGAACGGCGTGCCGGCCGACGCACGCGTCAACAAGCCGGGCGGCGGCTCGCTGAAGGATGACCACCTGAGCGCGGACAACCTCGAACACGTTCGCAAGCTGAACGCGATCGCCGAGCGTCGCGGCCAGAGCCTCGCGCAGATGGCGCTCGCGTGGGTGCTGCGCAACGGGCGCGTGACGTCGGCGCTGATCGGCGCGAGCCGCGCGGAGCAGGTGCGCGAAAACGTCGGCGCGTTGAAGAACCTCACGTTCTCGGCCGAGGAAATCGCCGAGATCGATCGCGACGCGACGGAAGGCGGCATCAATCTGTGGGAAAAACCGTCCACCGATCAGGCGATCTGACCGGCAGGAAACGCGGCGTGCGCCATGCCCGCCGCGTCGAATTCGACCGGCCGTTCCGTCGCGGCGACGGAACGGCGCGCGGGACGCGTCGCTAGATCAGCGCAGGCAGGCCTTCGACCAGCAGCACCGCGACGCCGACGCCGAGCATCATGCCCAGCACGCGCAGCAGGTTGTGGCGGAATTGGGTCGCGCACGGCACCGCGCCGAGGAACAGCGCGCCGGCAAGCGCCATCGGAATCAGCAGGATGAAATCGCCGATCGTGAAATAGGTGGTCATGCGTGTCTCCTTGGCCGGGCCCATGCGGGGCTGTCTCGTTGTGCTCCGACCCGATTGCGGGGTGGCTGGTCTTTTCGAGTATAGGAAACGCCGCGACGTTTTTCGCTATCCGAACCATTAAAAAGCTAGGGGAAAACGCAAGGAAATGCCGATTTCGGCCGCGAATTCAACGCAAACCTTGCGCTTTGCTTTCGTGTGACTTTCCGGGCTCGCGGCCCGACGGCCCGCCGAAAGCGCGCGGCCATCGCGCCGCGGGCCGCCCGCCGTCGCCGGCAGGCGGCCCGTCTGGTCACCCGCGAGCGGCGGGTGCGCGGAACACCAGCACCAGGCCTGCGACGATCGCGCCCATGCCGGCCAGCGCGAGCGGCTCGGGGCGGTTGCCGAGCCAGGCGGTGTCCATCAGCGTCGTGACGACGGGCACGAGGTAGAACAGGCTCGTGACGTTCACCAGGTCGCCGCGCTGCATCAGCCGGTAGAACAGCAGTTGCGCGACCACCGAGATCACGATGCCGAGCCACAGGAGCGGCACGACGAACGCCCAGGTCGTGTCGAACGCGATCGGCCGGAACGGCACGATCGCCGCGCACAGCGCCAGCCCGATCGCATTCTGCAGCGGCAGCACGTCGGCGGGCGCCGAGCGCACGCGCTTCTGCAGCAGCGCGCCGGCGGTCAGCGCGACGAGCGCGGTGAGCGCGCAGGCGATGCCGGCGATCGGCATATCCGTGCCGCCGATGCCGCGGCACACGACCAGCGCCAGCCCGGCGAGCGCGAGGCCGAGCCCCGCGATGCGCGTGGCCTGCCAGCGCCGCTCGACGAACGCGAGCGTGAGGATCGGCTGCACGCCGAGGATCGTCGCGAGCACGCCGGGCGCGATGCCGCGTTCGAGCGCGAGCAGATAGAAGATCGAATAGCCGCCCATCAGCAGCACGCCGGTCGCGACCGCGATGCGGCGTTCGCCCGGCGCGGGCAGCCAGCGCCCGCGCGCGGCGGACAACGCGAACAGCACGAGCGACGCGAGCGCGAAGCGCGCGGTGAGGAACGCGAATGCGGACGCATGCCGCAGGCCGAGTTCGGCGAAGATCGCCCCGCTGCTCCAGAGCAGCACGAAGAGCGACGTCGCCCCATGCGCGGCGAGCGCGCGTTTGAACGTGAACATGTGATTCCACCTGTCGAACGGATGAGAACGTTCCATGCGCACGCGCGCGGCGCCGTGCGTCACGACGCACGAACGGCGGGCTGGCGAATGGAAGCGGAAACCGGGGCCGGCAGTCAGCCGGCGCACGCCGCCGGGGGAGGCGGCGCCGCGCCGACGAGCGGCGGTGCGACAGGGGGAGGAGGCGCCGACGGATGCGCGCACGCCCGCGGCCGCGCGTCGAGCGGCGACCGGGACTTCGGAAGGGCGGGCATGAAAGCAGGCATCGCGGCGGAGGAATACGGTGGAAAGCGAACGAAGCTCAAAGGTACAGCAACACGGACGCGTGCGGCAACCGGCGTGTCGACGTCATGCGTCGACTGCGAACCACGGCGTGAACCACGGCGCGAACCATGGCGCGAACCGCAGCGCGAACCACAGCCGAATACGCGCGCGCCGGACGGTCACATTCGACAGGGTATGATGGGGGTGTCGCCGGTGCAAGCACACGGGCGGCGCAGTGGTTGATTGGAGACATTCGACGAATTCGCGGCGTCTCGCCTGCTTCTTCTTCTTTTCGCGCTTCGATAAACCATGAACAATGGGATACGCGTTGCCGCATCGACGGCGGCGCGTGTCGTGCATCTGCCGGCCGATGACGTGGCCGGCCTCGGGATTCAGGAGTGGGGAAACATCATGCATGTCGGGTCGATTGTCTGCACAACCCATATCGCGGTGCCGAAGGGCGCGCGCGGCATCGTCCAGCGCATTCTGGGCGACATGGCGATGGTGACCTGGTACGCGGGCGTGCCGGGCGAGTCGAAGGAACTCAACACCGAGCCGTTCTTTCTCGAGGACCTGATCGACACGGGCGAATCCGTGCTGCCGGCTGGCGCGGCCATTCACTGAGCGTTCGCGCATTGCCGGACGCTCGTCTTTCTGCCCGGCAGGCGGCACAATGCCGGGCATGAACGAAGTCACCTCCGCCACGCCTTCCGCCGAGCCGCCGTTTGCCGGCCTCACGCCCGAGTGCGTGCTCGACGCGCTCGACAGCGTGCTGATGCCGGCCGGCCTGCGCACCGACGGCCGCCTGCTCGCCCTCAACAGTTACGAAAACCGCGTCTACCAGGCCGGCATCGAAGACGGCCCGCCGATCGTCGCGAAGTTCTATCGCCCGGCACGCTGGTCGGACGAGGCTATCCTCGAGGAACACGCGTTCGTCGCCGAACTCGCCGCACGCGAGATTCCGGCGGTGCCGGCGCGCACGTTCGACGGCCGCACGCTGCACGCGTTCGACGGCTTTCGCTTCTCGATCTTCGAGCGGCGCGGCGGCCGCGCGCCCGATCTCGACCGCAGCGATACGCTCGAATGGCTCGGCCGCTTCATCGGCCGCATCCATGCGGTCGGCGCGACCGAGCCGTACGTAGCTCGCCCCACGCTCGACATCCGCACGTTCGGCTACGAGCCGCGCGACTACCTGCTGGCGCACGATTTCATTCCCGCCGACGTGCGGCCCGCGTACGAAACCGCGGTCGCGCTGGCGCTCGAAGGCGTCGAGGCCGCGTTCGAGCGTGCGGGCGACCTTCGCCTGCTGCGCACCCACGGCGACTGCCACCCGAGCAACGTGCTGTGGACCGATGCGGGCCCGCATTTCGTCGACTTCGACGACAGCCGGATGGCGCCCGCGATCCAGGATCTGTGGCTGCTGCTGCCGGGCGATCGCCCGGGCGCGTCGCGCGCGCTCGCGGACCTGCTCGCCGGCTACGAGGATTTCTGCGAATTCGAGCCGCGCGAGCTGCATCTGGTCGAAGCGCTGCGCACGCTGCGGCTGATCCACTACGCCGCGTGGCTCGCGCGGCGCTGGGACGATCCCGCGTTCCCGGCCGCGTTCCCGTGGTTCAACACGCATCGCTACTGGGAAGCGCGCGTGCTCGAACTGCGCGAGCAGATCGGCGCGATGCAGGAAGGGCCGCTCTGGCCCGTGTGATGCACGCGCACCCGCGCCGGCGCAGCAGTGCGCCGGGTGCGGGCCGCCACGCGCTCGCGCGGCGCGCGCCGTTCAGAACTTCAGCATCAGCTTGATCAGCGCGGCGAAGCGCTTGCCGTACGGCGGCGCGAGCAGGTTGCGCGCGTTCAGGCGCGCCTGCACGAGCACCGGCTTCATCTTCGAGAACGTCACGAAGCCGTCGTAGCCGTGGTATGCGCCCATCCCGCTCGCACCGACGCCGCCGAACGGCATGCTGCCGCACGCGATGTGCATCAGCGTTTCGTTGACCGATACGCCGCCCGAGATCGTTTCGTGCATCACGCGATCGACCGTGCCCGCGTCTTCGTCGAACAGGTACAGCGCGAGCGGGCGCGGCCGCGCATTCACGTACGCGATCGCCTCGTCGAGCCGCTCATAGGGCACGAGCGGCAGCAGCGGGCCGAAGATCTCTTCCTGCATCAGCGGCGTGGCGGCGTTCACGTGCGTGACCGCGCACGGCACGAAGCGGCGCGTTGCCGGATCGGACGACGCATCCGCGAGCGGGTGCAGTTGCGCGCCGGCCGCCTGCGCATCGCTCGCGAGCTGCTGCAGGCGCGCGAAATGCCGGTCCGACACGATCGTCGTGTAGTCGGCGTTGCGCGCGAAATCCGGATACATCTTCGCGAGCCGCGCGCGGGCGCGCTCGATGAACGCGGCTTCCATCCCGCGCGGCAGCAGCACGTAGTCGGGCGCGATGCAGGTCTGCCCGGCGTTCAGCGTCTTGCCGGCGACGATCGCATCGACGGCCGCGTCGAAGCGCGCGTTCGGCCCGACGATCGCCGGCGACTTGCCGCCGAGTTCGAGCGTGACGGGCGTGAGGTGCTCGGCCGCCGCGCGCATCACGTGCCGCCCGACCTGCGTCGAACCGGTGAACAGCAGGTGGTCGAACGGCAGCGCGCTGAACGCGGCGCCGACGTCCGCATCGCCGTTGACGACCGCGACGTGATCGCGCTCGAAGGTCTTCGCGATCAGCTGCTCGAACAGCGCGGACGTGCGCGGCGTCAGTTCGGACATCTTGACGATCGCGCGGTTGCCGGCCGCGAGCGCGCAGATCAGCGGGCCGGCCGCGAGCAGCACCGGATAGTTCCACGGCACGACGATGCCGACCACGCCGAGCGGCTGCGGAATCACCTTCGCGCGCGCGGGCCGCAGCCACTTGTTCATCGCCTTGCGCATCGGCTTCATCCAGCGCTTGCCGTGCTTGAGCGCCTCGTCGATCTCTTCCTTCGCCATCCAGATTTCCGACAGCAGCACTTCCTGCTTCGCGCGATGGCCGAAATCCGCGCTGATCGCGTCGGCGAGCGCGTCCGCATGGTCGATCAGCATCGTGCGCAGCGCGCGCAGGTGCTTCGCGCGGGTTTCCCAGTCGGGATACGGCGCGCGCAGGTAGGCGGCGCGCTGTGCTTGCAGCAGCGGCGTCAGCGCGGCGATCGCGGCGTTCTCGTGCGGCGCGAGTTCGGGCAGGTCGTTCTTCATGTCGTCTCCTCCAGTGGGGCGTGGCGCGGCGGCCAGCAGTCAGGCCGCCCGCGCCCGCTCGACGAGCGCGGCGTGGCGGATCGGGGTGAGCGGGGCGGCATCGTCGGGCGTCGCATCCGCGCGACGGTCGGCGGCGGTGAAAACGGCGTGATGCGCGGCGCATGATGGGCCGACGTACGGGGGCGCATCGCGGTTAACTGCGCGGCGAAACCGGGTGGCTGGCCGCGTCGCGTACACCGGTGCGGCGCATCGCATGACGCGTGTCGACGCCGCGCGCAGCGTGCCGCGCGCCCGCGCCGGCATGCAATTCAAACGATCCGGGGGATGGCCCGCCGTTCGATTCCGGCGCGCCGCGTACGCGGCGATACCCGCGGTTGAACACGGGGCTGTTTGAAATGAAATCGGGGACATGCGACGGGACGCCGGACAAGCCGGCCGACGCAAAGCCTGCAGAACGTGACGCTGCATGACGGTCTCTCCCATTTCGCGACGGATCGGCTTCTGGCGGCCGGCTGCGTCGCACCAAGCGAATCCACGCATCTTAAATTTAGTTCACGCGCGCGTTTAGAGGAATCGCTCTTGAATCCGCGCGCCGCGTGCGCAACGGCCATTCCTACAATGCCCGGACTAGAAGATAGAAGACTCGGGCCGCACGGCCGCGCCGGGCGCCATTCATGACATGAAGGAGACATGCATGCAATACGACTACATCATCGTCGGGGCGGGTTCGGGCGGCGCGAGCCTCGCGGGCCGGCTCGCCGATGCGTGCCCCGACGCGACGATCGCGCTGATCGAGGCGGGCGCGCACACCGAGCGCAACCTGCTCGTCAACATGCCGGTCGGCATCGCGGCGCTGGTGCCGTTCAAGCTCGGCACCAACTACGGCTACGAAACCGTGCCGCAGCCGGGCCTCGGCGGGCGCCGCGGCTACCAGCCGCGCGGGCGCGGGATGGGCGGCTCGAGCGCGATCAACGCGATGATCTACACGCGCGGCCATCCGCTCGACTACGACGAATGGGCGCGGCTCGGCGCGACCGGCTGGAGCTGGGAGGAGGTGCTGCCGTATTTCCGGCGCGCGGAAGGCAACCAGCGCGGCGCGAACGCGTGGCACGGCGCGGACGGCCCGCTCACGGTGTCCGATCCGCGCTTTCGCAATCCGTTCTCCGAACGATTCATCGCGGCCGCGCATGCAGCCGGCTATCCGCTCAACGACGATTTCAACGGCGCCTCGCAGGAAGGCGTCGGCTTCTACCAGGTCACGCATCGCGACGGCTCGCGCTGCAGCGTCGCGCGCGCCTACATCTACGGCCGCAACCGGCCGAACCTGCACGTGGTCCCCGATGCGACGGTGCTGCGCGTCGGCTTCGACGGCAAGCGCGCGGTCGGCGTCGTGCTGTCGCGCAACGGCCAGGTGCAGACGCTCGGCGCGCGCGCGGAGGTGATCCTGTCGGCCGGCGCGTTCAACTCGCCGCAACTGCTGATGTGCTCGGGCATCGGCCCGGCCGGGCAACTGCGCCGGCACGGCATCGCGGTCGTGCAGGACGCGCCCGACGTCGGCGCGAACCTGATCGACCATATCGACTTCATCATCAACACGCGCGTGAATGCGTCGGAGCTGGTCGGCATCTGCCTGCGCGGGATCGCGAAGATGACGCCCGCGCTCGCG
>Ga0157367_1001516_pt1 | contig 10180 bp, 5 predicted proteins | sample AttbisABBM2_FD_113142 | JGI IMG/M metagenome (GOLD analysis project Ga0157367, IMG submission 113142) | Fungus gardens microbial communities from leaf cutter ant in Botucatu, State of São Paulo, Brazil - Atta bisphaerica ABBM2 | ecosystem: Host-associated > Fungi > Mycelium > Unclassified ...
CGATTCCCGTTCGGCCGGGCGCGTGCTACTTCGCGCTCGATTCGCGCGGCGCGCTGTACGAGCGCATGCTGCAGGCCCAGTCCGCGATGATCTACGCGCCGACTGGCATCAATGACCTGAAATTCGAACTGATCGCGGTGACGTCATGAGCTACGCGCCTTCCCTGTTCGGCGACAACGCGCCGCCCCCCGTGCATTCCCCGGCGTCGACGGATGCCGCGTTTCAAGCGCGCTCGCTGCTCGACCTGCTGTACGACGGTTTCTTCGCGCTGTTCCTGCTCAGGAACGGCCGCGAGCCGGACAGCGCGAGCGAGTTCAGCACGCGCATCCAGGAATTCCTCGCCGACTTCGAACGCGGCGCGAAGAAGCTGAACATCGCGGCCGAGGACGTGTACGGCGCGAAGTTCGCGTTCTGCGCGGCGGTCGACGAGATGGTGCTGTCGTCGCAGTACAAGATTCGCCCGGACTGGGAGCGCCGGCCGCTGCAGCTCGTGCTGTTCGGCGAGCAGCTCGCGGGCGAGAAGTTCTTCCAGTATCTCGAGGAGTGCCGCGCGCAGGGCGCGGCGCGGCTGCAGTCGCTCGAGGTGTTTCATATGTGCCTGCTGCTCGGGTTCCAGGGCAAGTATCTGCTCGAGGGGCCGGAGAAGCTGGCTTACCTGACGGCGCGCATCGGCGACGAGATCGCGCACATGAAGGGCAAGCGTGCGCCGTTCGCGCCGAACTGGCCGCTGCCGGACCAGATTGCGCATCGGCTCAAGCGCGAGGTGCCGGTCTGGGCGATCGGCGCGGTGTTCGGGCTGGTCGCGCTGCTCGGGTATCTGGGGCTCAACACCTACCTGAAGGACAAGACGCTGCAGGCGCTCGCGCCGTATTCGCAGGTCATCAAGGTCGGGCCGGAATCGGCGAATTTGACGATTTCGTTGCCTTGAGGGTGATGCGCGAGGTTGCGCTGGAGTAAAAAAGGACCGCTTTTTGCGGTCTTTTTTGTTGGGTTTCGCTCGCGCTGCGAACCCGGCTACGCGGCGCCGTCATCAGGCCCGCGATGTCACAGGAGGATGAACGCGTCGTTCTCCACGTAGTACGCGAATGCGTCGAGCAGTTGCGAGAGACTCGGGTCGTCGACCTGCTCGTGCGCGTTGATCACGATGTCCTCGATCGTCGCGCTACCGAGCGTGATGCGCCAGCCCGGCTGCTTCGCGATGTCGGGCACCGTGTCCTCGTGCGGGTCCGTCGTGTCGGGCGCGAACGCGCCCACGGTATCCAGCGTCCACGGCGTCGGGGGCAGGTAAAGCCAGCCGGAGAAATCGCCGGGCTGTTCCAGAATACGTTTCAGCGAGACGTCAGTCGCCGGTGAAGCCGAGGTCAGCATCGTTGTCGCAGCCATCATTCAAGGGATCGATCGGGCCGCGGAGCGTCGCGGCGGGCCGTGATTATGCCAACGAATCACGGCATGCGGCGAGCGACCGCGTCGAGCACCGTCACCCGGCCTGCAGCGTCGGCCTGCGCCCCTCCGCCAGCTTGAACTCGCCGACCGTCTCCGCGAGCTTGCCGGCCTGCTCGCGCAAGAGCGTCGCGGCGGCGGCCGACTGCTCGACGAGCGCCGCGTTCTGCTGCGTCGCGTTATCGAGCTGCGACACGGCCTGATTCACCTGCGCGAGCCCCGTGCTCTGCTCCGTCGCCGCGACCGTGATTTCGGCGATCACGCTCGTGATGCTGCGCACGCTCTCGACGATTTCGTCCATCGTCGCTCCGGCCGTCTGCACGAGGCCGGAGCCGCCCTCGATCTTCTCGACCGACGAGTGGATCAGTTGCTTGATCTCCTTGGCCGCTTGCGCACTGCGCTGCGCGAGCGCGCGCACCTCGCCCGCCACGACGGCGAAGCCGCGGCCGTGCTCGTTCGCGCGCGCGGCCTCGACCGCCGCATTGAGTGCGAGGATGTTGGTCTGGAACGCGATGCCGTCGATCACGCCGATGATGTTGGCGATCTCCGTCGACGCTTGCGTGATGTCGTGCATCGTCGACACGACCTCGCCGACGACCGCGCCGCCGCGCATCGCGACATCCGACGCCGACTCCGCCAGCCGGCTCACCTGGGTCACCGCATCGGCCGAGTTGCGGGCCGTGCCGGCGATTTCCTCGAGGGCGGCGGCCGTCTCCTGAAGGCTCGACGCGGCATGCTCGGTGCGGCTCGAGAGATCCTGGTTGCCTTGCGCGATCTCGGCGCTCGCCACGTTGACCGATTCGCTGAACGCGCGGATCTCCAGCAGGATCGTGCTGATTTTCTCGGCGAACAGGTTGAACGCATGCGCGATCTGCGCGGCTTCGTCTTCGCCGCTGGCGGGCAGGCGTTTCGTCAGGTCGCCGCTGCCGCTGGCGACGTCGGTGAGCGCGTCGCGCACCAGCAGGATGCGCCTGAAGGCCGCGTTCGTCAGCGCGCCGACGAGCGCCGCCGCGATGACGGCGACGATCAGGATCGCGGCGAGCGTCGTGGTCGCCACGGCACGCATGCCGGTCGTCACGTCCGTTTTGTCGAGCGCCAGCACGAGGGACCAGTCGGTGCCGGCGATCGGCCGGGCGCGCAGCAGCTTGGTCGCGCCGTCGATATCCACGGCCACGGGCTCGGACGCCGCCTTCAGCGCTTCGAGGTGCCCGGCATCCAGCGCCGGCGACAGGTCGGTCGCCGGCTTCATGATCAGATCGGTTTTCGGCGCGGCGATCACGCGGCCGCTCTTGTCCACCAGAAACGCGAAGCTCGACGGCGTCGGGTGCACGGCGGTCACGATGGCGCTCACGCTCTGCATGAACAGGCTGGCGGCCATGACGCCCTTGACGGCGCCGTCGCGCACGATGGGCACCGCGAACGCGAAGGCAGGCTTGCCGGTCGACGCGTCGAGGTAGAGCGCCGTCGCGACCAGATGGCCGGCGCCGACCGCCTGCTGGTACCACGGGCGCGCGGTCGGGTCGTAGCCGGGCTTGAGCGGGACGTTCGAGAAGGCCGTCTTGTCCGGCAGGCCGAGCGTCAGCACCTCGAAGCCGCCCGACTTGCCGAGCAGCTTCAGCGCCGGCAGCGGATCGCCTTCGCCGATCGCGATCGTGTCCGCCAGCGCCTGGGTTTCCCTGCTGCGGCTCGCGACCCACTCGTCGATCGCGAGCGCGTGCCCGGTGAGGATCGACTCGTGGTTCTGGTCGATGGCCTCGTCGTTGTGATGCTTCACGACGAAATAGACCAGGCCGCCCGTGGCGGCCAGCGCCGTGACCACGATGGCGACGCAAGTCGCGAGTATTCGTGTGCGAATCGATGACAGCATGATGACGTCGATCTCCCCTTTGCCGCTTGATATGGAATGGGTCGCCGAAACGGCGGGCAACGTCTTGTTTAACGACAGGTGGGGGGGGATCTGAAGGCCTGACTGGTCAGACCGGGGGTGGGGGGGGGGGTTGGTGGGATGCCGGGCCATTGTCGTCGAACCCGGCGAAGCGTCGCGCGCCCTTGGCGATCAGCTTATGCCTCACACACAAGGTTTCGGATAGGCTCCCTCCCGTCGAACCGGATCAATGATGTTGCTCACCCGATCGAGCACAACCCGCAACTTCACTATTGGATTGTTGCGCCATTTATTTGCGCAGCGGCGCCAGAATTTCCATCACCCACTTCGCAACTTTCTGATTGGTTGGCAGTTCGCTTAGCGCTTGGCGCTCGATAGCATCAACCAACACCGCGAAGTGCTCTTTCGAAATCCCCTGCTTCCACCTCAATAGATAGCTCAAGGAATTTTCCGAGTTCAATAGATGATTCACGGTCACACAAACGGAGTCCGGCACATCACACATCACGCTAGCCAAGTGCCTGTCCCATTCCGAATCCGCATCATCCCAAACCCTGTTAATTTCACGCCACCCAACCTGCCCAACCTCATTCAGATCAAATTCTTCACCCTGTATTGCAGCAACCGCCTCTATTAGTGCGTCTCCGACCTCAATCGAAAAGCCGTCCGTATGCAAAAATCGCAATCGGGCAGACACACTGCCAATTAGTGCGATTGCCGAATCCCGGCCTTCCTCCCGGCGTTCAACGAGCGCCTCAAAAACATGCAGCCTCAACGAAACGCCTTCGTCGACGTTTGCCGAATTCAGCTTCCCCCAGAAAAACTCTTCATTAGCCTTCAGCTTCTCAGGAGAGAAATCTGCTTCCATATAATAATCACTCACCCCCTCCAGAATAACGCCCACCGCCTCACGAGCAACCGATTTCAATTTATTCTTATTCTCACAATCGACCTTCGGAAAAAGCAGATCCGAGTAACAATCCGCACTCACCGCAAATATCACATCATTAAAATCCACTATCTACCCTCCGGAGCAGTTGGAATATCAGTATCAAACGCAATAGTGCGAATTTTTTGAGGAATTGCATAAAAACTAGAACACCCACCATCCTCAAATTCTCTGATGTTCTGCCTGAGTCCGCTTTGCAATTGCTGCGCCGCCCTTACATGCCCCTCAAAAGTCCCTTTGCCAGCGAGCGCACCATAGTCCCGCTTGTCGCCCATTTGCGGAGCAAAATCGTAGAGCTTATACGTATCTTCTTTCAGGTGATCGATTCTCTCCTTCAACCCCCGACTGCCGTCAGTCTTCTTCTCACCCAAAGCTTTAAGATATATCTTTGCCAAAAGAAGTTTGCATTGCGTCTTGGTCAGGCAATCGCAGGGCGCTAATCCTAGCGGATCAGTCCATTCAACAGGGTTGGACGCGTATGCATAGACGTTGAGCCCACCTCGCAGCCCAATCGGATCCTTGGAGACAAATCTGCCCGTACTGGGATCGTAGTAGCGATTGCGGTTGTAATGTAACCCCGTCTCATCGTCAACCCATTGCCCCTGAAATCTCAACGGATTCCTCGGCACAAGTCCCGCCGCTTTCGACGCCCGCGCAATCACCTCTCGCGCCTCGCCCCAGGCCTTGTACGACGCCTCCCACACGACGTCGCCAACGTCATCAGTCAGCAACTGCGGCGTACCGATCTGGTCGCAGTGGTAATAGAACAGCTTCGCGTTCGTCCGACGCTCCGGAACTTTTTGCAGCGGATCGTCCTCCGGTGTATAGCGATCGGTACTCTTCAATTCTGGCGTCGCGAATCCCGCCACCGGCTCTGTCACATATTGCGCAAGTGGCACAAACGACCCCGGTTCATAGAGATAGTGCGTGCCGCGCTCTCCGTCGCTTTCGTACGCGAGCGTGTCACCGTCCCAGCCGAACACTGTCCGCTCACCGTTCACCTCCTTCGCGATCCGGCGGCCGAACGCATCATAGAAATACCGCGACAGACTTTGCCGCGAAGTCTCAGCCACGCGCGCGCCCTGCAGGCGGCTAAACTCGTCCCACTGGTATTCCTGCTCACCGGCCGGGGTTCGCTTAAGGATCAGATTCCCTCGCGCGTCATACTCAAAATGCATTCCTGCATACGCCTTCAGCAGGTTGCCGAGCACCTTGGGCACCTCGGTCGGCAGCGTGCTTTCAGGCCGCACCGGGCTGGGCCGCAAGGAAGATGCCACATGCTGCTGCGCGGGATCGATGATGTTGCCCGCGGGATCGAAAGCAAACCGCTCCCTCGCGATCGGACTAATTGCCTCGATCAGCCGTCCGATCGGATCGTATCGATAATCGTTTCCGCCCTTGCGGCTGTCCTCGATACGAGACAGTTGCCCCACCGCGTCATAGCGATATCGCCGCTCGGACAATGGTGCCGGCGACGTCGTCCGCTGAACCGTCTGCTGCAACACACGTCCGGCCGGGTCATACATCGTGCGCTGCCCGACCTTGCTCGACAGCATCCGCACCGTTTCCCGGTGCAGGTCGTCGCGCTCGATCTGCATGCGCTCCTCTCCATCCAGCAACATGCCGTGCACATGCCCCGAGCCGTACATCAACCAGTCGATCGTATGACCGTCAGGACGCACGGTCCGCCGCCGGTTGCCCAACTCATCGTACGAGTGGTGCCAAACGTAGCTGCGATGTTCCCCAAACACGCTATAAGCGTGATGTTCCCGCACCAGATTGCCGACCGGATCGAAAAAGAACTGCACGCGGCTGTACCGGTTCACCGCCTCGATCAAACGCCCACTCGGATCGTATGCGAAACGCTCTTCGCTCTCGCCTGCCGCGCGCTTCATCAAGCGGCCACTCGCGTCGACTTCGATCGACGTCACGTTACCCGCTTCATTGATCGCGACAATGCTGCCGCTTTCCGGGTCGTATTCGTAGCGCGTCACCTTCCCGTCGAAGCCGAACTCCTCGATCAATCGCCCGGCCGGATCATAGTGAAACTGGTGCGTTGCGAAGTTGGCATCGGTTAGAGCAGTCAGGCGACCGAGGCGGTCATAGCGATATGCCAGTGTTTGTCCGAGTGCATCGGTGCGGCTCGCAATCCTGCCAACCGCGTCATAGTTGTATCGCGTCGACCGGTCGAGTTGATCCGTATGCCGCAGCAATCGGCCTTCCGCGTCGAAATTCATGTGTTCGACACCCGCCGATGAACGAACCTCGGCGAGTTGCCCGTTCGAGGCGAAGCGATATGCAATCACCCCACCCGCCGCATCTTTCGCCTCGATCACGCGGCCCTGGTCGTCATAACGCCACTCTGTCTTCTTGCCGGAGCAATCCGTGTAACTCGTCAACTGTCCAGCTGCGTTGTATTCGAGCGCCTTCGCTCCGCCCTTCGCATCAATCACTTGCGTCGGCAGCCCTCTATCGTTGTAGCTGTATTTCGTGGCATGTCCGAGCGGATCGAGTTCTTCAGCCAAATTGCCGGCATCGTCGTACTTCCGTTTCCATGCGTGTCCGTTCGGATCGGTGAGACAAACCATCTGATCCTTGTCGTCATATGCCATCTCGATGACACTGCCGTCCGAACGCTCATGCCACGTCAGATTGCCGCGCGCGTCGTAGCGCATTTGCTCGGTGCTTCCATCCTGCAGGATGTGCAGCACGATGTTTTGATGCTCATCGCGCCGGAACCACTCCTCATTGCCGTCCGGATAGACGATCCGATACATGTAGCCATGAATGTTGTAGTAGTACCGCGTCATCTGCCCGAGTGCGTCAGTCACATAGGTCAGACGAAGGTTCGGATGCCATGCGAGCCGGATGTCGAAACTGCCGTCGTCCGCGTATTCGCGCACGCACTTCGCGTTCGCGTTGTCGCCTGCATTTGCGCTTTCCCACTCGAGCGTCATCCCTCGGCCCGTGCGATCCGTGTAGCGAGTGATCAGGTGCCGATGGTATTGATAGGTCCGCGCGTTGCCGTGACGGTCAATCGCACGCACGAGATCCCCATCGGCATCGTATTCGTAGCGCGCAAGCGTGCGGCGCTCCCCGCCTTCAAGCACCTGTTCGATCTGCACGATCCGGCCATGATTGTCATGCTCGAATGCGAGCACGTTGCCGCTCGCATCGATTAGCCGTGCAAGGCGGTCAAGTACGTCATAGTCGAGCGTAATCGTGTTGCCCACGCGATCCTTGTGCATCGCGAGGCGGAATACATCGCCACGGCGTTCGTATACATACAGCGCCTTGTGGCTGTACGTGATCGTCACCCATGTATCGTCGAGACGCGACAACGTGAGATCCTCTGTCAGGTCGTCGTACACCTCGCCAACGGCAAGAGCGCGATATTCAATACTGCGCCCTTCTGTGTCTCGATAGAGCCATTGACCGCCCTCGATATCGATGCGAGTCGTATAGGGCGTAATCCAGCGCGCACCCAATTCTCCATTGTCGTATGCCGATAGCCGCGACTGGTACGTGCGCTCCCAGACGAGCGGCAATGCTCCCGGCAGATCAAAATCCGTGTGAGAGAATCGTTCGTCACCAAATGCAAAATCGATCGAGCCCATTGACGCCCCGACCGGTGTCCCCATCGCGAGACGCTTGCGGCAACTCCTGCCCGCCCCTTCCGCCGGCGCCTGATGCCCGGTTGCCCCCAACCCGCCCTGCGGCTTTTCCTTCTCCGCCTTGCTCTTCCCCCCCGGCTTCACATCCGCCTGCTTCTCACGCAGCTTCCCCCGCGCCCTCGCCCGCCCCACAGCCTCGATCAGCTGCATCACGAGCCACATCATCTTGCCTTCCTCGCTACCCGCCAGCGAGCGAATCGACTTCGCGACCTTCGGCGCTTCCGTCCTCAGAAACGCCACCGTGCCGCGAAACGGCTCGAGCCACGCATCCGGCGCGAGCTTCGCGGCGGCGCCGGTCACCTTGTTCCCGACGGTCTTGCCGAGCGCCTTGTACCCCTCCCACGCGAACGCGATCCCGTCGCCCACCCGGCTGGTGCTGTACCACGGGCGCTTGTCGCCCATCTTCTTCGCGAGCTGTTCCGCGCGCTTCAGGTTGCCGCTGTTGTCGAAGAGCTGGCCGTGCAGCGCCTTGTCCATGCCCGTCGCGAGCGCGACCATCAGCTCTTCCGCCTTCGACGCGCACCCGTTGAGCAGCTCGACGAGCCCGGCCTTCAGCTTGTTCAGGAAATCCTCGATCTCGGTCGCACAGGTCGCATTGATATGCGTGACGAGCACCGAAATGATCGCCGCGCCGAGATTGCTGCGCGTGATCAGCAACTGGTTGCGCACGAGCGCGAGCAGCGGGCGCGCCGACATCCGGAACGGCGCGAGCGTCGGCGGCAGCGGAATGATGCCGATCAGGTTGATCGCGAGGCTCATGTAGTCGAGCACCTGGCCGCCGCGCTTCTGGATGATCTCGGCGATGTCGCCGAGCGCGTCGATCGCCGCCATGATGTTGCCGACGATCGGCACCGCGCCGGCAACGGTCTTCACGTCCTCGAACGTGATGTGGTTGCCGCTGATCTTGCGCAGCCACGCGTCGAAGCGATTGCCGCCCTGCGCGACGTCCTTCGGCGAGATATCGCTGAGCCAGGTAACGGCCTGTTCCTTCTCGGCGCCCGGTGGGAGTTGTTGAGCCATGTTCTTCTATCGAATCGCGATTCGTTGTATTCGTTGTTCTCGACGGCTGCTGCGCCGCCCTCTCAGGATTTCAGCGGTCCGCCGAACCCGCTCGTCGGCAGCTTCATGCCGCCCGCTGCGGACGCCACCGACGTGCCACCCTTGCCGGCAATCCCGGCAACGTCGGGCAACGCCCCCTTCAACGCCCCCGTCGCGGCATTCGCCGCCGGCGCGGCCAGCGCCGCGAGCCCGCCCTGACGCGCCGCCTGCACCATCCCGGCCACCTGCTTCGCGGCGCCGCTCAGGCTCGAGGCCGTCTGCACCGCGGACGCGAGGCCCGCCCCGCCCAGCGCTGTCGCCGCGGCCGGCAGCGCAGCACTCGCGAGCCCGCCCAACGCAGCGCCTGCACCGCCACCGCTCACGAGCCCCATGGCCGCGGTTGCCGCGGCAGGCGCCATCCCCTGCAGCTGGCTGGCGAGCTGCCCCGTCGCCGCAGCCTGCGCGGCGTCGGGCGACGGCGCGACAGCCTCGGCCGGCCACTTCGCCTCCTTGAAGTAGTTCGCCGGCTGATCCGATTCGCGCGGGTCCTTGCCGAACTCCACGCGCACCGCCCCCGGCGGCAAGCCGCTTACGATCGTGCGGCCGCTGTCGTCGAGCGCGCCCTTCTTCAGCACGCCGCCGTTCACGTCCCTCACCGTGAACAGCCCGCCCTTCACCGCCTCGCCGTTCACGTACTGGTGCAGCAGCTCCAGCTGCCCCGGCTGATCCGGCCTCGGGCTCGGCAGCGGATACCCCTTGCTCGCCGGCCCGCTGAACGTATGCGACGCGCCCTTCACGTCGATGGCGCCCGGCGCGTGGATCTCGATGTTGCCGCCGGCGATGCGGATATAACCGCCGCCGCTCGTCAGCAGGATCCCCTGATCGGCCGCGATCTCGATCCGATCTGTCGCCGACAGCACCTTGACCGTCTTCTGCGCGGTCACCTCGACGTTGTCCGACTGCGCCTGGATCTCGACCTTGCCCTTGCCCGCGAACAGCTTGATCCCCGCGTTCTGCACGAACAGACTCAGCTTCTGGCCGATGCTCGCCAGCAGCGACTTGCCGGCCGCGACATGCACGCTCTGCCCGCTCGCAACGTTCACATGATCGTTCGCGACCACGTGCACCGACTGCTGCGTCGACATCCCGATCCCGGACGGGCTGCCGAACAGCATCACCGGTTCCTTGAATGCG
>Ga0157367_1001517_pt1 | contig 10180 bp, 6 predicted proteins | sample AttbisABBM2_FD_113142 | JGI IMG/M metagenome (GOLD analysis project Ga0157367, IMG submission 113142) | Fungus gardens microbial communities from leaf cutter ant in Botucatu, State of São Paulo, Brazil - Atta bisphaerica ABBM2 | ecosystem: Host-associated > Fungi > Mycelium > Unclassified ...
CTTCGACGAGCCGCCGACCCGCCACGTGCAGGTCGCCGACATGGTGATCGAGAAGGCCAAGCGCCTGGTCGAGCACAAGAAGGACGTGGTCATCCTGCTGGACTCCATCACCCGTCTGGCGCGTGCCTACAACACCGTGATCCCCAGCTCCGGCAAGGTGCTCACCGGTGGTGTCGACGCCCATGCCCTGGAGAAGCCCAAGCGCTTCTTCGGTGCCGCGCGGAACATCGAGGAGGGCGGCAGCCTGACCATCATCGCCACCGCGCTGGTGGAAACCGGCTCGAAGATGGACGAGGTGATCTACGAGGAGTTCAAGGGCACCGGCAACATGGAGCTGCCCCTGGAGCGCCGGATCGCCGAGAAGCGCGTCTTCCCGGCGATCAACATCAACAAGTCCGGCACCCGCCGCGAAGAGCTGCTCACCGACGAGGAAGAGCTGTCGCGCATGTGGATCCTGCGCAAGATCCTGCATCCGATGGATGAGATCGCTGCCATCGAATTCCTGCTCGACAAGCTGCGGCAGACCAAGACCAACAACGAGTTCTTCGACTCGATGAGGCGCGCCAAATAAGGCGTAGGCCACAAGCCATCATCTGCAAGCGGTCTTGAGCTTGAAGCTTGTAGCCAATTTGCCACAAGGCCGGGGAAACCCGGCCTTGTCGTTTCTGCGCGTAGCTCAGGCTATAGCAAGCCTCTGCCGAGGGTGAAGGCAGTGCTGGTAGACTTCAGGCCATCCAGAGCAGCCTTCACCGGCTAGGCCATGCGCTGCGCATGTCGCCCCGACAGCGCCTGTGAGCGAAAGCAGCCCAGGCACGCCGCTGTCTCAAAATACAATCTTATCCGTGTCACGCCTGCTCGCCATGGCGTGACCTCGCAAGCCTTATTGAAGTAGGAATCAGTGCATGACCAGCACCCAACAACGGGCCGCCTTGCAACGCCAGATTTGGGCCATCGCCAACGATGTGCGGGGCGCAGTTGACGGCTGGGACTTCAAGCAATACGTGCTCGGTGCCTTGTTCTACCGCTTCATCAGCGAAAACTTCGCCAGCTATATCGAAGGCGGTGACGACAGCATTCGTTATGCCGAGTTATCTGATGACGTGATCACCTGGGATATCAAAGATGACGCCATCAAGACCAAGGGCTACTTCATCTATCCCAGCCAGCTATTCGTCAACATGGCGGCCAATGCTCGCGACAACGTCAGCCTGAACACCGACCTGGCTAAGATCTTCAAAGACATCGAGGCATCCGCTAGTGGCTACCCCTCCGAGCGCGATATCAAGGGGCTGTTCGCTGACTTCGACACCACCAGCAACCGTCTGGGCAACACGGTCAAGGACAAGAATGCACGCCTCGCAGATGTGCTCAAAGGCGTAGCAAAACTGGACTTTGGCACCTTCGACGAAAGCCATATCGACCTGTTTGGCGATGCCTACGAATTTCTCATCTCCAACTACGCCGCCAACGCCGGCAAATCCGGTGGGGAGTTCTTTACTCCGCAGCAGGTTTCCAAGCTGATCGCTCAGCTTGCCATGCACAAGCAAACCCGCATCAACAAGATCTACGACCCGGCCTGCGGCTCCGGTTCGCTGCTGCTGCAAGCCAAGAAGCATTTCGACGCCCATATCGTCGAAGAGGGGTTCTTCGGCCAGGAACTCAACCACACCACCTACAACCTGGCGCGGATGAATATGTTCCTGCACAACGTCAACTACGACAAATTCAATATCCAGCTCGGCGACACCCTGATCGAGCCGCACTTTGGCGATGACAAACCCTTCGATGCCATCGTTTCCAACCCGCCATACTCGGTGAAGTGGAAGGGGGCGGACGATCCCACCCTGATTAACGACGACCGCTTCGCTCCAGCCGGCGTACTGGCGCCCAAGTCCAAGGCCGACTTCGCCTTCGTGCTGCATGCGCTCAGCTATCTGTCCAGCAAGGGCCGCGCTGCCATCGTCTGCTTCCCCGGCATCTTCTACCGGGGTGGTGCCGAGCAGAAGATCCGCCAATACCTGGTGGACAACAACTATGTGGAAAGCGTGATCGCACTGGCTCCTAACCTGTTCTTCGGCACCACTATCGCCGTGAACATTCTGGTGCTGGCGAAAAACAAGCCAGACACCACCACCCAGTTCATCGACGCCAGCGGCCTGTGCAAGAAGGGCGTCAACAACAACCTGCTGGAAGACGCGCATATCGAACGCATTATGCAGGCGTTCGACAGCAAGGCGAATATCGAGCATTTCGCTCAGTCCATCCGCTTGGACCGCATCGTCGCCAACGACTACAACCTGTCCGTCAGCAGCTATGTGGAAGCCAAGGACAATCGTGAGGCGGTGGATATCGCCCAGCTCAATGCCGACCTGAAAATCACCGTTGCCAGGATCGACCAGCTACGCAAGGACATCGATGGCATCGTGGCGGAGATTGAAGGCGTGGGGGCGGAGGCATGAGCGGAAAGATGTTTTTAGCGAAACTGCTGGATGGTGCCGAGGTGGAATGGACGATCTTAGGAGACGAACGCTTTATTGAAATAGCGAATGCCGCAAGAAGGCCAGTTAAAGCTTCGCTACGTGTGCCCGGGGAGACACCATATTACGGCGCAAACAATATCCAAGATTATGTAGATGGCTACACCCATGACGGAGAATATGTATTAATCGCAGAGGATGGCTCGGCAAGTCTCGAGAATTACTCTGTTCAATATGCAAGTGGAAAATTTTGGGCGAATAATCATGTTCATGTTGTTCGTGGAATACAGGGGCTGAACACCAAGTTCCTGCACCACTATTTGCGTAGCGTAGATTTCATTCCGTACTTGCCAAACAAAGATAGGGCTAAGCTGACAAAAGGAGAGATGGTAAAGATCCCAGTCCCCATCCCCTGCCCAGAAGATTCCAAGAAATCGCTTGAAATCCAAGCGGAAATAGTCCGCAAGCTGGATGCCTTTACCGAGCTGACCGCCGAGCTGACCGCTCGTAAAAAGCAATACAACTACTATCGTGATCAGTTGATGAGTTTTAAAAAAGGGGATGTGAAGTGGAGGGCGTTGGGAGAGCTTGGTGTATTTATTCGAGGTAAGCGCTTTACAAAAGCTGATTATGTGGAAGACGGGATTGGTGTTATCCATTACGGCGAGATATATACACGTTACGGCGTTTTTACAAAGCAAGTCTATTCTCAGGTTAGAAAGGACATGGCCGGGGTGCTGCGCTATGCAGAGCCGGGGGACGTGGTAATAACTGACGTAGGGGAAACCGTAGAGGATGTTGGAAAAGCGGTGGCGTGGCTAGGCGATGAAAAGGTGGCGATCCATGATCATTGCTATGCTTTTCGGCATTCAATGAACCCGAAATTTGTTTCCTATTGCATGCAGGCGACATCGTTTGTTGCTGAGAAAGCAAAGTATATAGCTAGAACTAAAGTCAATACATTACTGATCCCTGGTTTTTCAAGAGTCAAGATTCCTGTTCCCTACCCAGGTGACCCCGATAAGTCTCTTGCAGAACAGGCTCGTATCGTTTCGATTCTCGATAAATTTGATGCGCTGACCCACTCCATCAGTGAGGGCTTGCCCCGCGAGATCGAACTCCGTCAGAAGCAATGCGAGTATTATCGTGACTTACTGTTGAGTTTCCCCAAGCCAGACGAGGTAGCGGCGTAATATGGGTATGACGCTAAGGGACATAGCTGAAGAACTGAAGAGAAGCCCGAATAAGGTGCAGTTGATCTACGCCTTCAATGGCTCGGGAAAAACGCGCTTGTCGCGGGAATTCAAACAGCTATTCTTTGTGGCAGCAGATACTGAAGAAGGCGGTGATGTGGCTGAGCTGCTTGTGCCGTCGCTTAAAAAGATTATCTATTACAACGCTTTTACCGAAGACTTGTTTTATTGAGATAACGACCTGGCACTTGATGCGAAGCCCAGGCTTCGGATTCAGCCCAACTTATTCACGAATTGGCTGCTAGCGATACTTCGTGACTTGGGGCAGGATGGCAACATCATCCGCTATTTTCAGCATTACACCAACGATAAGTTGACCCCGCATTTCAGCGAAGATTTTTCAGAAGTAACTTTTTCGCTTGAGCGGGGTGATGATGAACGTTCAGAAAATCTTAAGATTTCTAAGGGCGAAGAAAGTAATTTCATTTGGAGCATATTTTATACGCTACTGGATCAAATTATTAGTATGCGTAATGTGCCCGAGTCGGAAGATCGCGAAACGCGTGAATTCGATCAGCTAGAATATGTATTCATCGATGATCCCGTGAGTTCGCTGGACGAAAACCATCTCATCGAATTGGCGGTCAATCTGGCAGGCCTGATCAAGGCCAGCCCCCCAGAGCTGAAATTTGTTATCACCACCCATAGCCCGCTTTTCTACAACGTGCTGCACAATGAGCTTGACCTCAAAAAAGGTGGCAAGAAAGAGGGCTGCTATTTGCTGGGGCGTCTTGACGATGGCACCTTCGATCTGAGCGTCAAGTATGGCGATTCCAACAAGAGTTTTTCTTACCATCTCCATCTTCGGCAGACACTTGAACAGGCGATTGCTTCTGACCAAGTACAACGCTATCACTTCACTCTGTTGCGTAATCTCTATGAGAAAACCGCCAGTTTTCTAGGCTATCCGCAGTGGTCAGGACTTCTGCCTGACGACAAGCAGGCCTACTTGAACCGCATTATTCAATTCACTAGCCACAGCACGCTGTCCAATGAGAGCGTTAGCGAGCCAACCCCGCAGGAGAAGCAGACGGTCAAATTCCTGCTGGATCATCTGATCGCCAACTATGGCTATTGGCAGCAAGAGGAGGTGCATGATGCGTGATGGCATCATGCTCGCTATCTTTGTGAGCTTGGGCTTGGGAGCGGGCAAGGCATGAGCGAGATCACCCACCACAGCGATTACCGCCAGGCGCTAGCAGCCATCAAGCAGCGCATTCAAGCGTCGCAGGTCCGTGCGGTGCTGGCGGTGAATGCCGAGCTGCTGAACCTGTACTGGGAGATTGGTCGCCAGTTGGATACCTGGCAGCGCGAGCGTGCCTGGGGCTCGGCGGTGGTGGAGCAGATGGCGCAGGATCTACAGGCCAGTTACCCCGGTATGAAGGGATTTTCCCGCACCAGCCTGTTTGCCATGCGCCAGTTCTATGCCTTCTTCAGCCCGCAATTCGAGGTTGTCCCACAGCCCGTGGGACAAATGCCCTGGGGGCATGTGCGTACCCTGTTGGCCAAGGTCAAGTCACTGGAGTTGGTCATGCTCTACGCGCAGGCCTGCGTCGAGCACGGTTGGAGTCGCACGGTGCTGGAGTGGCAGATCGCGCAGCGCTTTCACGAGCGTGCCGGCAAGGCCGTGGGCAATTTCGCCCAGACCCTGCCAGCACCGCAGTCCGAACTGGTGCAACAAAGCCTGAAAGATCCTTATGTGTTCGACTTTCTGACCCTGGCTCCGCAGGCCGTGGAGCGTGATATCGAAAATCAGTTGGTCGCGCAGATCACCCGGTTTCTGCTGGAATTGGGCAAGGGCTTTGCTTTTCTCGGGCGGCAATATCCGTTGGCGGTCAACGGCAGGGATTACTTTCTGGATTTGCTGTTCTATCACGCCCGTTTGAAGTGCTATGTGGTGATCGAGTTGAAGGCGGGCGCGTTCAAGCCCGAATACGTCGGCAAGCTCAATTTCTACCTGTCTGCCGTCGATGACCAACTGCGCGCCGACGATGACCAGCCGACCATTGGTCTGATCCTGTGCAAAGACAAGGGCAAGCTGGACGTGGAGTACGCCCTGCGCGATATCAACAAGCCGATGGGCGTGAGCTCGTTCATCACCAAGGACATTCCCTTGTCGGTGCAGGCGCAGTTACCGACCGTGCAGGAGATCGAAAGCGAGCTGACTGCGCTGATCCACGACGATGAGAACAAGCCGAATGAGTGACTACACCAGCATTGCCGAGTTGAACCACTTCATCGTTCTGGATCACTACAAAAAGGACTGGTCGGTTGCCGAGGGCTATCAGAGCGAAGGCGATCTGGAGCGTGAGTTCATCGATGACTTGCGCAAGCAGGGCTATGAATACGCGTCCGGCTTGAACACGCCCGCTGCCTTGCTGGCCAATGTGCGTGTGCAGCTACAAAGCCTCAACGAGGTGCAATTTTCCGACAGTGAGTGGCAGCGTTTCGTCGACACCTGGCTGGACAAGCCTAGCGACGGCATCGTCGAGAAAACCCGCAAGATTCACGACGACTATATCCACGACTTCGTCTTTGACGATGGCCGCATCCAGAATATCTACCTGCTGGACAAGCAGACTGTCCAACGCAACAAGCTGCAGGTGATCAAGCAGTTCGAACAAAAGGGCAGCCATGCCAACCGCTACGACGTGACGATTCTGGTCAATGGACTGCCGCTGGTGCAGGTTGAGTTGAAGAAGCGCGGTGTGGCGATTCGCGAGGCCTTCAATCAGGTACACCGCTACAGCAAGGAGAGCTTCAACAGCGAGCACTCCCTGTTCAAGTTCCTGCAACTGTTCGTCATCTCCAACGGCACCGACACGCGTTACTTTGCCAACACCACGCAACGCAACAAGAACAGCTTCGACTTCACCATGAATTGGGCGCAGGCCGATAACAGCCTGATCAAGGATCTGAAGGACTTCACCGCCACCTTCTTCCAGAAAGACAGCCTGCTGAAGGTTCTGCTGCGCTACTCGGTCTTCGATACCAGCAATACGCTGCTGATCATGCGCCCGTACCAGATCGCCGCCACGGAGCGCATTCTGTGGACGATCAACTGTGCGTATCAGGCCAAGAAGTGGAGCAGCCGCGAAGGCGGCGGTTTCATCTGGCACACCACAGGTTCCGGCAAGACGCTGACCAGCTTCAAGGCTGCCCGCCTGGCCACCGAGCTGGCGTTTATCGACAAGGTGTTCTTCGTGGTGGATCGCAAGGATCTGGATTACCAGACCATGAAGGAGTACCAGCGCTTTTCCCCGGAAAGCGTGAACGGCTCGGACAGCACGGCGGGGCTCAAGCGTAATCTGGACAAGGATGACAACAGGATCATCGTCACCACCATCCAGAAGCTCAACAACCTGATGAAAAGCGAGCCCGACCTGCCCATTTACGGTAAGCAGGTGGTGTTCATCTTCGACGAGTGCCACCGTAGCCAGTTCGGTGAAGCGCAGAAGAACCTGAAGAAGCGCTTCAAGCAGTTCTATCAGTTCGGTTTTACCGGCACGCCGATCATGCCGCAGAACGCTCTGGGGGCAGAGACTACGGCCAGCGTATTTGGTCGTGAACTGCACGCGTACGTGATCACCGACGCGATTCGTGATGAGAAGGTGCTCAAGTTCAAGGTCGATTACAACGATGTGCGGCCACAGTTCAAGGCCATCGAAACCGAGCAGGACGAAGCCAAGCTCAGTGCGGCGGAAAACCGGCAGGCCTTGTTGCACCCTGAGCGTATCCGCGAGATCACGCAGTACATCCTCACTACCTTCCGGCAGAAAACCCATCGCCTGCAGGCGGGCGGTAAGGGCTTCAATGCCATGTTCGCGGTCAGTAGCGTGGAGGCGGCCAAGCTCTACTACGAGTCGTTCAAGGCGCTGCAAAAGGGCAGCGACAAGCCGTTGCGGGTGGCCACCATCTTCTCCTTCGCGGCCAACGAGGAGCAGGACGCGGTCGGTGAGATCGAGGACGAGAGCTTCGATGTTGCCGCGATGAGCAACAACAGCGCCAAGGAGTGCCTGAACGCGGCGATTGCCGATTACAACGCGCTGTTCAAAACCAACTTCAGTGTGGACAGCAAGGGCTTTCAGAATTACTACCGCGACCTGGCCAAGCAGGTCAAAGCCAGGGAGATCGATCTGCTGATCGTGGTGGGCATGTTCCTCACGGGCTTCGATGCACCTACGCTCAATACCTTGTTCGTCGACAAGAACCTGCGCTACCACGGCCTGATTCAGGCTTATTCGCGTACCAACCGGATTTTTGATGCGACCAAGACCTTCGGCAACATCGTGACCTTCCGTGATCTGGAACAGGCCACCATCGACGCCATCACCCTGTTCGGCGATAGCAATACCCGCAAGGTGGTGCTGGAGAAGAGCTACAAGGAGTACATGGAGGGCTTTACCGATGTGCTGACAGGGGAGGCGCGGCGTGGCTTCGTCGATGTGGTGACTGAGCTGGAGCAGCGTTTTCCCGACCCGGCGGCGATTGAAAAAGAGTCCGATAAAAAGGCTTTTGCCAAGCTCTTTGGCGAGTATCTGCGCGTAGAGAACGTGCTGCAGAACTACGATGAGTTCGCCAGCCTGAAAGCCCTGCAAGGCCTGGATATGACCGACTCGGCGGCGGTCGAGGCGTTCAAGGCCCAGCATTACTTGAGTGATGAAGGCCTCGCCGCCCTGCAAACGATCAAGATGCCGGCGGAGCGCAAGATTCAGGATTACCGTTCCACCTATAACGATGTGCGGGACTGGTTGCGCCGTGAAAGAACGGCTGCCGAAAAAGAAAAATCCACCATTGACTGGGATGACGTGGTCTTTGAGGTGGATTTGCTCAAGTCCCAGGAAATCAATCTGGATTACATCCTGGAGCTGCTCTTCGAGCACAACAAGAAAACCAAGAGCAAGGTCGAACTGGTCGAGGAAATGCGCCGGATCATTCGCGCCAGCCTAGGTAATCGCGCGAAGGAAAGCTTGGTGGTCGATTTCATCAATCAAACCGACCTCGACCAGATCGACGATGCGGCCAGTGTGATCGAGGCGTTCTATGCCTATGCCCAAGCTGTGTTGCGGCAAGAAGCTGAAGAGCTGATCGATACCGAGGGCCTCAATGCGGAAGCTGCCAGGCGCTACATCACGACTTCGTTGCGGCGCGAGTATGCCAGCGATGCCGGCACCGAATTGAACTCCATCCTGCCCAAGATGAGCCCGCTGAACCCACAGTTTCTGAGCAAGAAGCACAGCGTCTTCCAGAAGATTTCTGCATTCGTGGAAAAATTCAAAGGTGTGAAGAAATTCAATGGTGTTGACGGAAATCTATAGGGTCCGCTGCCTTGAGACGTGAATTCTGGGCGCTGGGGGAGGGCGAATCCGTCATTGCCCGACGTTTTTCAGCGTCATCCAGGGTAGAGACTGTCGCTGCAGCCTTCTGAAAGCCCCCACTTCGGCGCTAAACTTTGCGGTCACTCAAGCCTGTCCGACACGAGGCTCCTGCATGCAGTATCGCGACCTGCGCGATTTCATCCGTGAACTGGAAAAGCGCGGCGAACTCAAGCGTATCCAGACCCCGATTTCGCCCATTCTAGAAATGACCGAAATCTGCGACCGGACCCTGCGCAAGCAAGGCCAGGCGCTGCTGTTCGAGAATCCCGTGGGCTTCTCCATGCCCGTGCTGGGCAATCTCTTCGGCACGCCACAACGGGTGGCCCTGGGTATGGGCGCCGAGGACGTCGGCGCCCTGCGCGAGATCGGCAAGCTCTTGGCCTTCCTCAAGGAGCCCGAGCCGCCCAAGGGTCTGAAAGACGCCTGGTCCAAGCTGCCGATCTACAAGAAGGTCATCAGCATGGCGCCCAAGGTCGTCAAGGATGCCCCCTGCCAGGAGGTGATCGAAGAGGGCGAGGCGGTCGATCTCGGTAAGCTGCCGATCCAGCATTGCTGGCCGGGCGACGTGGCGCCGCTGATCACCTGGGGCCTGACGGTCACCCGCGGGCCGAACAAGGAACGCCAGAACCTCGGCATCTATCGCCAGCAGGTGATAGGGCGCAACAAGCTGATCATGCGCTGGCTGAGCCATCGTGGCGGCGCCCTGGATTTCCGTGAATGGTGCCAGAAGCATCCCGGCCAGCCCTATCCGGTGGCCGTGGCCCTGGGCGCCGATCCGGCCACCATCCTCGGCGCGGTCACCCCGGTACCCGATACCCTGTCCGAATACGCCTTCGCCGGCCTCTTGCGTGGCAGTCGCAGCGAGCTGATCAAGTGCGTGGGCAACGACCTGCAGGTGCCGGCCAGCGCCGAGATCGTGCTGGAAGGGGTCATCCATCCGGGCGAAACGGCGCCGGAAGGCCCCTATGGCGATCACACCGGCTACTACAACGAGGTCGATACCTTCCCGGTGTTCACCGTGGAGCGCATCACCCGCCGCCGCGATCCCATCTACCACAGCACCTACACCGGC
>Ga0157367_1001522_pt1 | contig 10160 bp, 11 predicted proteins | sample AttbisABBM2_FD_113142 | JGI IMG/M metagenome (GOLD analysis project Ga0157367, IMG submission 113142) | Fungus gardens microbial communities from leaf cutter ant in Botucatu, State of São Paulo, Brazil - Atta bisphaerica ABBM2 | ecosystem: Host-associated > Fungi > Mycelium > Unclassified ...
ACTTGTATATATAGCGTAGCTAGATACCTGTATCTGTATGCTTTACCACTTCTATCAAATCCCTTATACTTCCTCAAGTCTTTGCCTAAAGTGCAACCTGAGCTCAAGCTTAAGGTCGTTACAATGACCATTGATATGCTTTCTTGAGCCACCAACTAATAAGCTTTTACTATCTGGTAACATTCTATTGAGATTTCTGACTATACAGCTTTATTATTCCATAGTTAGATTACTAAATATTCTGCCTAATGTCCTGCCTGATTAAAATGGACTCTTAGATACTTAGAGTAGCTATTATTCTTTAGGAAACTTTATTTTGTTTTCTTAGGATTTTTCTAGAGATGAGTTATATATGTAATACTATTGAATAATATCTATATCACAAACTCTAATATCTAATATAAAAAATATGAAGTTTATTTTACTAGCTCAACTCTGACTACTTCCAGTACCTTTATGATTATCACCTCATATTTTCAGTTACCATCAGATAAATTTAAGATAACTAGTAGAGTTTATAGGATTTTGCAGACTTCCACAACTTCTAGAAAGTTGTAAGTATATTAACTGACAAGTACAAGTAGTGTTCATCTCTAGAAAGTATAAGAGAATAGAATGAGAACTTTTAGTAGTGGCAACTATTATAAATACTACTAGAGTTCATTTCAATCTGAAGGAATAGTACTGAAAATAATAATAACCTGATGGTTAGGAATTCTAGTAGATAGAAATGTTTAGAAATCTACTGGAAAATGTAAAGAAACTGACTCTTCCAAGACTTTTCTCTTTTGTGTTTTTTAGCTAATTTATATTCTGTGATTCTTTCCTACATCTGCACTCATCTGCTTATCTACTTTCCTATACTTTAGACTTCTTCAAGTTATATATCAATATGTTATAATTTAAGACTCAGAGTTAAGTCAGAAAAAGAATCTTATATAGGGTTTACATAAGAGAACTGGATAGAGTTCCAAGTACAGGATTGTCTATTTTATATACACTAGACTACTAGTCTGTGCTACACTACCATTAGCCTACCCTAAAGAGCCATGTGTTATTCTTAAAGTCAACATGTGTAGAATATGCTGTATGATATTATCTTATTCCAGAACCTTCTACATTGTTCTATTGTAACATATGATTGTATAACTGTGACTGATATGTCATACTGAGTTATACTGTGATAGTTATACTGTGATGTCATATTGAACCCTAACCCTAAGTTCAAAATAAAATTAAAATTAAAATAAAATGAAAAGGGAAAAATAAAATAAAAGTCAATAATACTCATTACTCTTTCATAATACTCTATGGTCTTTCAAAGTCTGTGTTAGATATGGTTCATACCTCATTATCTGATATCTTTCCAGATATCTCAGAAGTCTAAAACTAAGTAATTTTGCATTATCCAAGAATACAAAAGGTAGATTGAAATAACCTTTGGCTTCAGCTTATATGCTATGCCTCTACAAGTCATACTGATTGCATATTTCAGATCAGAGATTGAGAACTTAAAGGGTGGAAGACTACTGGAGGATGGCAAGGTATATCATTATTAATACTAGAAGAGAGATGTTAGTTTCAGTTGATTTTCAGAATAACTACTATAGTAGTTTAATAAACTACTGGATTATATACTAGTTAGTATATCTAGAGTAGCTATTTGGAATATAACTGCTAAGTGAGTTACCCTGATTACTAGTGATCCTTAAATCTGTACTAGAAAAGATTAGAGAGTATAGATGAAAGTAAGTGGTTGTTTATGGGTTGGAATGGATAAGGTTGGAACATGAAATATGACAGTCCACTAGTATTATCTACTTATCTGCTTATTCACTTTTCTACACTTTAGAAGTATTTGCTAAGTACTTTGGCTTTCTTCTAATTTAGTCTCTCTATTCTAAACTGTTTCTAATTACTTAATTATTATTATTTCTTGCTTATGTAAACAGAATTCTAACATATTAGAATAAACCTGTTATTATATAAAGTAGTTGTTACCTTCAGAAATTCCCATTTTATTCTCTTAGAATTTCTTGGAGATAAGTGTATAGTTTAGTATTTCTTAGATAATAGACTTAGGATTTTCTGAAGATTTGACTAGAGATTTGAAGTATTTTGCTCTTCCAGTTATTCTAACAGTATACTAGTTAGTATTTCATATAGTAGTAGAAATTGTAAGGAGATCCAGCTTTTTATTGATACTGGACTTTGTAGGCTTATTTATAGACTTCTCTACTTCACTCTATTACTGGAAAACACCATCAAATCTATAGACTTTCCTAACCTCTACTGCTAGATCCTACACTTATACACTATATTTCTAGAAGATCTCTGAGATTATTACTAATTATTTTCTGTTAACATCAAGTATATCTTACTGTAAGGGAATTTCACTTATTAAGCTAGGTAAGTGTCCTGGTGTCAGAGTTGAAGACAGTAGACTCTATTTGTTTTCAATACCTTTCTTATTTTTTTTTAACTTGGAGGCTGAGGGTTAGGATTCAGCATAACATCACATGTTACTGTCATACATATGTCACAGGTCACATGATGTGATCACTGTCACTGTCACAGAAGAACATGGAAGGTTCTGGAAGAATGATATTATACAATATGTTTAACATATATTAATCTTAAGGCAAATATATGGCTATTTAGAGTAGGCTAACATAGTAGAGCATGGACCACTAGTTTTAGGTATATAAGGTAGACTTATGTAAACCTTATACAAGGTTCTTTCTTTTGATCAACCCTAAGATCTTAAGTTTATAATATTAGAACTTAATATCCATTCTTTGAGACTATCCAATACAGAGCCTTTTCTTCACTTACTCTCTCATCATCTTTGACTAAGGGCAGCTCAGCCTCTTAGTTAGAGAGAACAGCTGAGTCCTAGGTTTAAAGGATTATATCAATTAGGTAGAAGAAATCTAGTTATTTAGTTGTACCAAAGTCCACCGGTACAAGTAGATATATTACTTTATATAGATGTAGTAGATGGTCTTTTGTATAGGAGTCTTGTACTGTAGTGTCCCCTTGTAACCTGTCTATGCAGAGGAACAGTAGAGTCTCCTACAAGTTCTATCTAAAGTAGGCATTCTCTTCTTAGAAATATTCATATACAATTCAATTAGGGTAATAGTTAGTAAGGCAGTAGACAGATAGTCAATAGATGGTATCAGGTGAAACAAGAAGAAGGCCTACTAATACCTACTGAGATTGAGTCAGATAATGAGTATGAGTTAGAGAGTGAGACTAACACTGGTTCTGCTCTATTCCCTCATGTCTCTCCACCACCTACACCACTACTATTACTATTACTAGTACTTACCTTAAACAATCCACCACTACTATATACCATAAGTCAGCATGGCTCAATCAATTATGAGCAGATTATCTAGCAGTAACAAAAGCAGCTTATAGTAATGTAGGCACAACTCCAAGCACTATTGGTAGTATAAGAAGGAGTAGTACCCAGACCCAACATCAAACACAAAAGTAGCAAAACTACAAGTGTTCAATGGGAGTTCCAGAAAGATTTTGGGATTCATTATAGCATACAAGCTATACATAAGAATGAGAATGAGGGGAGAAGCAGTTAAAAAACAAGTTCAGTGAATACTATCTTATATGTAGGAAGAATCAGTAGATGTCTGAAAAGAAAACATCTTGGAGGATTTAGAGGAAGAAAACCTAGAATATAAAACAGCAGAAGAGTTTCTGACAGAATTAAGAAGGGAGTTTGGAAAAGAAGAGGAAGAAACAGTCAAAGTGGCCAAATTAAGAAGATTGAAATAAGAAGAAAAGACAATAGAAAAGTTTATTCAGAAGTTCAAATGAACAACAAGAGAAAGTGGATATAAAAGACAACTATTGATAGAAGAGTTCAAATGTAGCATAAATAAGATTATCTGGTGAAGACTTAACTGTTCTGGATGGTTGATATCTGCAAGATCATAGTTTTCTCATAGTACTTGTTCCTGAATTTTCTTATTGTTGGGAATGTAGATTTGTCTATCTATATAGACTATTCCATTGTCTTTCCAAGCTTGTCCATTTTCTTTCTTTAGTTCTTGTATTACTTCCTGTTCTCTTATCCTATTTTGCTGAATTTCCTTTCTCCATTATACTGTTTCTTTTTAACATCGTAATTTTAGCTGTTGTTCTTCTTTTTTATAGTTCTTTCTTAAGTATTTAAATATCTTTGTTGTCGTCTTGAGTGTTCACCTGGTTCTTCCTTGATAAAATATCTGCTTTTGTATTTGTCTTTTCAGGAATATGTCATAACATGAAATCATAATCTTATAGCTTTAGATACCATCTTGCTTGTCATCTATTTAACTTGTGAGGTTTTCTAAAGTACTTGAGGTTTTTGTGGTCTGTTCAGATTTCAAATGGTTCCATTGCATCTAGTAGATATTGTCTCCATTTGTTAAGGCTTCTACAATTGCCAGTAGTTTCTTGTCATAGATTTCATAATTTCTTTCTGCTAGTTGTATCATCCTAGATAGAAAGGCTATTAGTTTCTATTTTTCTTTCTGTTCTTGAGGCAATACTCCTCCAATGGTATGTTCTGAAGTATCTGTTTCTACTCTGAATTTACCTTCCCTTTTCAGAAGGGAGAGTACTGGTTGACTTGTTATCTTTTCCTTTAATTCTTCAAATGCTTGTTGGTATTCTTCTGTCCATGTTCATTCCTTCTTGCCTTTTAACTCATCTAATGGTTTCACTATATGACTGAAGTTCTAAATAAACCTCCTGTAGAAATTTGCAAATCCCAGAAAACTTTCTACTTCTTTGATTTTTGTTGGTGTCTTTCATTCTTTAACTACTTTTATCTTGTCTTGTTCCATTTGAACTTATTCCTTTTCAACTACTACTCTCAGTATTGGGATCTTTTTTATGTTGAAGTCACATTTAGATTGTTTGAAACAGAGATTGTGTTTTTCTGCAATTTTCAAGAATTGGATTGTCCTTTCTTCTAATTCCTTTATCGTCTTGGCTGGTATAACAAAGTCATCCATGTAATTTGCCAATACTCCTTCATGGAGTAATTCTTGGAAAATACTGTTCATCATCATTTGAAATGTTCCTGGTGAGTTGCATAGTCTGAAGTATATGACTTGTGGTTCAAATAATCTCTTGTTTGTCAAGAAAGCTGCTTTCCATTTGTCACCCTCTTTTATCCACATATTGTTGTATCCCCAAATAAGATTGAGTTTATTGAAGTACTTGGCTTCCTTCAATTTTTCAATAACTTCTCCTATTAATGGGAGTGATGTTTTATCCTTGATAGTGACTTGATTTAACTTCCTATAGTCTTGAACCAGCTGTAGTGAACCATCCTTTTTTAGAATGTAAAAGCATAGTGCTGCATATCTTGATTTTGACTCCACTATCAATCCTGCTTTTAACTGTTTGTCTAGCCACTGATTGAGAGCTTCTTCTTTCTTTAATGTTATTGTATAGGCCTTTGCATTTAATTCCTTTGGTACTTCTTCTGTTAAGTTTATTTTGTGATCCTATTCCTATCATTCTGGTAATTTTTTGAATTTATTTTTGTTGAACAAATGGATGAATAATTGAATGTAGTCTGATAAGCTTTTTTAGATTTGTTGTATCAAGCTCTTTTTGTATTTTGCTGTTGTCCTATTCCTTATTCTCCATAGCCTGTATTCTCCTAGTCTTGAATTCTATGTTCTGGTATTTTATTTTACACAACTCTGGGCATCTTGTGAATCATATTGTTCTGTTCTTCCAATTGACTTCTGGATTATGCTTGACCAGCCAATCATGTCCCAAAAACATGTCTATTCTATTCAAGTTCATTACTATAGCTTCTAGCTGCTTCTTATGTCCATTGATTTTGATTTCTAGAGGTGCAATCCTGGTCACTTTTCTGTTCTTTGTTCAATCTGTGTTGAAAACTTCAAATGAGAAGTTAATTAGTCTTGTCTGTATTCTCTTGTCTTTGACCAATTGTTCATCAATTCCCGTGTATGTGCATCCTGAATCAACTAATATCTTGACTTTGAGGTTCTTCCCATTCTTTGTTTTGACATTTGCTTGCATGTTTAATTCTTTCTCAGCATTATTCTGTTGGTTAGGAATAATATATTTATCCTGAGAATTTATAGAGATCTCTCATACTATGCCTACTTGAGATCTTTGCCAAAACCCTTCTTCTGGTCATTTTCTTTGTTGTCTTCATCATCTGATTCTTTTTGAATCTTTCATTTCTTTATTGACTGTTTCCCTTTACAGTCCTTTGCAATGTGTCCTTCTTTGTTACATTTGAAACATTTTCTTGTTTCCTTTTCTTTCTTCTTCCAACATTCCTTAGTCATATGGCCATACTTGTTGCAGTTAAAGCACTTTGGCTTTCTATCCTTGAAATTGTCATTGGACTTTCTGATGTCCATGGGCTGTCCTCACCCTCTATATGTCATTCCAGTACTTGTCTTGTAATTGTTTCATCCTTCTGTGGAATTATACCCTTGGCCTACTGAGGTGATCACCATCTTCCACTCTTTAAGTATCTCTGGTGCTGCTATGAGTGGATATCCCAATATCATCTTGATGATATCAGGTCATACATTCTTCTTCAACAAAAAGATGGCATGTAGCTCATCTGTGTCTGCCTTCATAGCTAAGGCTTTGAACTTAATCATAAAGTCTGTTGTGTTTTGTTTCCCTTGCTTGAAAGATTCAATCTTCTATTTAGCATCTACTGCCTTTGTCTTGTTGCTGAATGTTATCTTGATTTCCTTGATAAATTCTTCCTAATCTTGGGTTCCTAGTTCTTCATCTAGTTTGTCTAGTTTTCTCTGGGCATAAATATCTACTATACCTCCCCTGAGGCAAGCCAGGATTGCTGTAATCCTATTGTCAGTTTTCATAACCCTGTTGCTCTTGAGGAATAATTGTATCCCTCTTTACCAGTCTTCAAATTTTGTTTGATTCCTGTCAAACCATTCTGGATTTAAGACTATACTCTTTAGTATAGTAGCCTGTTCATTATTATTTGTTGTTGCTGGTGCTGGTACTATAGACATTTCTTCATCTGATCATTCATTTGTTTCTTCTGAGGCTTTGTTTGTGATCTGCAAGAATCTAAGTTTTTCTGACAGTGTCTCAATATTGTCTGTTTGTCTTGAACTCATCTTGGTTCTTCTTGTGGTCTATACCACATATGTTTTGTTTATCATCTGGTGGTAACTTTGCCTAATTCATCTGTAGACTAACCACTATGTACCTCTTCTTTTGCAAGATGAGCTCAACAACACTTTACCAAATGTTATGATCTTAGCTTGGAACTCAGGTTACACTTAGACAAAGACTTGAGAGTAAGAGAAGGGATTTATGCAATTGGTAAAGCATAAGGATACAGAAGTATATCTACACTATATATACTAAGAGGCTATGAGGAAACAGTCCATAATACATGATGCAGATGAGTTATAAAACATAAGGAAGAAGCAAGGATATAGCACTTACTATATAAAGCACTGACTGAGATTATTGTGGTGCAGCTGATCATGTTATCATTACCCTTGACCCTAAGCCATGCTGAATTCATGAGGTGTCAATTGTAACAGCAAGATACTATAGAAGCTAAAAAACAGAGAACAGAATTAGGAAAGAAAGAAGACTGGAATATGGGGGAAATAGGAATAATAAATAAAAGAGAATAATTGGAAAAGAACAGAATAATTTAAATAGGGATAGAGATTTGATAGTTTTTGATTAGGTTTTAGTAATAATAATAGGTTTGCAATACACTCTAAAGTAATAGATGATACATCCTGTTGCAAACTAGAAAATGAAAACATACTAAGAAAAGTTATGATGAAGATTGGGCTAGAAAGAATTGACATGCAGGAAAAAGTAACCATAGAAACATTATTAGATAGTAGGACAACAGAACTGGTTATAAGTTTGGAGTTTGCTAGAAAGCAGTAATTTAAGTTAAAGAAAATAGAAAGGCCTATATATATATAAGAAATATAAACAGTTCATTCAACAAAGAGAATCTATCCAACATATGGTAGAAGTGTTGTAGTAACTACTAATCACAAAGATTGATAGTAGCACAACAAGTAAATTTCTCAATAGGATATCAAGTGGGAATTATAAGAGAGCTCAACAAGGAATCCCTACTATATTCCTATACTATTTATACAAAATTCTCATGGTCCATGCTAGTAATAAATAACCCTACCCTAATGTCCATGCATCAATCTCATGTTTTTCATAAGGTCATTATGCTGTATACATATACCTTAACATTATTCTTCTAATTTCTTCTCCCAAAGTCCAGGCCTATGATATCAAATCATGTGATATGTCATGTGACTGCAGTCACATGCCTCTTCATCATCAAAATAAAAAGAAAAATCAAAAGGAAAGAAATATCAAATCAAAAAAAATAGATAAAAGAAAAAGAAAAATGTTAGTATTCAAGCACACCATAACAGTATCCCCCTCTTAAGATTCCTACTCTGGAGGAACTTGCCTCTCTCTCCCCTATCTCCTTTCCTTTTCATCTCACCCAACTCCTTTCTAATTTCTTTAAATACTTATTCTCAAACTTGTTATTATCCTATCCAAACAAAATTTTTGCTGTATACTTCTCTGGTAATTCACTTCTCTTGAACTCCTCTGCCTCTGGATTTAATTCCACCTCTAGTTTTCCTTTTCTCTTTTTAACCCATTGTATTTCTTCTTCTCTTATTTTCTTTTCAAATTCTTCCACTAAATCCATTATATTTTTCAAATTTTCTATCCCTTTTCAAGTATTTTCTTCTGTTTTATAACCCTTTTATCTCACTAAATACTTTGGTTTTCCTTTCTTCTCTTGTCTATCCAAAATCTTCTCTACTTCATACTCTTTCTCCTTCTCTATCTTTACTGAAGGAGATGAGATTTTCTTCTGTCTCTCTACCTGCTCTCTATACTTTACTATCCTTCTCATATTAACTACCAGGTGTATTCTTAATAATGCTGGTAACTTCAACTCTACCACATTCTCTGATATAATTTTCTTAACTACATAAGGCCCAATGTACTTCTCTATCAGCTTCTTTGTCACTCTCTTCATCAACTCCATTGGAAAGTTCTTTGTACTTATCAACACTTTATCTCTTACTCTATATTTTCTGCCTCCTCTCTATCCAATATCTCTTCATCTCTTCCTATGATTTTACTAATGCTACCTTTGCCTTCTCATATCTATCCTTCATTTCCCTCACAAATTCTTCTGCCTTCCCATGCTTTTTCTTTTTTCTGATATCAAAGCCTATCCTTAGTTCTCTCCTATAGTTGACTTTGAATGGTGATGACTTTGTCACTGTATGTATCTTGTTGTTAAAGGCAAACTCTGTAGTTGCCAACCATTCTGACTAATCATTTTGCCTATGATCAATGTATATTCTCAGATACTGTTTCAGCTCTTGATTTGTCCTCTCTATCTATCCATCTGTCTGTAGGTAATAAGCCATAGATAGCTTCATTTCTATCTCCAACATTTTATTCAACTCTTTCATTAACCCTACCACAAACTGAGGTTCTTTATCTGATATCATACTCTCTAGCAACCTATGCAACTTCCACACATTATCTCTGAACAATCTTACTAATCTCTCTGCTGTTATTTTTTCTATCATTACTACAAAGTGTGACATTTTTGAAAACCTATCACATATTACCAAAATTAATTCATAGCCTTTTGATACCAGTAACTTCATAATAAAATCCACTGATATATGCTGCCATGGTCTTTCTGGTACCTTGTTAGATCTCTACTCTATTCTTTATTCTTTGACACTGATCATATCTCTCTATATATTACTTCATCTTCTTTGTAACTCCTAGCCACCAATAATTTCTAGTGACCAGTTCCACTGTCCTCCACTGTCCTCCATGCCCTGCTATTTTTTATGATTAATACCTTAAGGATATAGCATGGAGTTGGGTTGAGGGTATGACAACATGATCAGCTACGCTGAAGTAGTCTCAGTCAGCACCTCATGTAGTAGGTGCCACAACCTTATTTTCTCCTCCTTGTTTTCTCATGCTTTATGACTCATTTGCCTCATGGACTATTCACTGTAACAACATGTTCCATAGTATATATAGCATAAATGCATTCCTGTATC
>Ga0157367_1001523_pt1 | contig 10157 bp, 17 predicted proteins | sample AttbisABBM2_FD_113142 | JGI IMG/M metagenome (GOLD analysis project Ga0157367, IMG submission 113142) | Fungus gardens microbial communities from leaf cutter ant in Botucatu, State of São Paulo, Brazil - Atta bisphaerica ABBM2 | ecosystem: Host-associated > Fungi > Mycelium > Unclassified ...
CCATATTTTTGATGTCCGGGCGTCCCAAATGTGGGAGTCATCCTCAAACAAGGCGTCCAACAGAGATTTTGTTAAGTTGTCCAGATCGGGCTTTTGCTGGTGTGGCTGACCGTCCATAGACGCGCGCTTTTTCTTGCTCCAGCTCTGGGGCATCGGCAAAACGAAGGTGATATGGGCGCCGTTCTCCGGCACCAGGATTCCATGCAGGCGGACTTCATCGCAAAACAGGCGATAGCGCATCACCGGCGGCCGCTGTTTCCATTTATCGCGGCGAGTCATGCGGGGTTTTCCTACTGGGGTGATGATGTATTTAGGCACGCAGCGCCTCCTGGATTCGGGAGCCAATCCAGCGCATAACCGGCACCGCCATTGAATTGCCGATCGCTTTATAGCGCGGTCCATCAGCGGCCAGGCGGTAAGCCTGCTCTGCAGTCAGCTCTGGCCGGTGGTAGCGCAGGTAGGTATATTCTTCCGCGGTGAGCTGCTTACGTTTTTGTGTGGGGATCAGGGTGTGGTTATCGGGGAAGCCCTGCAGGCGCTCGCACTCGACAGGAGTCAGACGGCGAACAGCCATATTTTGCATGATTGCAGGAGCCTGATTGCTCCCGCTATTTGCGCTGGTAAGCGTAGGGGCCTGCTCGCAGGCATAACCTATTCCATGGGCTTTTGCTCCCTGACCTCCCTTGAATGCGTAAGCTATTGCTGGATAGCCCTGCCCTGGCTTGCCGCCGCCAGTTGATAGCGGACCTGTAATTTGCCCATCCCCATCCTGCAGCCTTACCTGACCTTGCGTATTTTCTGCAAATGCATAAACCACTCCATGGTGATCCGTAGCGGTAAGGCAAGGTGAAATCTGGTGCGGCGACTCTGTTGAGTTTCCGCCGTTGTGCGGCGCGCGGCCGATCCAGTTTCCAGGGATGCAATAAGCTACCGCTGGTGGTGATCCAGCATTCTGGTTGCTTTCCTTGCTATTCCCTGCCCTTATAGTAGGCGAAATTTCTGCTGAGGCATCGTGTCCGCTATCCTTGGAACTGAACGCGATAACCGCGTTTTCCTGCCCGTGATTCCGGCCCAGGGTGTGAGCCATATCTGCGAGCGTATCTGGATCCTGAGTACCATGAATGGCGTAGGTTTGAAGAGTCTCATCCATGCTGTCATTGGATTTAGCCAGCAGAGTCCTGCTGATGTCAGAGTAAGCCACAGCTAAATCGGCCGCATCTTTGTGATCGCCGAAAGTTTGCATGCGGAATGCCCCAACGATCCCACTGCCGCGCTGACTAAATAATTCCTGATTACTCGCACCGATCCCGCCAGTATTGAAGGACTGATTCAGCGTTGGATGTGGATTATGCTCCCCATCCCAGTGACTACCGTTAGCAACGCGATAGCCAGCATCTGAGGTAATGACTTGCCTCGCTTTTCTGCCCGGCGGAGAATTCCGGCGCATGCCTTCGGACTCAAAAAGAATTTTTGCGGGATCGATATCCCCTCGAGCTGTTGCGACAACAAACACACGTCTGCGTCGTTGGGCCACTCCGAAAAATTGAGCGTCGAGCACTCTCCAGGCAATAGCTCTTTCTGGTCCCAGCACATAACCAGCGTTTGACCATCGCTTCCCTGGTGATTCCAGCGCGCAGCTTTCGCCGGCAAGCCCTGCAAGAAAACATCCGAAAGCGTTATCTTTGCTGCTGAATACGCCGGGTACGTTTTCCCAGACGACGGTGACGGGTGGTTTTCCCTGTTCTCTGCGTTTTTCATCGATAGCATTAACCAGTTCCACAAAAGCCAAAGTTAACTGGCCGCGTTCGTCTGCCAGCCCATTACGTAAACCCGCAACGCTGAACGCCTGGCAAGGGGTGCCCCCCACCAGCACATCAGGTGCTTCGATTTTTCCGGCACGGATTGCCGCGGCGATTTGCGTCATATCACCCAGATTGCTGACGTCTGGCCAGCGGTACGCCAGAACAGCAGAGGGGAATTTTTCTATCTCAGCGAACCATGCTGGCTGCCAGCCCAGACAATGCCATGCCACGCTGGCGGCCTCGATGCCGCTGCACACTGAGCCATAACTGACAGGCTTATTCATCGGCAGGCTCTCCCAGCAAATAGAGAACCTGCACCAGCAGCTCTGCTTCGGTACCGTGCTTCATTTCCCAGGCGCGGCGGCCAGCGTGAATAGCCACACCATAACCGCCGTTGCGATGATGCATATGGCACAGGGGAATTGATTTCCGATGGTCAGCGCGCTGACTTGTGCCCTGCCCGGTTCGGATATGGTGAATTTCCGCAGGCGTTTCGCCCAGGTTCTGATTTCTGCACACGATGCAGCCCAGTGCGGCCACACGCGAAAGATGGAGGCTATCTGCTTTTTTCATGCTGGACCACCAGCACAAGCAGAAACACCGCGCGTAATCGTGCGGTGAAGGTGATTTTTGGTAATACTCTGCGCCATTTTGATTCCTCAGGTTGGCGCAGTAATCAGTGGGTGTTCAGCCCGTTTGATTATTATAAATCAACACTTACGGCTTGAGAACCTTAAGTGCTTCTGGCAGGGAGTTAAGGTTGATTATCCGCTCATCATCGCTGAGGATCCGCGCGGAAATTCTATTTCCTTCCCGGCGTATCAGCGTGCGTAAAGCATTATTGGTGACGACGTAGTCAGTTATTTCGCCATCGGACAGATTTAAAACAAGCAATCCGTCTTTTGTTAAACCCGCGGCAAATTCATTTAATTTCATGGGCACATCCCTAAAAATGGTTTCCCCTTCCGGGGGCGGTCCTTTATCTCCCTGCGCACTGATTCAATTAAAGGTCCCGCTAACCAGACGTCTTATAGGTTAGACAGAGCAATTCGGCGAAATTGTTCTGTCTAACCGATCAGCCTTAACACACAGGAATCAGGCCAGGTCTTTTAAATCACAGGCCGATTGTCAGTATCGGTCACTCGATTCAGGAGGTGCGTTACCACGCCCATTACGGTTGCATCATCCAGCGCATCGCCCTCAATAGCCTCTCCATCCTGAGTGATCAGCGCTTTCCCCTGTACTTTTGCGAAGTCCAGACTGCCACAGAACGAAATCAGGACGGTGTCACCCACTTCCGGCTTTCTGGCGACGTTTATGATCGCGTACCCGGCTGATGTTTCGATGGTTCGGCAGTTGCCGTCATAGCCGCATAGGCTGGTGATAGTAAGCGTCTGTTCTGCGTAGTCTGCTGCTGGTGATGGAAAACCCATAATAACCACCCCTGATAATTAACTGTATATTTATACAGTAACACCAAAAAAATGAGGGTCAAGATTTTGGACGCAAAAAACCCGCCGAAGCGGGTAAGTGCTTAATCAATAATCAATTCTTCTCATAACTAGCACCACCAGCAGGATTAAAACCACCAGCCAAACTGCGCCCGATAACAGCTCCATCAGGTACACTGTTTCTCCTCCTGCTTCGGTGTTGGTTGGATATGCAGTCGTGGTTCGCCGTCTTTCGGCTCTGGCCACTGGCGCGCCTTGTTCACTTCCAACTTATCGATCATTGCCTGCGTAATTTGCTCGTCAGTAATGCCAGCTCGGCGCTGAGCATCCCACAACAGGAACTGCATATCAGCCCACTCGCCGAGGTCACCAGGTTCTGTGGCTGCTTCCAGTGCTTCCTTCGACAAATGCTTAAGTGGCCCGACTGGGCTAACGTCGCCAAACGTAGCCTGAGACCATTCTGCGTGCTCTCCGCGAATCTTGACGCGCAACTCATCACGATTACTTACAGGTTCGGCGTCGCTCTGGAGCATTGCGGCACGGTGCCGCAGTAGCTCCATCAACACATTTTCAAACAAGCGGGCGTTCACCTCTACGGAACCATGAACACCACGCGCGTTACATTCGCTAATTACCGCCTGGGTTTCAGAGAGGATTTTTGTCAGACGCTCTGTGGTAATAATGCTCATGGGTTAGTCCTCAACCTGTACGGAATTCTTACGGTTTGAACGACACACCAGCGCCCAAAAATTCATTTCGCATATCAGCGCTGCGGTAGTTTCTGACCGGCGACGAAAACCCAATTTGTTAGACTTCCCAACAGAGCGTTTACGCTGGCGCATTACCTTTCTCGTGTGCGCCGCCTGCACTTCCTGCTGTCGCTGCTTGGATGCGTAAACGCCCTTAGGTGGTATCTTTCGAGCCTGTTTTTGATAAGCAGTTAACAGGTCGTGTACGTCTGTAAATTTAGCCATTCCAGGCCTCCAGCTCGTTCTGAATTTCTTCGTCGATCTCTTCGTTGGTGGCGTCTTCATTCAGGTGGTCCCGAGCCTCTTTGAGGTACTGCTCACGACGTTCGCCGTACCACGCGGAGAACTCCGGCGACCAACCATTGTCGGTACCACAAAAATCGACCCGGGCGTTCCGCTCTGCCATGCTCTGCACCATGCAATCAGCGGTTGTCAGCGCCGCTTCGCGGATGTAACCGCGCAGGTCACGCTTACGCCACCATGGATTAACCTTTGAATCGCAACGGCCTTTAAACTCAACTTCCCAGCGACGGATGCAACGTGCATTTAGTGATTTGCTCATAGAGATTTATCCTCAACTAGTTTTTTCCATTTTTCACAAAGGGTTTTACGGGCTTGTTTCTCGTGATCTGGCGGAAATGCGAACCCGGCGCGTATACCTGGACAGCCGTTAGAACAGCGGACCTCTGCCGAACCCCAGTTCATCCCGCGGCTGCGAACCCTCAGTGCAGGTGGCATTCCGCAAACAGGGCATTTCGGTAAATCAGTCATTGCCCATCCCCTGCAGCAGATGTTTGTGGCGGCGCAGCTCGCGAACGGCAACCTGCAGACGCTGCAGGTTTGCCAGCTTCGCCTTCGTGCGGCGGATTTCAGTCGAGATATATCGCGATGACGGAATGATCAGGTCATCCGGACGGCTGGCGAAAGCCGGGATATCTCCAATAATTTCTTCCAAGGATTTGTTTTCCGGAGCCGATGCGGCCTTGACTTCCGCTGCTGCTGGCTCCTGCTGCTCTGGCTTTATTGCCTGTTCCCCCGCCAGGCTCCAGGTGATGTTTTTACCGTCAACATGGCGCAGGACCAGACCGTCCTTGCACATTGCCCCTAGCGAAGCATTAAGGGCTCGCGAACCTTTACCCAGTTTTTCTGCGACCTGATTGGCGGTCATGGCCCCCTGGCCCTGCATTGCTGACAGCACCCTCTCAACCAGCGGCGACTGCTGCTTAGGTCTGATACGCTTCGGCTTCTGCTCTGTCGCGGTACCGAGGAACCAGCCGCCGTCCGCAAAATCACACAGCCCCTGCTCTTTCTGCTCGCGCAGCATGTTCAGCGCTTCAACGGGCTCGATTTCCAGACGGGCAGCAACCTCTCGATATGTCGCTTTTTTCATGGCTTTCAGTGCATCCAGTACGGTTTCCATAATTTTCTCCTCAAAATTCACTTAACAGGTCTCAGGTGGCTAACGTTTCCGCGATAGCTCTCCCAGTCAAAGTTCACCCAAATGCCGTTATCCATGCGCAGGCGATCGATAACCCTTGCCCCCAGGGTCTCTACCAGCGCGTCGTAATTCAGGTTGGTCAGAACGCCAACCGGGCGCATTGCGGCCAGGCGGCGATCGATAATCTGGTTCAATAAAACTTTCTCGCCGCGGCTATCGCGCTGAATGCCGACTTCGTCGAGTACCAGCAGATCCACTTTGCAGAGGTCATCCAGCAACGCGGCTTCAGACTGCCCTTCGTCGTAGCAGGCCCGGGCGCGCAAGGTCAGATCCGGCACCGTCACAATCAGAACCGTTCGGCCCTGTTTCAGCAGATAATTTCCGATCGCCGCTGAGAGGTGGTTTTTCCCGGTACCAGGCTTTCCGGTGAAAACGAAACTGGCGAACCCGGTACCAAAATTTTGCGCATAGCTCTTTGCCATACTCAGAGCATGCCGCTGGCCGTCGCCCTCCACCGTGTAGTTCGCGAAGCTGCAACTGCGGTGCAGGTTCTGGATTCCGGATCGCCCGAAAATTTTCTCTGCCCGCGCCTGCTGGTTGATCTTGTCGATCTCCGTTGCGCGCTTTTGCCCTTCTTCGCGCTGCCAGGCCATCAGCTCAGCTGCGCTTTTGAATTTGGGTTCAATGCCTGCCGGAATCACACGGCGAAGGCGATCGAGAATCGAACCTGCGTTTTGCATGCTTACCCCCTGAATCCTGGCGGTACAGTGTTATCCGGGCGGGAAATGTGATTAATATCCCGACCACCAGCCTGGTGTTGCGCCGCTCCCGGCGACGGGAGGCGAAGAACCAGGTCATCCCATTTTTCGCGCAGTTTTGATGGTGACATCACGTTGCGGCACCAGAACGGATCACGCTGTACACGCGAAAACATTTCGCAAATTTGCTTATGCGTCCTGCCGTCAACGGCACACATCAACCGGATTTCGTTGGACCATGCTGCCCAGTTTGGCTCTTTAGGGCGCACCAGTTCCCCGTCTGTCTCAGCGGCTTTTTCATAAAGCTTGACGATGCGGCTCCACATCCACTGAGCGCAGGTCAGATCTTCCTTGCTTCCCCACTGCCGTTTTCCTGCATGGGCAACCACGGCCTCTGGATGACGATTTAAAAACGCGTCTTTGGTCAGCTGTTCGTCCGGCAGCGAAGCGTCCGGACAAGAAGTGTTTTTATTCTCTGTGGTAGTCTCTGTAGTAATCTCTGTAGGATCGAAATGGGCTTTGCCGTCTCCGCGGGCTGGGCTTTCCCCAGCTCCCGAACAAGGCATTCCCTTGTTCCCGGATTGGGCTTTCCCTTGTTCCCGAAATGGGTTTTGTCCATTTGGTTTGTTATCAACGACTTGCGTTAGTACCTGATCCACGCGCTCAAAATTAACTTTGAAGTAAATCCGATGCTCAAGCCGCTTGTGGGTTTCTACCAGGACCCCGAGACGTTTCAGCTTTTTCCGTGCAGTCAGTTGCTCTTCGTAGCTCAGCCCGGTTTCCGCCTGGATTTCCTCTGAAGTTTTATGCACACCCAGATCGGAGGTGAGCTTGTCCATCCAGTAGGTCATCTGGCAAAACAGAACGGTGGCACTTACGCCGCCCAGGTGTTCGGCCAGCGCCGGGTAATACGCAACCGGACGACCGAACCCGCGAATGATGTCAGATGGATTCATGGCTTCACTGACCCTTATGCCGCGCGATGACAGTTCATGATCTGGACTTTCACGCCAGCCAGCTGCGCCAGCGCGTCTATCGCTTCCAGAGTTTCTCGCCTGATTACCGGTTGCGGTTTCCCTGTGAATACCGCGTTGGTAGCTTCAATACACTCTTTGTTAACTCTGGCGGCCCGGTAGAGCATGCAGTCCTTCTGCTCCAGCTCGTTATCAATCGCGGCGCGCACCGCATAGCTCAGCGCCTCTGCCTGCTTGAGATAATTCGGCGTATCGTTTCTGAAGGCGCGCTGAATAACCTGCTTATTGTTGTGCAACCGGCGCGCATACTCGTCAGGGTCGGTTACGTCATGGAGAGTCAGCAGCAAATCACCGAAATGATGCGGGGTTATCAGCTGCGTGACCGTCTTCCAGCCCTTTTCCTGCGCCCAGGACTCCAGCTCGCATGCCAGCTTTTTGATTTCCATCAGTCAGTATCCTCCTGAGCTGTTGTGTTATTTTTTTGCTTGTAATCAGGCCAAATCTCAGCCCAATCGCTTGGGCGCATATCAGCTCGAGAAACCTTCCCATCAGTGAAGGTTTCGATAACGATGCATCGACTTGGCGAAATAGCAGCCCGCCCCGTTGCAAGTTGGGAAAGGTAAGATTTCGATATCCCAAGGTGTTGCTCCAGCGCCTTGCGGATCTTTGGCCCACCGGCTTTCAAAAAGTCATTGAGTTGCATAATTGCTCCTGTGTGTTGAGTTGTAAGTTTATAAACCACTAAACATTAATGTCAAGTTTTTGCTTGTTTAGAAATTACTAATCAAAATGACTGCATGGACACAAAAGAAATCAGGCGCAAGCGCCTAGCGGCATGGTTTTCTAGCAGAACCTTGCCTGAGAAAGAGAAGAGCTACCTTTCACAGCTGATCAACGGCAAAGCGTCGTTCGGCGAGAGAGCAGCGCGCCGCATCGAAAGAGATTACGGCATGGCTCCTGGTTATCTTGATGAAGAGCCTAAGGGTGATGAGACACGATCTCCGCGACCATTTGACGCGCGCCATGAAGAATTGCTTGATCTGTTCGACAGCTTGGCTGAGTGGGAAAAAGAGCAGCACATGGTAAACCTCAGAGCCCAAGTAAACTCAATAGACAATGAGCTCAAGGCAAGGCTGAAAGGTAAGTCCAAACAGGAAATCCTTCAGATCCTGAAAGACCTAGAGATAGACTAACTCCCCCAAAGGCCGCTTCTTGCGGTCTTTTTTTCCTCCTAATACAACCACATCCAAAATTTCACGCCTTTTTGTTTACTATTAACTTTACATGTTGGTTTATTTGTTTATAAACTTAGACCAACAAAACACGCAGTAATCAGTAAACGTTCCGCCTACCCGGCGATAAGGGTGATTAGCCAAGCAAAGCAGCAAACAGGGGTTCGAGATGGAAAAAGCATACGAAGAGTATTTCAACAGTCTGGCGGAGGGTGAAGAAGCACTGAGCTTTTCCGAGTTCGTCCAGGCAGTTTCTTGAATATGGCGTAAGCCAATGGCTTGAAGGCGGTTTTCTCAGGTTGCGCGCTAAAGCATAGCGGGGAGAACCTGGGGCGGAGAGCAAACCCCGCGATGCAGGACTTGAAATACCTGCACAGACCAATAAGCCGCATGGCAGCGTAACTGCCCTTTTCATCTGCTCTGGCGAGGTGGCGCCGCCGGACCAGGGCAGATGAATCGTCCACAACATGTAAGCGCATTCCTCTTTTGACTGATGGGGATCGGTTTGTTAACTGGCGGAATGCGCTTCCAGTTGTGGGCAATCGCAACATGAGGCTGCGAGTAGTTTTGGTGGTATATGCGTTTCCCGTGGTCCATGCATATACCACCCTTTTTAAAGCTGGTTTCATAGTGGAGTGTTCATATATGGATAAGACACAATTAACACCGGAACAACAAATTGCTTGGGCACAGGGAAAACTCGTCACTTCAGTATATCTTCGTGATGTTGCCGGATGCCATGCCGCCTGGAAAGTATTACGGAAATACAGAAATTTCGTTGTGCATCGCCAACCTCATCAGGAATGGCGAAATAGTTTAAAAGTAATTTAGTTTTACCAACTTAAAACCTATGCCTTAAACGGCAGGGATTTTCACACCCTGAACCAAGGAGTTAAAAATGAAAGTTAGCGTTACAACCGTTGAGCTGAATCTTGTTATCGTAAATAAAGATATTGCTACCTTTAATATTAACGGTGCCATTTCAGGTGTGGTTCATTTGCCATCGTCAGGCCCTGTAACCGTTGTGCTTGACGGTGGCTACGTGTTCGGTGAGTTTCATTGTCCGGTTTGCGCTGTTGAGCACATTAGCTTGCTGTCTGTGAATTTCGCAGAAGCGCAGAAATCCTGTGGCATGTCCTATTACGATCACAAGCGACAACAACTTAACTGATATGGATGACATCATTGGTCATTGTGCTGTTTGCTGCCACGAATATAAAAAATCGGAAATGCATGAAAGGAAAACAGACATATACCCCTTTAAGCGCACGATTTATTTATGTGAGCAATGCAATGAAAAAAGAGAAAGACGTAACGCGTTAAAAAATGTAAAGCGCGTTATTCGAAAACCATATCGCTAAACATCACCCTCCAAAAATTATAGAGGTAATTATGTCTGTTGAATTAAAAGTTTTTGGCGGTGCTTATTTCCCAAAAGATAAAGCATTGAAAAAACACCCAGATTTAAGACCGCTTGCTACAGCAGTAAACTCGGCCACAAAAGCCATTGCTGAAGCTGTTATTTTCGGCAAGCTGGCGGCCGAGCACCCAGAACATATTGATGATTATTTTAAGGTGAAAATCTGGGAGCACCGTGAAGGTTTACCGTGCCCTGAGCTTGATGTTTTCTCACCTGAATTTTTCGATACCGTGGCTATCTGGAATGTGAATGCAGGTGAACCAGCTGCGGCACCACAGCCTGAATCTGAAGAAAAGACGGAATGGGACGACAACAAGGCAGTTGAAGAAATTA
>Ga0157367_1001524_pt1 | contig 10155 bp, 8 predicted proteins | sample AttbisABBM2_FD_113142 | JGI IMG/M metagenome (GOLD analysis project Ga0157367, IMG submission 113142) | Fungus gardens microbial communities from leaf cutter ant in Botucatu, State of São Paulo, Brazil - Atta bisphaerica ABBM2 | ecosystem: Host-associated > Fungi > Mycelium > Unclassified ...
GCTCGCGCGAGCTCGGCGAGGACGTGCTCGCGGGCATCCAGACGATGGACGTCGGCAAGGGCACGCAGGCCGGCGTCGCGATCGTGATCCTCGCGATCGTCATCGACCGGATCAGCCAGGGCTTCGGCCAGGAACGGCGCGCGCGCCGCAGGCTCGCGCAGCAGCGCCGCCAGAAGGGCGCGTCGCGCGTGCCGTACCGGCCGGCGGCGTCCGGCGCCGACACCAACCCGCCGGCGGAATCGTCGCGCGCATAACACGGGAGGCAGACATGGCGACCATCGACGTCAAGCACGTCTACAAACTGTTCGGCCCGCACACCACGCACGCGCGCGTGCTCGACCTGCTGCGCAGCGGCCGGCGCAAGGCCGACGTGCTGGCCGAAACGGGCTGCAACGTCGGGCTCAACGACGTGAGCCTCAGCATCGGCTCGGGCGAGATCTTCGTGATCATGGGGCTGTCCGGCTCGGGCAAGTCGACGCTCGTGCGGCACTTCAACCGGCTGATCGAGCCGACCGCCGGCGAGATCGTGATCGACGGCAGCGACGTGATCGGGCTCGACCCGCAGGGGCTGCGCGAACTGCGCCGCTACAAGGTCAGCATGGTGTTCCAGAACTTCGGGCTGCTGCCGCACCAGACCGTGCTCGACAACGCCGCGTATGCGCTGCGCACGCGCGGCGAGAAGCGCCACGACGCGCTCGATGCCGCGCGCAACTGGCTGTCGAAGGTCGGGCTCGACGGCTATGCCGATCACTACCCGGACGAGCTGTCGGGTGGCATGAGGCAGCGCGTCGGCCTGGCGCGCGCGCTGGCGGCGGATACCGACGTGCTGCTGATGGACGAGGCGTTTTCCGCGCTCGATCCGCTGATCCGCACCGAGATGCAGGACCAGTTGCTGCAGTTGCAGGCGACGCTGAACAAGACGATCGTGTTCATCACGCACGACCTCGACGAGGCGCTGCGGATCGGCAACAAGATCGCGATCCTGCGCGACGGCACGCTCGTGCAGGTCGGGACGCCGGACGATATTCTGTCGCGGCCGGCGGATGATTATGTGAGAAGGTTCGTGGAGAAGCGCACTGCCGCGAACTGAGCCGGGGAACCGAGCCGGAAGCAGGAACGACGGCACGCCGCGATGCGCGGCGTGCCGTTTTTCATCGAGCAGCGCAGGGCGGACGGCATTTCTGCTGGAACGGGCCGCCGCGCGTTACTTCGCGCCGAGCACGCAGGCAAGCGGATGCGACGGCACGCCGTTGCGATGCAGGGCAACCGGCGAGAAACCCGCTTCGGTCATCGCCCGCGCCAGTTGTTCGGGCCGGAATGCACCGTAGGGCGCGCGCCCGATGTCGCGGACGGTGATCGCCACGCGGCCGCCGCGCTGGACGACGCGGTGCAGCTTGCCCCAGGCCGCGCACGGGGTGCGCCAGAAGTAGATGCAGTTGATCGAGAACGCGTTGTCGAGTGCATCGTCCGCAAACGGCAGTCCATCGACGGGCTGAGGCCGCGCGGCAGCCCGGGTTGTCCGAGATGTGCCGCCATTCGATTCCTCCCTCGATTTGCGTGCAAGCTGCACGCTGCTGTCCAGACGGCCAGAAGAGGATCCAAATTGACACGCCGGGCGGCGGAATTTCGCGCCCGTTTATCGAGCTGTCGCGCCGGCGCGGCTTGCGCCGGCGCGAGTCGACCGTATCACGGCGCGACGGTTGCGCGTTCGTGCGTTCGCACGTCAGCCCTCGGGTCAGCGGTCTCGCCGCGCGACGCATCCGCCAGAATCAAATCCGCGCCTTTCTCCGCGACCATCATCGTCGGCGCATTGATGTTGCCCGACGTGATGTTCGGGAACACCGACGCATCGACGATCCGCAATCCCTGCAGCCCATGCACGCGCAGCGCCGCGTCGACCACCGACGTGCGCGCATCCGGCCCCATCGCGCACGAGCCGCACAGGTGATAGATCGAACCCGACTGCTCGCGGAAATACTGCAGCATCGCATCGTCGGATGCGACCTGCGGCCCCGGCGAGATTTCCTCGACCGTCATCGCCCGCAGCGCCGGCGCACGCATCAGCGCGCGGATCAGCTTGCTGCCCTGCACGGCCTCGTCGAGATCCTTCTGCGTCGTCAGCGCGTTGATATGGATATTCGCGGCATCTTCCGCGCGATTCGACGCGATCTCGATCGCGCCGCGGCTCGTCGGCCGGCACGGGTTGAACGCGATCAGGAAGCCCGAATACGGTTCGGGCTTGATGCTCGCGTGCGCGCTCTTCGGGATCCGGTACGACAGCGGGTTGAAGTAGAGCTGGAGGTTCGGTTCGTGCGCGTCGGCCCCGCCGCGAAAGAAGCCGCCCGCCTGGTTCACGCTCATCGCGAGCGGGCCGCGCTTCGTCAGCAGGTAGCGCAGCCCGATCTTCAGCTTGCCGACCAGCGTACCCATCTCGTCGTTGAGCGTCGGCCGGTTCGCCTTGAAGTAGAAGCTCACGCACAGGTGATCCTGCAGGTTGCGGCCGACGGCCGGCAGCGCGTGCACGAGCGGCACCCGGTGCCGCGCGAGCAGCGCCGGATCGCCGACGCCCGACAGTTGCAGCAGCTTCGGCGTATCGACCGCGCCGGCCGCGAGGATCACTTCCCGCGCGGCGTCGATCGTTTCGTCGCCGTGCGGGCCCGCGACGACGACGCCCGTCGCGCGCGCGCCGTCGAACGTCACGCGCCGCACGAGCACGCCCGAGCGCAGCGTGAGGTTCTTGCGGCCCAGCGCCGGCCGCAGGTACGCGAAGCTGCTCGAACAGCGTTCGCCGTTTTTCGTGTTCAGGTCGTAGATGCCCGCGCCTTCGAACTGCGCGCCGTTGAAATCGTCGCTGCGCGGCAGGTTCAGCTCGTCGCAGCCCTTCAGGAACGTGTGGACGATCGGATGCACGTCGGCCTTCATCGACGTGATGTGGATCGGCCCGCTCGTGCCGTGATGGTGCGGATCGGTCGCGCCGGCCGCGTGCGTCTCGAGCTTGCGGAAATACGGCAGCACGTCGTCGTACGCCCAGCCCGGATTGCCGGCGGCGGCCCAGTCGTCATAGTCGCTGCGCTGGCCGCGCACGTAGACCATCGCGTTGATCGAGCCCGAGCCGCCGACCACCTTGCCGCGCGGGCAATACAGCGTGCGGCCGGCGAGCTGCGCTTCGGGCGCGCTGTAGTACATCCAGTTGTAGCGGCGGTTGTAGTAGGTCTTCGTGAAGCCGACCGGCACCTTGAACCAGAACGAGGCGTCGCGCTCGCCCGCTTCGAGCAGCAGCACCGAATGCCGGCCCGACTCGCTCAGGCGGTTCGCGAGGATGCAGCCGGCCGAGCCCGCGCCGACGATGATGTAGTCGTAGGTCATGTCGTGTCCTTCGCCGTCAGCCCTTCGCGGGCGCGAGATCCTTCACGTCGGCGGGCTGCGCGCCCATCTGCAGGTGCAGCCGCTCGCCGGTGTACGGCGTGTGGCGCTTCACGACGTCCATGTCCAGCTCGATGCCGAGCCCCGGCTCGGTGGACGGGACGATGTAGCCGTCTTCCCAGCGGATCGGCGTCTTCACGACTTCCGCGTGGAAGCCGCCCCACGTCATGATGCTTTCCTGGATCAGGAAGTTCGGCGTGCAGGTCGCGAGCTGGATGCTCGCGGCCGCGCCCACCGGCCCGTTGTACAGGTGCGGCGCGATCTGCGCGTAGTGCACTTCGGCGAGGCTCGCGATCTTCTTCGCTTCGAGCAGGCCGCCGACGCGCGCGACATTCAGTTGCAGGATCGATGCGCCGCCCGCCTGCAGCAGCTTGTGGAATTCGTACTTGGTCGTCAGGCGCTCGCCGGCCGCGACCGGAATCGACGTGTGCTGCGCGACTTGCGCCATCGCGTCTTCCTGACCGGGCGGCACGGGCTCCTCGAACCACAGCGGGTCGTACTTCTCGAGCCGCTTCGCGAGCCGGATCGCCGACGACGGCACCATCTGCCCGTGCGTGCCGAACAGCAGGTCGGCCTTGCTGCCGACCGCTTCGCGCACCTTGCGGCAGAACGTCTCGCAGCGGTCCAGTACTTCGAGCGAAAGCTGATGGCCCGAGTAGGCCGTGTACGGGCCGGCCGGGTCGAACTTGACGGCCGTGAAGCCGAGCTTCACGTTCTCGGCCGCGCATTCGGCGGCGAGATCGGGGTCGTCGTAGTCGTATTCGCCTTGCGAATTCTTCGGATACAGGTACGTGTACGAGCGCAGGCGTTCGTGCACGCGGCCGCCGAGCAGTTCGTACACGGGTTTGCCGGCTGCCTTGCCGACGATGTCCCAGCACGCCATCTCCAGCCCGCTGACGACGCCCATCATCGTCAGGTCGGGGCGCTGCGTGAAGCCGCTCGAATACGCTTGCCGGAACAGCCGCTCGACGTGGTGCGGGTCGTGGTTCAACAGGTAGCGCTCGAACACGTCGCCGATGATCGGGCCCATCGCCTTCGGGTGGAACGTGGCGGAATAGATCTCGCCGACGCCTTCGATGCCGTCGTCGGTTTTCAGCTTCACGAAGATCCAGTACATCCCGCCGATGTGCGGCGGCGGCACGGCGACGATGTGGGTTTCGAGCGAGACGATCTTCATGCGGACTCCTGTGTGCGGTTCAAGCGTTGTTTGAGAATCGCGGCCGCGCCCGCGCCGCAGAGCGCGATCGCCGCGATATAGCCGAAATAGAGCTGGTAGCCGTGCGCGCCGGGGTAGGCCTGCGTCACGTAGCCGTTGATCAGCGGCACGAACACGTCGGGCGAGTAGCCGATCACCGAGATCAGGCCGATCGCGAGGCCCGCGCAATGCGGCGGTACGTTGCAGTCGTCGAGCAGCGACCAGTACAGGCCGCGCACCGCGTAAGTCAGGATGCCGATGAACAGCACGAGCACGACGAGCAGCGCCTGCGGGCTGTGCGGCGGCGCGGCGATCAGCCCGACGAGCGACAGCGCCGCGAGCACGAGTGCCCAGAACAGCACGCGGACCTTCGACACGCGGTCGCCGAGATAGCCGCCGCCGATCCCGCCGATCGGGCGCATCCACAGCTTGAGCGTCGTGATGAAGCCGGCCGCCGTCGCGCTGAGCCCGAAGTTGCCTTCGTGCAGATAGGCCGAGAAGCTGTAGGTCGCCCAGAACACCTGGTAGCCGCAGAACACGATCGCCGCGACGAGCCACAGCTCGGGAATCGCCGCGAGCGTCCTCAGGTCGGCCAGCACATTGCCGCGCGGGCGTGCCGCCGCTGCCGCGCGCGGGGCTTCGCCCGCAGAGTCCTTCACGAGCGCGAGCAGCACGCCGAGCGCGATGCAGGTGAACGCATACAGGTGCACGACGCGTATGAAGCCGGCCGCGTCGGTGCCGCCGCGCGTCTGCGTCACGTACGCGAACAGCGTGATCGCGACCGTCGCGAGCAGCGCCTCGACGAGGCCGCGGCCGCCGTCGAGCAGGCCGAAGAAGCGGCCCTGTTCGTCCGGGCCGGCGATCGCGTTCACGCGTTTGATCACGGCCGCCCAGAACGTGAGGCCGGTCGTGAGCCCCCAGCCGCCGAAGATCAGCACGAGCGTGGGGAACGACGGCCCGGTCGCGTACACGAGCCCGAGCACGCCGGTGGCGATCAGCGAGAAGCAGATCAGCCGGCGCGGCGACAGGCGGTCCGCGAGCCAGCCGCTCGGCAGGTAGCTGACGAGAAAGATCGTGCCGAGCGACGAATACAGGTAGCCGAGCTGCACGTCGTCGATGCGGAAGAACTGCAGCATCGTCGGCTGGTAGACCTGCCGCAGGTACAGCATCGGGTAGATCGCGCCGGCGGCGATCACGAGCAGCAGCAGTTGCAGGTAGCGCTGCGCGCGCGAATCGCGCACGGCGTGCGCGTCGGCGGGCAACGGATGCGGCGACGCGTGCGTCGACGGTTGGGTCGGCATGATGTCTTCCTCCATCAGGCGTCCGCGTGGCGGACGTCCGCAGATTTTTTATGGTCGGGTTGGGTCAGGGCGGCGCGCGGCCCGTTGCCGCGCGCCGGAACGTCAGTACTTCATGACGACGAGGCGTGTCTGCGTGAATTCGAGCATCCCGTGCTTGCCGTCGTCGCCGCCGAGGCCGGAGCGTTTCCAGCCCGCGTGGAAGCCCTGGTACGGGTCGGCCGGCGTACGGTTCACGTACAGCTCGCCCGCCTCGATCGCGTTCGCGACCTGCATCGCGGTGCGGTAATGCTCGGTGTAGAGCACCGACGACAGCCCGAACTGATGGTCGTTCGCGAGCGCGACGGCCTCGTCGATCGATGTGTAGCGCAGCACCGGCATGATCGGGCCGAAGGTTTCCTCCTGCACGATCTCCATGTCCTGCCGGCAGCCGGTGAGGAGCGTCGCCGGGTAGAAGAAACCCGGGCCGTCGGGCACGACGCCGCCGGTTTCGAGCGTGGCGCCCGCCGCGATCGCGCGCTGCACCATGCCGTGGACGTGGGCGCGCGCCGCTGCGCTGACGAGCGGCCCCATCCGCGACGGATCGGCCGCGCGGTCGCCGATGCGCACCGCGGCCATCTTCTCCTTCAGCAGCGCGACGAAGCGGTCGTGCACGCTGTCGTGCACGTACACGCGCTCAATCGCCGTGCAGAGCTGGCCGCAGTGTGTGGTCTTCGACGCGACGAGCGCGGCGGCCGCGCGTTCGAGATCGGCATCCGGCTCGATGATCGCGGGCGTCTTGCCGCCGAGCTCGAGCGACGGCTTCGCGATGTTTTCCTTGCAGTAGTCGAGCACCTTGCGGCCTGCGTTCACGCTGCCGGTCAGCGTGATCATCCCGACCGCCGGGTGCGTGCACAGCGCCTCGGCGGTCGCGTGGTCCATCGTCAGGATGTTGACGACGCCAGGCGGGAACCCCGCCGCGTCGACGGCCTTCGCGATCTCGAACGCGGACACCGGCGTGTGGTTGCTCGGCCGCACGACCACCGTGTTGCCCGCGATCAGCGCGGGCGCGACCTTGCGCAGCAGCGTGTAGACGGGATAGTTGAACGGAATCAGGCACGCGACGACGCCGATCGGCTCGCGCTGCAGAAACAGGTTTTCGTCGGGGGTGTCGCTCGGGATGATCTCGCCCTCGATCCGGCGCGCCCATTCCGCGTGGTAGCAGGTGATCTGGCCCGCATAGACGGCTTCGTTCGATGCGTCGTCGGCGCTCTTGCCCGATTCCTGCGCGAGCGCCGCGCCGATCTCGGGGGCGCGCGCGGCGAGCGCGTCGGCGAGCTTGTGCAGACAGGCGGCGCGCTCGGCGCTCGGCAGCTTGCGCCATGCCTTCTGCGCGGCGGCCGCGGCGTCGACGGCGGCGCGCGCGTCGGCGGGCGTGGCGGCCGGCACGCGTGCGAATTCGGCTTCAGTGGCGGGATTGCGGACGGTGATGAAGGCGTCGCTCGACGGGGCGACGAACCGGCCGTTCACGTAATTGCGTTCGGTGCGCATGCAGGGGCTCCTCCGATGGATGCGGGCGGATCGCTGCGGATGGCGATACGCGCGTCACGGGACAGAGGCCATTCTCGTCATGCGTTTAATGCACGGCAAACGACTTATTTACGCATCGGGCGTGAGAAAAACTCATGTTACTCACGCAGGGCTGGCACCGCGCGCCTGGAGTCAGCGCAGCGGCGGCTGCGGCAGCGGCGACGACGGCTCCAGGTGCCGCTTCGACAGCCACACTTCCTGCTGCAGCCAGTCGCGGAACTGCACGATGTGCGGCAGGTTCGTCTGCTCGGGGCGGGTGACGAACCAGTACGACTGATGGCCGTCCACATGGACGTTGAGCACCTGCATCAGCTGCCCGGCGGCCAGCTCGCGCGCGACCATGTGGCGGTCGGCGATGGTGATTCCGAGGCCGTCGATCGCCGCGCGGATCGCGTGGTCGAGCAGGTCGAATTCATAGCCGCCGCGCGTGTCGACGTCCGCGATGCCGGCCGCCTTCAGCCAGTGGTGCCAGGTCAGGTAGCGCTGGTCGTCGGACGCCAGCACGTGCAGCAGCGTGAAGCGGTTCAGGTCGATCGGCGCGCCGTCCTGGCGCAGCCGCGCGTACAGCGCGGGCGCGCACACGGCGATGTGCTGTTCCTGCATCAGCAGCGCGTTGTCGAAACCGTCCCATTCGCCGTCGCCGAAGCGGATCGCGCAGTCGAGCACGCGCGATTCGCCGAGGCTGTCGTGGATGCGCGTGGTCAGGCTCAGCTCGAACTCCGGATGCGCGTCGCGCAGCCGGCCGAGGCGCGGCATCAGCCAGCGCGCGGCGAAGGTGGGCGGCACGTTCACGCGCAGCCGGTTCAGGTGGGTCTTCTCCTGCAGGCTGCGCACGGTCAGCTCGATCTTGTCGAACGACTGCTGCAGCGCACGCAGCAGCACGCGGCCGGCGGCGGTCAATTCGAGCTGGTGGTGGCGGCGTTCGAGCAGCGTCTCGCCGAGCTGGCCTTCGAGCTGCCGGACCTGGCGGCTCACCGCGCTCTGCGTGACGTTGAGCAGTTCCGCCGCGCGCGTGAAGCTGCCGGTGCGGCCGGCCATCTCGAAGGCTTTCAGCGCGTTCAGCGCCGGCATCTTGCGTCTCACGGGCAGGGAGGGCGTTGGGTGGAGGAATGGCTATTGTAGGGGCTGCATGCGTCGTGCCGTATCGGTAGTTCAGCCCCTTCACCCACTGCAAGAACGATCAAATGGCCGCGCCGTCGATGTCGTATAGTCCTTCCGACTTCTTCTCGGGCCCACCATGAATCCAGTTGGAAAAGCGTTGTGGTTTATCGAAAACGAACTGGGCGACGAACTGACGCTCGACCGGATTTCCGCCGATTGCGGCATGTCGCGCTTCGGCTTTTCGCGCCTCTTTTCGATGAATACCGGTTGGCCGGTCATGCGCTACGTCCGGTCCAGGCGGCTGACGCGCGCGGCGCGGACGCTGGCGCAAGGCGCGCCGGATATCTTTCGCGTGGCGCTCGATGCCGGATATGGTTCTCATGAAGCATTTACCCGTGCCTTCCGCGATCTTTTCGGCGTGACGCCCGATGAGGTGCGCGCGCGGCGCAGTCTCGATGGCCTGTCTCTCGTGGAGCCGTTACGCATGAAAGAAATGAAAATCGTGGCGCTTGTGCCGCCGCGCTTCGAAGTCTCCGACAAGCTGTTGATCGCGGGGATGAGCGACCGGTTTACCTTCGAAACCAATGAAGGGATTCCGGCGCTCTGGCAAACCTTCATCCCGTACATCGGCAGCGTGCCCGATCAGATCGACGATGTGACTTACGGCGTGTGCTGCAACCCGGACGCGGATGGCAGCTTCGAATATGTTGCAGGCGTCGCGGTGACGCGTCGCGACCGGTTGCCCGCGTCGTTTCGTTGCGTCGAGCTTGAACCGCGGCGTTACGCGGTCTTTGAACATCGCGGGCATATCTCCACGATTCACCAGACCGTCTACAGCATCTGGAACGGGTGGCTGCCGAATTCGGGATTCAAGGCGGCGGACGCGCCCGAGTTCGAACGCTACAGTGCGGACTTCGATCCCGTCGCAGGTACCGGGGTGCTGGAAATCTGGGTGCCGATAGAAGATTCGACAGGCCGATCCGACTGATCGAACCGGCCGCCGGCTTCAGCGCCCAAGCCCCGCCATCAGCGTGTACTTCAGCTCCACGTACTCGTCGAGGCCGTACTTCGACCCTTCGCGGCCGAGCCCCGACTGCTTGACCCCGCCGAACGGCGCGACCTCGGTCGAGATGATCCCGTCGTTGACGCCGACCATCCCGCTTTCCAGCGCCTCCGACACGCGCCACGCGCGGCCGAGGTCGCGCGTGTAGAGGTACGCCGACAGCCCGAACGGCGTGTCGTTGGCCGCGGCGATCGCGTCGTCCTCGGTCGCGAAGCGGAAGCACGCAGCGACGGGGCCGAAGGTTTCCTCTTCCGCGATCAGCATGTCCGGCGTCATGCCGGTCAGCACGGTCGGCTCGTAGAACGTGCCGCCGAGCGCGTGACGCCGGCCGCCCGTCACCACCGAGGCGCCTTTTGCGGTGGCGTCGGCGACGTGCCGCTCGACCTTGTCGAGCGCCGCATCGTTGATCAGCGGCCCCTGGTCGACCTCGCCCGCGAGCGCGTTGCCGACGCGCAGCGTGCGCACGGCGTCGGCGAGCTTGCGCGTGAACGCGTCGTACACGCCGA
>Ga0157367_1001525_pt1 | contig 10154 bp, 12 predicted proteins | sample AttbisABBM2_FD_113142 | JGI IMG/M metagenome (GOLD analysis project Ga0157367, IMG submission 113142) | Fungus gardens microbial communities from leaf cutter ant in Botucatu, State of São Paulo, Brazil - Atta bisphaerica ABBM2 | ecosystem: Host-associated > Fungi > Mycelium > Unclassified ...
ATGCATGTGTATGATGGTTGTCTGTTGGGGCGGTAGCTCAGCTGGGAGAGCGTCGCGTTCGCAATGCGAAGGTCGGGAGTTCGATCCTCCTCCGCTCCACCAATAGAATCAAGGGCTTAGCCGATGGCTAGGCCCTTTTTCTTTGGTAGATTCGATTTATTGCGCCAATTTTGCGCCACTCGGGCTGTCGAAGCCTTGGACGCAACACTTGAGGAGCAGTGAATGGCATCTATCACCCGTCGAGGCGATCTACAGTGGCAGGCCCGCGTTCGCCGGAAGGGCTACCCCGTACAGATCAAGACGTTCAACACGCGAGCTGAAGCGGAGGCTTGGGCTCGACAGATTGAGTCCGAGATTGATCGTGGGGTCTTCGTCAGTCGAGCCGAGGCGGAGTCCACGACGCTTGCCGAGGCGCTCGACCGTTACGACCGAGAGATCGCGTCGAGCAAGAAGGGGTACGTCCAGGAGGCCTCGTTGCTGCGGACATGGAAGAATGCTGTTATTGCTCCAAGGTCGATGGCTTCGATCCGCAGTTCCGACATCGCTAAACTGCGAGACGACTGGCTCAAGCAGGCGAATCCGCCGCTGAAGCCGGCCACGGTGCTGCGTCGCCTGGCGGTGCTTTCGCACGTTTTTAGTATCGCCCGCAAGGAATGGGGCATGGAGAGCTTGCTCAACCCCGTAGAGAACGTCCGCAAACCGCCAGCGAACAACGCGCGAACTCGTCGCGTGGCTGTCGCCGAGCCTGACGTGGAATCTGGTCGGGAAGCAACGGATGGCGAACTGGAACGCGTCGTCGCGGCCAGTAACTCCGAAGTTCTGCCGGGGATCATCTGGCTGGCCGTGGAAACGGCGATGCGCCGTGGAGAGATCGTTGATCTGCGGTGGGAACATGTCGACTTGCGCCGACGGGTCGCCCACCTTCCTCAAACAAAGAACGGCAATTCGAGAGACGTTCCGTTGTCGACTCGGGCGATCGGCGTGCTCAAGGCACAGCGAAAAGCCGCCAAGATGGGCCTAGGTGACGGGAGGGTGTTTCCCGTTCGTGGAGACGCAGTTACTCGCGCCTTCGAGCGGGCAGTGGAGCGTGCGCGATCCGTATATGAGGCGGAATGTGGTGCCAACGGCAAGCTGCCGAGTAAGAGCTACCTCGTGGATCTGCGCTTCCACGATTTGCGGCACGAAGCCACCTCGCGGCTGGCTTCGATTTTCCCCATGCATGATTTGGCCAAAATCACTGGTCATCGAGATCCGCGCATGCTGATGCGCTACTACCATCCGCTGGCAGAAGATCTGGCGAAGAAGCTTCGATAAAGTTCGACTTGGCTGCCGAAGTTTGCTACCAGCTTTGAATCGATCGGCAAGCAAGCAGATCCGCCCCTCGCTTGCTGTGCCGACCGTGGATCTCTCGCCGGGCCTTACGAGTCAACGGCGTTTTGCCCCCGCTCTCGGAGCTCTAAGACGGGGAATGCGCGCTGACTGGGGTTCCCCGGATACACACTGAACGAAACTGGTCGACCAACAGTAATCCTGTTGGCCCCAAAGTACGCTGATTCGTGGAAGAAGAATTCCTCCGTAGTCGCGTCGTCGTCGATGAAACCGAAGTCTCCAACTCCACCATCCCGATATGGCACCCTGAATTTCTGAATCGCCCCAGTGCGGCGTGTCGCAACTGCGTACAAAAGATCGTCGCATAAACGAACTACTTCCTGAGCGCTGGGACGCTTGGCGGGGTCGACTTGGATGCAGCTTTCAATCACCTTCCAAAGGTCGGATTCGAGCGTTTCGGTAGCTTTATGTTTCCCGAACCACGCGGGTGCTTTCAGCGTGACGCCGTTGACTGCGAGCATCGCCACGTTCCGAATTGCTAGGCGTCCGTAGCCGAAGGGTGGTTCCCCGACAAGAAGCTGGTACGCGATACACCCCAAAGCCCAAATATCCATGGGCTGCCCGGCAGCCTTCCAGTTGTCCCAGCATTCGGGAGCCATGTACGGCACCGCACCGAGAAGCGTGTTAGATGACGTTAGCGTCGACTCATCCCTATCAAAGAGCGCCATCTCCGCAGCAATTTCGGCCTCCGCGAGCTTTGCGATACCGAAATCTGTCAACTTGATAGAATTCAGGCTCGGATCATTCGAGGTCATGATGTTGCTCGGTTTAAGATCGCGATGGCAAATCCCGACCCGATGCGCTTCATGTATTGCTCGTGCGATATGGTGAACGACGTGTGCCGCTAATGCAGGATCCAAGAACAAGAACTCATTTGAAAGCCGCTGTCCGAGGTCGGCTCCCTCGATGAATTCTTCCACCATGAAAGTGAGCTGGTCGTCTTCGTAATAATCGAACGTTGCTGCCACGTTCGTATGTACGACGCGCGCCCCCATTTCAGCACCACGCCGAAACCGGCGGTCCTTCACACCATCTTTTGGTGTTTTCAATGCCGCATGTCGATTTAGAGTGCGATCGTAGCAACGATATACCTCTTGCATACCTCCGGCCGCATGAAATCGTTCGATTTCATATCTGTCGATCAGAACCGTGCCAGGCGTAAATTTACTCATAGAATTACCTCCGGTTGCGACGACGTGAATGTTACCCACTGCCTACCTGATCCTAGGGCCGGGCTGCCAAAGGTTAAGACACATGACTCATGTAACACCATCCCGATGGTTGCTGCATTATTATTGATATACACGTGCCCAGAGACGCCAGTTACTTTAAAGATTAATCCATCGTAACCCGCCTTCAATGTACCTAACGACCCTATCTGTATGTTCACATTGGGTTTGGCGCTAGATAGCTCGAAAACAGCTGTCTGTCCCTGCGAGAACAAACCCTTATGCATCCCCCTAGTCAAATGGTGGGCAAATACTTTACTAAGCACATCAGCAGACGGCCGTAAGCCGGGATCCGGCGCCAAACATGCATCGATCATTTGAACGATCTCGGGATGCAGGAGACCCGGAAGCACGGTCTCAATGGACGGAGCGCGAGAAGATTGCTGGGGCGGGCGCTCGAGCAATTCGCGCGGGTAAGAATCGGACGCCAGCGCCCACGCGCAGACCCCGAAAGCATATATGTCCATTGCCGTTGTAATCACGGCGTGAGGAATGTAAAGTTCAGGGGCCGCATAAACTAGGGTCCCACGGTTCATCTTCGTGCGGTAATCAACTCCGGACACAGATATACCAAAATCGAACAGCTTCAACACGCCCGAGTCCGAATTTTTCATATTCTCGAGCTTGAGATCCCTGTGCGTTATACCGGCTGCGTGTAAATCTCTCAGGGCGCATCCAATTTGATAAAGCACTTTCACATATAAGTGAGGATCAGACTTTGCCTTTAAGTGGAAGTCGGTATAGCCTTCGCCTCCGAGATACTCGATGATAATGCCTTGCACATCCCCATTCTGCGACTTGATCACGTCGTATATTTCGACTACATGGCGCGATCGCGCTTGAGATAGCCCCTGGATCTCGTTAAGCAATTGATCGTTGTTATTCGCGTCTTGCATCGACTTGAATAACACGGCCCGATCTAGATATGTGTCCTGTACCTTTTGGACACTTCCGAAACCGCCGGGCATTACTGTGGTGGTAAGAGGTCTATAGCGTGGTGGAAGCATATAAGAATCAACCTTATGGTTATCTTTATTCCGATTTTGGCGAATCGTCGTCGGTCGAAACTACTATCTTTGGTTTGGTCTCATTGTACTGCTCACTAGCCCGCGACTCTCCCTCAACCTCGAGGTCGAGCTGTGGGTTCATGCGGCTCGTAACTGTCATCTTTTTCCGGTTTCTTCCGGACGGTTTTCTCGCCGATTTTTTGTCGAGTTGAGCGCTGGGCTTGTCCTGCCTTCCGTTCTCCCGTGGTGGTATCGGCTCAGGTCGTTGACCACCATAGACATTGTTCAACACAAGCTTCGTGTCAGCGAACCAGAAAGTTATCCGATTACGACCGAGCCCGTCGACGTCATAGCTTGCCAGATTTATAAATTGCTCGACATCTTGAATAGCGACAACGGACACATTATCGATCCCGCCCATCCAGAGTGCCGATGTAACCACGCGCCGGACCAAGTCTGCTGCGGAAGGTGCGTTGCGGACAATCGCCGCAAACCCATCCGGCGCCGCTTTCCATGCGCCATCTGAAGCTATAACGGCACCTTGACCGAATTCACTACGTTCGAAAACAACAATACGCAAATCCGAAGAAGATCTGCCCGCTTCTCCAAGCGCTTGCGACAGGCTTCCTTGCAACCCTCGCGCATTGAGCGCGGAAATATCTGCGCCAGGCAGATTTCGCAGCTCGTTTTCTAAAGTGTCGTCGACACTAACCTGCCGAAGCTGTTGCTCACTTTGGTTCCACGCGAAGAGGCGGCTATCGCCTACGTTGGCTGCAACAAGGTCTCCTTCAGACGAAGCTAACAACACACTTGCCGTTGTCGCCCCCTTTCCCGCTAATGCTCGACGTACGGCATCATCCATGCTGCGGATAACTCGCGGCAACAATTCCCGGACTGGGGTAGCCTGACGAAGTTCAGCAAGATCGCCAACACACGACGCGAGCGCGATCGTAGCGGCCATATCGCCCATCTCAGATCCGCCGACTCCATCACAAACTAAAGCAACGGCAAAACCTTGGCCACAAAGCGATTTCACATGCGCCATGCCAGCCCTGTCCTCGTTCCGCTTCCGTCGGCTCCCAAGATGGACGCCGATCGCCACATCGATTGTCGCCTCAATTTTCCTTGCGGTCGGAACATTCCAATCCGCGTGCCAGATCTCAGTTAGTAGCTCAGGGCCTGCTGTGCCAGATAGTGCTCGACGGATATCTTCAATTGGTCTGTTCATCGTAATGTTCAATAGATAGGGCTCTCACGCGGTGAAGTTGGTGGCGGAGCGCTCGTGGAGCCGGGCGATTTTCCCCGTTCTAAGCACAAGCTACACGTCGCCACTGCGTTTCCAACCCCTCTGATAGTCTTGAATCGGCTGCGCCAAATCCCGATAGACGACTTCAAGCGTCAGGTCTAGAGCTGTCGACTTTCGCCGAACAATCTGCTTCCAGCGTCTTCAACCTCACATACTCTTCGACGGACAAAACCACCACCACTGGCCGCCCGTGCTTCTCGACTGTCACGGGTTCAGCCCTAGCGGTGTCGATGAGGCGGCCAAAGTTGTATTTAGCGACTTTTGCCGACAATGTTTGCATAACTCCACGCGACCAATAATGTTGTGTCCATTATGGCCATAATGGCCAAAACTGGCAACGCTACGAACGCGCTGGTCATCATGATTTCGGCCCCCGCGATACACGACTTTAGCTCCGTCTGGATGGCGAGTAGTGCGACGGACAGCCGTTCTGCCGCTCGAGTTGACAGTTGAGCGAAGGAAGCGGCGATTCGAGTGAGAGGCCGCAAATAGTCGCGGACAATTCACTGTTGACAATTGATAGTGTTTTCCGTTTTGTTTTGGTAACGGGCGCAACATTGGGGTCAGTGAGGGCTTTTAAACGAAACTTTTCTCCTATAGAATCCCGGTAAACGAAACTGCTATTGGAGGCCGCATGGCTCACCCCTCGACTGACTCGATTCCGGATCTTCTGCTGCGCAATGTGCCGCGGGAGCTCGTTATGGCAATCGAAGATGCACTTTTCGCCGGAGCTCAACGCGCTTTCGCAGCAGCTAAGGGGATGGCCGACGGGCATCTTCCGCATGCCGTCGGGCAACTGCGGCACTTTCACATGAACGAGTCGTTTCATCGGGCCCTGGAGGTGGGTGACGCCTCCCCGACGCCGATTAGTGGAAATGGGGTCGTGAGCGGGCGCTCGGGAGTTTTTTCGCTTGCCCGATTCAACATCCCCGAAGGTTTCTGGATCAATGGTCGCCGCAGCCATACGCGCCGGCAAATGTCGGCTGCGAATAGGGCCATCGAGCCGCTGGTTCAGCCCGAACTGTTCGGCGAGTACACGGCACCGACCGACGCGGTGGCGTTTTTCGTTGCGTGCTTTTCCGGATCGCTTCACGTTAAGCCGGATGCGCCGCTGTCTATTCAAATTGCGGTTCCGGATCGGCACATGCGCGGCTGGTTGTTTAGGGAATCCGTCGATGCTTTCCTCCAGCGCTACGAGGACAAGCCGGCCGCGCAGGACGATCTGGCTAAGCCGAAGCTCAAGAAGATCAAGAAGCAGGGCAACGAAGGTACGGCGTCATGAGTCGCGGTGGTGTTCAGGCGTTTCACAATGAACGTCTCAGTCAAGTTCTGGCCGCTCGGCGGTTGAGTCAAGCCCAGCTCGCGTCGCTGGTCGGGGTGTCACCTGCAACGGTAAGCAAATGGCGCTCGGGGATTCAAGCGCCGGAGCGCGATACTTTGGAGCGGCTGGCAAGCGTCGTTAACGTGACTCCTGAGTGGTTCACGAGAGCACCTTCTGCGAGAGTGTCTCCCCCATTGTTTCGCAGCAACGCATCCGCACATGTCGCTGCGCGAGCAATGTTGGAGGCGCGTGTCGAATGGGCTCAGGATGTGGCATTCGCGTTGTCGGAGTTCGTGGACTATCCCGAAGTGAATTTGCCCGTCAGGCACTTCAAGGAGCCGGATGAGGTCACGCCGGACGAGATTGAGTCTGCGGCGATCGAGTGCCGGGACTTATGGCGCATCGGGCGAACTGCCGTGCCGGATCTCGCGCTCGCAATTGAAGGTGCTGGCGTCATCTTGATCAGGGAGGAAACCGGCATTGCGCAGATTGAGGGTCTTTCGACGTGGAGCGAGGTACTTGGGCGGCCGCTCGTGCTGTTGTCAGCCGATAAGGATAACGGCTACCGCAGCCGCTTTGATCTCGCGCACGAGCTCGGCCATTTGATTTTGCACCGGCATATCCCGCGACCAACGGAACGAGAGCGACACAAGCAGCTTGAGGCGCAAGCTCATCGTTTTGCTGGCGCATTTTTGCTGCCTGCTGAAACGTTTGCCAATGAGGTTCGTACGCCCGTCACATTGGACGATCTGCTGTTGTTGAAGAGACGGTGGGGCGTTTCCGTTGCTGCGATCATAATGCGTCTGCGCGCGTTGAAGATACTGGATGAAGATGCTGCTCAACTGCTCTTCAAACGGCGCTCTGCAAGATGGGGGGCTAAGTCAGAGCCGGGAGATGGTGATCGTGCGCCGGAGCGGCCTCGCTTGCTACGCCGTACCATTGACCTGTTGGTTGAGGAAAACGTAATGCCGCTCGATGCAATTCCCCGCCATATTGGTTTGGCGGCATATGACATCGAGATGCTGGCCGGTCTACCTGAGGGGTACTTCCAGGGTAAGCCGAACGTAGTTCACATGGCTCGGTTGCGGTCAGCGATAGGCAATTCCCCAGCCCCGGTGCTGACAGAGGGCAGTACCGTTTTGCCGTTTAGACCTCCCAGAAAGTAGCGAGTGGCTGTCGGTGGCGGTGGCGGAATTTGAGTGCCGGGGGACTCGTATAACGCCGACGCCGTTGCAGATGCAGGCTTCTAAAACGCAGATGGTTCGGTAGCGAGGAAGAAGTGAATCATGCATCGCGGATGTATGTGGGGCGAGTTACCTAGGGCGCGACTGACGGCGCTCTCTTTCGCCAATACGTATGGCTTCATCGCGTGCAATGGCGGCGTCATGCTTCCGTTGTGCGCGTATGTTGCGCCCCACTTGTATTGCTCCGGCGCCGAGTAAAACTAGAATGGCCCCGCCGACGAACGGTACGGGAAAGTGGCCCGCAATTTTGCCGTTCATGTCCATGAGTTCTGGCCAGATGCCGGCGCCGGGTAGCTGCCCAGCGAGGCCGCCCAAGCGATAGACGAACAATGGCGTCGACGCATTATTATCCGGTGGTGTGGCTAGCATCGCTGCGAGTAACGTAAATCCGACATACATCACTACGTATCCAAGCAGTAGCCAGCCCCATGCGGAGCGTTTAATCGGCTCGTTCATCGTTCTCCCTTCACATTGATTGATATCGGACGTAGGGCATGCGGCAAAGCCGTCACGCTGTATTGGGCTGGCTACCGTTCGGGCTGCGCCGGGCATCGCTGAGCGGCTTCAGAATACATCAGATGAAATGGTCGGCCAATCAGGTCGATGCGGCCCGATGGAGTCGTATAACGCCGACGGATACAGGCATTTCTGCGAGATTCTCGGCAAGTCGGTAATCTCAGTGAGGCATTTACGTACATACATATGTACGTAAGTATTTGTTTTGTATGGACATTGACAGCGGTGCCGGCCCGCTCTAAATTACTCCATACAAATCATGGCGACGATCTCGCATCACCCGTCCATGATGACACTGGAGCCGCTGGGCCAAGTCAGCGAAGAGATAACCCAGCATAAGGCGTTGGGAGTCAGCGAGTAGGCCGGATAACGCGCAAAGCCGATCTGATCACTGACTTGGTAGTCCGCTAGTCGCCCGGATAGGGTCCTCGCACGTGGGGAACGACACCCCGCACGCGCTCTTGCTCGTGTGTGAGAGGAAAACGTGCGACCCTTACCAGCTCCGGACCGCGGATCTCAGCGCGTCATATTCATCGAACAGCTTGCCGAGTTGATCGGCAAGACCCCAGCCACTATCCGCACCTTCGTTTCGAAGGATCGGTATCGGCACCTCATTCCCACGCCGTTCAAGATGCCGCATAGCCGCAGGCTGTGCTGGTACGAACATGAGGTCTACTCCTGGATGGAGCAGAACCGACGGGGGCAGCAATGAAGCGATACCCCGACGACAACGCCCCGCCTATTTCCAAGACGGAGCAAACCGAATCCTCCTCGGTACTGCTGTGGACGAAACGTGGGTGGATGGTGTGCTTTACGGCCTGCCTGATGGCCGCTTTTCTCCTTCGTCCTTTCAACTGGATGTGGCTGGCGGGGGCGACGGTGCTTCTCGTCTTGGCACTGGACGCCCATGAGCGCCTTAGAGCCGCGAAGGGGGAAGTGAGCAGGTGGAGAGACGTGTTCGATTGGGAGGACGGCCTCACTGCATGGCTCAACAAACGAGCTTCCAACAAGCGGGAGGGCGAGTGATGGATATGAAGCAAAAGGCAAAATCGGTGGGCGTTGAGGTCGCAAAGCGCCTCTTCCTCCCGACCTACGCATTCCGAAAGAATGTGCAATCGATCAAGGCGGCTAAACAGCAGCACGACGAAAACATTGTCTACATCAAAGATCTGATCGCGCGTGTGAGACAACAAAAGGCCCGCGCTGAACAGCAGCACGACGGCGGAACCGTTCGCGACCTGGGATTCGAGGAAATGATGCGAAGCCGATCAATCGGTGCGCCAAGCATTGCGGAGCTGGAGAGGCGGTTTCGTTTTCAAAAACGGCTTGCCATTGGAACGGGGGCAGCTTTCCTCTTGATGGCCGTCTACGCCATTTCACGCGGCAACGTGCTCGGTACGCGGATCCGAGCGCCCTGGCCTGCCCCCTTCAGTAGGGCCAACGGGCTTCCGGCAAAGACCCTTTGCACCAGCTCTTGGAAAGCGGCAGGAGCGTCCTCTGTTCCCCGATATTTCGTCGCAAACTCCGATGGCGTTCAGCGAGCGCACCACCGCTTGGAGTTAGCCGAACAGGTTGCATATAACGGTGCCCGGTTGAGCATTTTTACCGCCGCAGATTCGTGTTTGACCTTGGTTCACCTTGCCAGGGGTGCTTTTGACTGTAGAATCGCGCAAGAGAGCCCATGTCATATTAATGACAATAAATAAGTAAATAACGAAAAGTAATAAAGAGATGGAAATGGATGCGCAAGACATCGTGAGGGCGGTTCAAGGGGGACTGCTTCAGCAAGACCGTCTGCTGAAACTCGATACCCCGCTCGGGGATAGTGTATTGCTCCCTCAACGCACTGTCGGTTGGTCCCGAATCGGCCGGCATTTCGACTTCACAGTCGATGTCCTGTCAACGCGCAGCGACCTCAAGCTGAAAAAACTGATCGGGCAACCCGTTACGCTGTGGATCCAGCAGGCAGATCAGTCCTATCTTCCCCGAAACGGTTACGTCTATGCCGTGCGAAGACTGGGATCGGAAGGGGGCTTGACCAGTTACCAGATCTGTTTTGCGTCATGGATGCATTTCCTGAAGTTTCGCCGTGATCAGCGCATCTGGCAGGACAAACCCGTCGATGAAATCCTCAGGGACGTG
>Ga0157367_1001529_pt1 | contig 10145 bp, 9 predicted proteins | sample AttbisABBM2_FD_113142 | JGI IMG/M metagenome (GOLD analysis project Ga0157367, IMG submission 113142) | Fungus gardens microbial communities from leaf cutter ant in Botucatu, State of São Paulo, Brazil - Atta bisphaerica ABBM2 | ecosystem: Host-associated > Fungi > Mycelium > Unclassified ...
CAAGCACGGCTCGAGGCTACACTTCAACGCAGGTCCGACGATGTGGCGGCCTTGACCTGCTTGGGAGCGGTATTGTGCGACCTGCATTTGCACGGACAAGCACACGAACACCTGGCACGTGCGATCTCATTAGGATCGACCGACTGGAACACATACTTCAACGCCTTTGTTGCGATGCTCGTATGTGCAACGATTGATGATGCCCGGGCGATGCTCACGCGGGCCGCGGGATTGGAAGCCGATCCCGTAACTTGGCAGGCCTACTTTGACCCCCATGCGATGTAACTGATGAGCATCGGTTACTGTTCCTACTGCAATTGCGGTCGTGATGCGAGTCTGGACGGGGTCGTTGTCAATCATGCATCAGCGACGCTTTCACACATTTCGCCCGTGACATGCGCTGCGGCGGAGGCAGAGCATGCACGCTATCTGTATCAGTGCTGGTGTTCACCGACGACGATAGGGCCGGGACTCTCGGAAGGGCTGGTTGCAATAGAGAAGCGAATAAAAGCCCGGTATGCCGTTGAAAGAAGGAGTGTTAACGGGACGGTCGACCGAAGAGGAATTCCGTTGCCTCAGATACGGAATGCGCTTGGGTTTTGACTGATTCGCGCGAGCGCCGTCCCGAGACCGGACGTTGTGTACATGAGCGGACAGCCGTACAAGCCGCTCCACTACATCGAGAACGGTAACTGACTGATCTCAAACAGCCTTTTTGAGAGCGCGAATTTGAAATCGCTGGCCGGAGATATTCGCATGGTGCACATTCCGATTGGTGTTGCGAATAGTGGAGCAGGACCGTCACCATAGAGCTTTCGTATCAAAGAATGAGGAAAACACGGATGCGCGCGATGCGTTCGTATGTCTGATAATGTGGTGTAGTTATGTAGGTCTGCGCTATTCTTTTCAAACGCTTCTAATTTAACGTCGACAACAGCGAGGCCATCGTCATTTTCTGTCAACGGTCAGTACGCTGACAGGGACCCAAACGTGCCGCGTTTAACCTAAAGCTCTGCCATGGATGAACTGGGATTTGACTTCAACACTTCCATCGGGTGGTTCCCTCACCAGCAGGAACAGCCCTACGTCTTGGTCAGATTGACTGCAGAGCAAGCCCAGCAACTGGCTGCAGATCTGGCCATTGCCGTTCGGCGCTGCTACATCACCGACGCGGTCCTGACCCAGCGATCCAACGAGCTGGGCATTCCGCAAGGCGATATCCTGGCCTCGAAGCTGCCAGATCCCGGCGCCACCATGGCAGGCGACTTTGGAGAGCTACTCTGCTACGTCTATCAGTCAACCAAAGAGTTGCCCGGAACAGCCATCGGCGCCAAGAAATGGCGGCTCAAGCAGGATCGGACCAAGCCGGCCCCGCGATCGGACGTGATCCATTTTCTTATGCCGAACCGCCCGCACTCTGGGGTCGAGGACGGCATCCTGTGCGCCGAAGTCAAGCTCAAGTCCACGGCGGGAAAGTCAACGCCCATTGCTTCCGCTATCGCGGATTGCGCGAAAGACCGCACCAGCCGCCTTGCTGAGACTCTGGTGTGGCTGCGTGAGCGCGCCATGGTGGAAAACCTCGGCGATGTCGACATTCCGTTGCTCGACCGCTTCATCCACCTCGTTGATCACCCGCCCGTGGCCAAACGGTATCGAGCCGTGGCGGTCGTGTGCGAGAGCTTGCTCGACCAGGAACTGCTTGCGGCACCAGTCGCTGCTGATGCCGATTTCACCCTGCTGGTAATTGCCGTGCCGAATCTGAAAGAGACTTACGAAGCGGTGTTCGCCGCAACGCGTGCAGCCGTCCCGGTTTAAAGCAATGCGAGCTAACCTTCAGAACTGGATCAATGACGCCGACAGCGTCCGACACCTTCGTTTCTTTTCGATAGCCCAGACACCGATCCACCTCGCGCGTATCACCAATCGCCCGGAGGACTACTACATTTCGCTGGTTGGTGAGCTGTTCCGCAGCATGGAAAATCCCGACACTTCCCGCGACGACTGGGCGCAGCTCGGCAACGCTTTCCTGCAGTTCTCCGTCGAGACATCCGACGAGCAATTGAGGCAGCATGGCATTGCTCGGGAGGAGGCGACCCTCTACGCCGCCGCATCGTTCTACTTTGGTGACTATCCCGCATCGGCATGCCTGACAATGCGGCGGGGTGGCCGCCCGCAGGAGAATCAGAGCCTGCAGGCCGCCTGTTTTGACTTCCTGGCGCGCCCGCCAGTCTTGGAGTCCGTATTTGCCCTCGCTGTGCGCGAATCGCTCCGTGTCGGTGATATGCAACGGCTCGCGCGCATGACCGAGGCGATCCGACTTGCTGAGCGCAGGGCTTTGCATGAGGGGCCGGGACCATGGATCGCCGCCAAGCTTCTGCACCGGCTTCTCAGCAGCTTTAACCGTTCGCATGTCCGCGCCGTCCTGCCGGACGGCCACCTCGAATTCTGGCATCCTCTGGTCGCCTCTTTGCTTGACCGGCAACCGTCAACCTGGGAGTTTTTTCCATCGCAGATCGATGCCATCCGCGAGGGCCTGCTTGCGTCCATGGATAGCTATTCGCTTCAGATGCCGACTGGAGCTGGCAAGACCACGCTCTGCGAAACCTTACTCTATTGGCATCTGAAACGTGTTCCGCAGGACGTTGCGATCCTGCTGGTTCCTTACCGGTCTTTGGCATCGGAATTGCGCGGCACCTTGGTGCGACGATTGAATGCCGTCGGCATCGCAGCGCGCTGCGCTTACGGGGGCACGGTGCCATCGGGCGAGGAAATCCATGCACTCGCAGACGTGCAGGCCGTCGTTGCCACGCCCGAAGCGCTCTCCGGGTTGCTGGGCGCCGACCCCGGTTTTGCAGGCCGTATCGGCCTGGTCATTTGCGACGAAGGCCATCTTCTGGATGGTGGCGAGCGTGGCATTGGGCTGGAGTTGTTACTGGCCCGCCTGAAGGCTCGTCAGGCAAGACAGACGCGATTCGTCTTCATGTCGGCGATCGTGCCAAATATCGAACAGATCAATGGCTGGCTAGGCGGCACAAACCAGACAGTCGTGCGTAGTAGTTACCGCCCCGCCAGCGCGGAGTTTGCCGTACTTCGACCTGCTGGCGACGGTGTCAAGATGGAGATAAGCCTCGAAATTCATCCGCACGAAGCGCAGGAACGGCGCTTCTCTATCGACGGCTTTCTTGCCCGACGCGACTTCTCGTATCCCAATCCTGAAACCGGGCGCTTGAAGACTCACCCATTTACGTCGATCAAGGCTCAGGCGATCGCCACGGCGCGCAAAGTGCTGCCTATGGGGGCAACCGCGATTTTCGCCGCCAACAAGCGCGGCGCACAAGGTGCCATCGGCATTGCCGAAACTCTTATCGAGCAGTTACAGTTTCCCTTACCGTTGCCTAAGCCCATTGACTTCGCACGCCTCGATACGGTGCAGAAAGCTGTCGCCTATCTCGAACTGGAATATGGCATCGACTGGGTCGGTACGGCGGCGCTCCGGAATGGCGTCGCGCTTCATCATGGCGACCTCCCCCAAGAGACGCGTGAGGTACTGGAAGGCTTGGTTCGCGCTCTGGACGTCAAGCTGGTGATCTGCACCAGCACGCTGGCAGAAGGGGTAAACCTGCCGATCCGTACGCTTGTGCTCTACTCCGTTCAGCGGCGCGGCACAACGGGGCAGGAGACTATGCTGGCCCGCGACATCAAGAATCTGGTGGGCCGTGCCGGCAGGGCAGGTGCAAATACCAAGGGCCTTGTGATCTGCGCCAACCCAGACCAGTGGCAGTTCGTCGAACCCGTGGCCCGGCAAGGTGCCGGAGAGGCTGTCGAGGGTTCGTTGCGCAAACTCGTCGAAGCCATTACCCGCTTTCTGATTCAGGGCAACCTGCCGCTTACCAACGAGTTCCTCGAAGCCAATCCGCCTATCTACCCCCTGATCGACGGAGTCGATGCCACGTTGATTGAATTGCTCTCCGACGAAATCGGTGAAGCTCAATTCGTCGCGTTGGCACAGGATCTGGCTGCACAGACCTTCGCCGCGCAGCAACTATCAGCGGACTCGGCAGCGCATCTGCGCACCGTCTTTGCCCTGCGGGCCGGTTGGCTCTTCGCCCTGCGCGGGGAAGGGAAGATTGATTGGGCACGCGCCACCGGCGCTAAGGCCCGCTGGATCGATTCCGTCGAATTAGGCTTGCTGCCGCGCCGGCCAGACTGGAGTGTCGCAACCGATCCCTTGTCTGATGAGGTGCGACTCGCGCTGTTCGAATGGGCATGGACGCTGCCCGAGCTTCGCCAAGCGGTGAAGCGGTCCTTTCGCCTCGATGAAAACGAGGACGTCAACACGGTGAAGGAACGGTTCTTTGAGATTGCTACACTGTGGATGCGCGGATCAGAATATCGCGAGATTGCCGATCGTGTCGGCATGCCGATGGACGACTTGCTTGGCGTTTGCACGCAAGGCATCAGTTTTTCGCTGCAGACGATCGTCGAGCAAGGCGTCAGTCTGTTGGAAAAGAAACAAGAGAGAGGCGGTAATGTTCTGGCCGAAGGCGTCCGAACTTTTCCCGAATATTTGCGCTTTGGCGTGCCAAATGCCGTCGCTTGCCTCCTCGCCGCCAGTGGACTGCGGCACCGCCGTGCGTGCATCCAACTGGGCGTTGCGCTGCATGCGCAGCCGGTCCTAAACCACGCGCAAGTCAAAGCCGATGCGCTTGCTTCGCTCCAGATACACGCGGACGCATGGCGTGCACGCTTGGGTGAACTCGTCTACCAGAACACGCTGTCGGACCTGTCCTCGCCGTGAGCCACGAAAAGTATATTTTTATCGTGATGGAATAGCCGGCCAGCAACGCAAGCTTGCACCAGCCAGCTACTTACACGATGCCCCAATGGGGCATCGAGGTCCTAGACGCTATCCGCTCTACCCGTTGCACTGGCAGGTACCGTTCACGACGCAGTCTCAATTGTGCGCTACATCCGAATGAGGCGGACGAACTATCGTTTACGGCGCTCGGGTCCGAAATACACAGTTTCTGAGCGGACGCCCAGTTGGTTGGGCACGAAAACAAATGCCCGCTCAACAAGCGGGCATTTGAAGAGGTGGGGCAGGCAACATACCGCGGAACGACGTCCAGCCCAGTATGCCCCGCTCCCTGTTTGCTGCTGCTGAACCTAGGTCAGCTATGGCTTTAGAGTAATCGCTATTTTTCAGGACCGCAACGTAGGCATTCCATCTCACCCGGCCGCGCCTGCCTCGAGCGAAACGACGTAGCGAAGTACGTCGTCCACGCGTCCTTCCGACACTAGCTCTTCAGCCGTTTTGTAGTCGAAGGTTGGCAACGGCTCATTGCGATACCAGAAGAGCGTGCTCTGCATGTCCCCAGAGGTATCGTTTGCAGCTCGGATGATCCGGATCGCTTCCCGAAGATACTTTTGCACACTTTCGGAGCTAGCCAAACGGCTCACCGTATTGCGATGCACATGGGCCAGCCTTGCGAGTGTTTGCATATCGATATGCAGGGCGGCCGCGAAGCGTCGCGCCGAGACGATCGGCGCGACGCTTTCCGAGTCCCTCAAAGATGCCATGAACTGGTCGAAATCGAGGGGCGGCGTTGAATTCGGGGCTGGATCGTGGTTCATGACAGATTACCCGAAGCACACTATCTGCACATTTATAGCACAAAGAGTACCGACTGCACTGGTCGCCGAAACCCTTATGCATGGCGCTCTTGCTGTCGCGAGAATTTGAGCGAATCGCCAAGGATGGTCTTATCGATCGCCTCGATGGCCTCACGAAGTAAGTCTGAGCGTGCTTTGCGCAGCCGTCTGGCGACGAGCACGCCGTTGTTGGTGCGCAAGTTCTTTCGTCTTGATGCTCCAGCATGGCCACAAACTGGCCATCCATGTCGACCTGCAATCTAGTTCGGACTTGCACCAGAAGTGTAACTTTGACACAACGGATGTCCACAGTGCGAGAGGCCGATCATGGTGACGCGGCCGAGCATGGTGGGGTGTCGATGTGGTTTGGTTTTTTCGCACATTTCTCCTGCGGTGTGCGTCCCTGAGGAGATTGAGAGTGCACGCTGTCTGTACCAGTGCTGGCGAATGTCGACGGCTACAGGATTCGGATTATCCGTAGGTCTGGCCGCGGTAGAGGAGCGAATAGACCGCCAACGCGCCGTTGAAATGAGGCCATACAGTGGCAGGGTCGACCGGCGACGCGTTCCGTTGCATCAGATACGGTATGCGTTGGGTTTTATCTGACTCCGTAAGTAGCGATCGCGCAATTCATCGATCAACATGCGCCGACGGGAAGGCTTCAGAGTTTTTTTGCGAGTACGTCCTGCAGCATGGCCTTGTCCAGGCTCAGGTCTGCTACGAGCCGCTTCAACTTCGCGTTTTCCTGTTCGAGCTGGCGCAAGGGGCGCAACTCAGAAGGCCCCAGCCTTCCGAATTTCTTCTTCCAGTTGTAGAAAGTCGCCTCGCTGATTCCGAGCTTGCGGCAGATCTCTTCGACCTTCGTCCCCAGCTCGGCTTGCTTCAGTGCAAATGCGATCTGCTCTTCTGTGAACTTGCTCGTCTTCATGGCATGGCCTTCGTGTCCGCTTGGACACATCATGCGAATTACTCTACTTTTGAACCGGACCATTTCTTGGGTCAGGGGTCGATATCACGAAACAATCGTTGGGTAAATATGTGGCTTCATTAACACAACGAGTGTTGTGTTAAATTGGATTGACGACTAGAGTGAATCGTCTCAGGCAGACATGTGCCTGTCGAGCAGACTACCAGGAGCGTCACGATGCTGACCACCCCCGAGATGCGCGACCAGTTCCGCAACGACGGCGCCACCATCTTCAGGAACTGCCTCAACGAAACCCAACTGGGCCGATGCTACGACGCCTTCAAGTGGGACATGGCCAACCCTGGCCCGAACGTCTATCAGGGCCGCCTCATCGGCACCACGCTGGAAACCCACATTGACAACGCTAACCCCCATGCCAAGTCCAAGCTGGACGACATGGCGGCCTCGCTGCCCTTCGGCCAGATCTTCCAGGAGCTGTGGGGCTCTAAAAGTGTCTGGTACTTCGCCGAGGAAATCTTCGCCAAGGAAGGCGGCAAGAGCGGCCGCGGCCCTTGGCACCAGGACACGGCCAACCTGCCCTGGGCCGGCCGTCACTGGGGCAACGCATGGATCACCTTTCAGAGGCTGCCCAGGAAGAACTCGCTGGAGATCGTGCGCGGCTCGCACCTGGGCATCCAGTACGACGGCGCCAGCTTCCAGAGCGCGGACGACCCGACCGACCCGCTCTACGGCGACGGTACCTACCCGCGCCTGCCGCACATCGACAATGACCTTGCGCGCGATCCGAAGTCCTGGGATGTCGTCTCCTTCGACATCAACCCAGGTGACGTTGTCTTCCTGCACCCGCGCGCGCTACACGGGGGCGCTCCGGTCGACGCCGACTGCCCGACTCGCCACACGCTGGTGATGCGCTTCTTCGGAGACGACGCCACCTTCCGCGATCTGCCCACCTGCAGGCCGGACTATGCCCGCGTCGGCATGCTGTTCCGCGAGGAGATGGCTCAACTCAACCATGGCGATCCGTTCCGCTTGCCCATGTTTCGCCAGGTGGCGGGCGCCTGACCGCAGCAGGAGCGTGTCGTTTCGAACATTAAATTTTATATGGAGTGCAAAATGTCAATCATTCAAGTTGAGTCGGTCATGCGCGAACACGCGCAGCACGCACGCGCACCGTATGAGCCAGACTACGAACATGGGAGTGCGTTTTGCAACGGACGCTACGTGCCGATCGACCAGGGAACTGTACCGATTACTGATCCGGGGTTTCTTCACGCTGACGCTGCGTACGATGTTGTAACTGTTTCCCGTGGCAATTTCTTTCGACTTGAGGACCATTTGTCTCGCATGGAGCAATCATGTAAGAGATTTCTTCTGTCCAATCCCTATAGTCGTGATCAGGTGAGGGAGATTCTCAACAACCTGGTGGCGAGATCCGGGATGAAGGACGCATACGTCTGGTGGTCGGTCACCCGTGGGGCGGTCGCACGGCTGTCTGGAAGGCGTGTTGACCCGACACGATACGACAACGCGATGCACGCATTTGTTACCCCCTATTTTTTTCAGGCACCAGATGAAATTCGCAATCGCGGGTTTAATTTGCTGATCAGCAAGCGCTATCGCCGCATTCCGTCAAAGTCCGTTGACCCCACGGCGAAAAATTTCCATTGGATGGACATGAAGCTTGCGCTTTACGAAGCGGGTGCTGCGGGCAAGGATTGGGCGGTTCTCGTCGGCACCGACGGAAATCTCGCGGAAGCGCCGGGCGCAAATATTTTCATTGTTAAGAACGGAGAGCTCTATACCCCTGCCGAGGGGTGTCTCGAAGGTATCACGAGAAGGAGCGTTCTGGAGTTGGCCGCTGAGCTGGGAGTCAAAGCAAATCTGTCGACAGTTACACCGGAGGAGCTAGTAACCGCGGATGAGGCATTCACTTGTACGTCGGCGGGGGGGATTATGCCGATCGGAACGGTTGATGATAAGCAAATCGGGAGCAAGACAGGCGCGGGCCCCATCACTGAGCGACTTCACAACATGTATTGGGAAAAACGCTGGAGCGGATGGCACGCCACGCCTGTCGATTACAGCGCCTCGGCCAAATGATGAGAGCTGTCTTTAAACCCGGAGATTTGGAGTTAGAATGTCCCTTACTCCCATCAATGTGAAGAAGATTCCCGCTGTGTCTCGCGACGCCGAAACAGCAGAAATTCTCTCGAAGCTGGAGCAGTTCGGTTGCGTGGTTATCAAGGATTATTTGACGCAAAGCCGGTTAGAGAATATCAATGCAGAGCTGGACGGGCCACTCGCTACGTTGTACGAAGGTTCGAAACACTACAGCGAAGTAGTGCAGGATTTTCACGGATCGAAAACAAAGCGACTTACGAACTTGGCGACGCTGTGTCCGACCTACCGGGAATTGTTGGACGACGACGTTATGCATCGCGTTGGAGACGCGTTGTACTCTGAGGAGAGTGGTACATGGTGGCTGACAACCGGTCAGCTGATCGAAATTGGGCCGGGAAACAAGGCGCAACCACTCCATCGAGACCTCGGCAACTGGCCCGTTTTCCTCGAGATGGGGAAGCGCGGACCGACCGCAATCACGAACCTCATGATAGCGCTGACGCCCTTCACCGAAGAAAACGGGGCGACCCGCATCATTCCGGGCAGCAACCATTGGGACGAGGACTACAGGGACCAGTTCCATAAGGGCGACCCTGCTATGACGATTCCGGCAGAGATGAGCGCTGGCGACGCATTGCTGTTCAGCGGAAAAGTCTTGCACGGTGGCGGAGCGAACGTCACGGCGAACGAACGCCGCCGCGGCTTGACGATGCCAATGCAGCCTGGGTACCTAACGCCGGAGGAGGCCTATCCCTTCTTGATCAGCATGGCCATTGCCAAAACGTTGAGTCCACGAGCGCAGCGAATCATCGGATTCAGATCCGTCTATCCGGCTGGCGGTTCGCCGGGGCTCTGGCAGAACAACTACGAAGAATTGGCTAACCATCTGGGCCTGTAAGACTATTCTTTGACATCCTTAAAAGCAAGCATTCAGGATGTCGACTACGAGGCCGATTGATTGCCGCATAACTTGCTGTACGTAGAATCGAGGCGGGGTCATGGCTGAACTGGTTGCGGACGGGCGCGTCAAGTTTGAGGAGGAGGGGGCTATCGGCCCGGAAGGCCGTGAGGCCTTCCTCTCCAATCCCGCCGGCTTTTAATAGCGGTTGGCGCTCACGCCCCCGAGCGACGCGCGGTCCAGATCGCCCAGCAGCTTGATGGGATCGATCATCTGCGCGTCGACCTCGACCCGTCTCATGTGGTTGTCGCCCGCGGACCAGCCCAGAAGTCGCCGGTTCTGTGCCGGGTAGCTCGCCACTTGCGCCGAGGAGAGCGAGAAGTACATGTTCTCTTCCTGCCTGACGTTCGCGGCGTCGAGCGACATGCTTACTGCCGTCCGATATTCCGACGTCGTTCTGTTGGAGCCGCCTGCGTGAAAAGTCGATCCGAGGAAGATCAGCGCCGAGCCAGCCTTCATGATGACGGGACACGTTTCGGACAGTTC
>Ga0157367_1001531_pt1 | contig 10143 bp, 9 predicted proteins | sample AttbisABBM2_FD_113142 | JGI IMG/M metagenome (GOLD analysis project Ga0157367, IMG submission 113142) | Fungus gardens microbial communities from leaf cutter ant in Botucatu, State of São Paulo, Brazil - Atta bisphaerica ABBM2 | ecosystem: Host-associated > Fungi > Mycelium > Unclassified ...
CTGAAGATCCGCAAGACCGAGCCGCGCGTGCTGCGCGAGCGCGTGGACGACCTGCTCGCGATGATGCGGCTCGACGCGCACGCGGACAAGCCGATCGACCAGCTGTCCGGCGGCCAGCGCCAGCGGGTCGCGCTGGCGCGCGCGCTCGCGGTGCGGCCACGCGTGCTGCTGCTCGACGAGCCGCTCACCGCGCTCGACGCGAAGCTGCGCGACGCGCTGCGCCGCGAGATGAACGCACTGCTGCGCGAGCTGGGCGTGACGACCGTCTACGTGACGCACGACCAGGCCGAGGCGATGGAGCTCGGCGACCGCATCGTCGTGATGAGCGCGGGCCGCATCGAGCAGATCGGCACGCCGCGCGACATCTACTACCGGCCCGCGAACCGCGCGGTCGCGCAGTTCATCGGCACGCTGAACCGCCTTGCGGGAGAATGGAAGAACGGTGCGCTCGTGACGACGGGCGGCGCGATCGCCACGCCGCACGCCGCCGACGAATGGTTCTTCCGGCCCGAGGATGCGCAGCTCGCCGATCCGGCGCATGCGCCGTTGCGCGGCGCGATCGGCGCATGCGCGTTCCTCGGCGAGCGCACCCGGCTCACGATCGAGCATGCGGCGCCCGACGCGCTCGTGATCGACGTGCCGGGCCGCGTCGAGCTTGCGCGCGGCACGGCGGTCGGGATCACGGTCGCACCCGAGGGGCTGATCGCGCTCGCCGCGTGACACCCTCTCCTCCACGATAACCAGACGATCCGAGGAATGACGATGCTGCTTGCACACATCAGCGATCTGCATATCAAACGGCCGGGCATGCTGGCGTACCGGCGCGTCGACACCGCCGCCGCGCTCGCGCGCTGCATCGCGCGCCTGAACGCGCTCGAGCCGCGCCCCGACGCGGTGCTCGTCACCGGCGACCTGACCGATTTCGGCCATGACGACGAATACCGCCATCTGCGCGCGCTGCTCGCGCCGCTCGAGATTCCGTACTTCCTGATGGTCGGCAATCACGACGATCGCGCGGCGCTGCGCCGCGCGTTCGCCGAGCGGGACGAATGGCGGGACGGCGAGTTCGTGCAGTATGCGTTCGACGTCGGCGCGGTGCGCGTGCTCGCGCTCGATTCGCAGGTGCCCGGCACGAGCGTCGGCGACCTGTGCGACGCGCGCCTCGCATGGCTCACGGCCCAGCTCGACGCCGCGCGCGCACGGCCCGTGATCGTCGCGCTGCATCACCCGCCGTTCGCGTCGGGGATCGGCCACATGGATGCGCTGCGGCTCGCGCCCGCCGCCGCCGCGAAGCTCGACGCGCTGCTGCGCGGCCATCCGAACGTCGAGCGCGTGCTGTGTGGCCACGTGCATCGGACGATGTTCGCGCGCTTCGGCGGCACGACCGCGTCGGCGGTGCCGGCGCCCGCGCACCAGGTCGCGTTCGACCTGCGCGACGGCGCGCCGTCGGCGTTCCGGCTCGAGCCGCCCGCGTTCGCCGTGCATCGCTACACGCCCGAAACGGGCATGGTCACGCATCACGTGTATGTCGACGAGGGCGACGGCCCGTATCCGTTCTACGAACCGACGGGCGAACTCGTCGACTGAGCGCCGCCGTGGCGGCCTTTCCGGCGCCGCGGCGGCCGTTGCCGCGGCGCATGCCGCGACGGCTCCGCCGGGGCGGCGCCCGCCTCCCGCCAGGCCCGGCCATCGCCGGCACGTTTCGCACGGCTCCGGTATCATCGGCTCCCCCGCCCGATGCCCGGCGCGCGCCGCCGCCAGCCGCCGCGCCGCGCGGGTCACGTCACACCCGAGCGCTCCGTATCGCCATGTCCTCCATCGCCCCCGATCATCCGACCCACGGCACCGCGTCGCCGCACTACTCGCGCAGCCTGCTGTTGCTGCTCGCGACGATCGCGGGCGTGTCGGTCGCGAACATCTACTACAACCAGCCGCTCCTCGACAGCTTCCGCGCGACGTTTCCGGGCCACGCGTCGTGGATCGGCGCCGTGCCGACCGCGACGCAGCTCGGCTACGCGGCCGGGATGTTCCTGCTCGCGCCGCTCGGCGACCGCTTCGACCGCCGCACGCTGATCCTGCTGCAGATCGCCGGCCTGTCGGCCGCGCTGATCGCGGCGGCCACCGCGCCGTCGATCGCGGTGCTCGCCGCCGCGAGCCTGGCGATCGGCGTGCTCGCGACCATCGCGCAGCAGGCGGTGCCGTTCGCCGCCGAGATCGCGCCGCCCGCCGCGCGCGGGCAGGCGGTCGGCACCGTGATGAGCGGCCTGCTGATCGGCATCCTGCTTGCGCGCACGGCGGCCGGCTTCGTCGCCGAATACTTCGGCTGGCGCGCGGTGTTCGGCGCGTCGGTCGCGGCGCTCGTCGCGCTCGCCGCGGTGATCGTGCTGCGCCTGCCGCGCAGCTCGCCGACGTCGACGCTGCCGTACGGCAAGCTGCTCGGCTCGATGTGGCATCTCGCGGTGGAATTGCGCGGGCTGCGCGACGCGTCGCTGACGGGTGCGGCGATCTTCGCGGCGTTCAGCGCGTTCTGGCCGGTGCTGACGCTGCTGCTCGCGGGCGCCCCGTTTCATCTCGGGCCGCAGGCGGCCGGCCTGTTCGGCATCGTCGGCGCGGCCGGCGCGCTCGCCGCGCCGTATGCGGGGCGCTTCGCCGACGCGCGCGGGCCGCGCGCGATCATCTCGCTCGCGATCGCGCTGGTCGCGGCGTCGTTCGTGATCTTCGCGCTGTCGGGCGCGAGCATCGCGGGGCTCGTGATCGGCGTGATCGTGCTCGACGTCGGCGTACAGGCCGCGCAGATCTCGAACCAGTCGCGCATCTACGCGCTGAAGCCCGACGCGCGCAGCCGCGTCAACACGGTGTACATGGTGTGCTATTTCATCGGCGGCGCGCTCGGCTCGTCGGCCGGCGTGCTCGCGTGGCGCGCGTTCGGCTGGACCGGCATGTGCGCAGCGGGGCTGCTGTTCGCCGCGCTCGCGGGCGGGTTCCACCACCGCGGCGGCCGGCACGGCGGCTGACGCGCCGCGCGCCGGCGTTACAGATCGTCGGAGGCCGGGGATGCGGGGGCCGACGCGGGCACCGACCCCGGCCCTGGCCCTGGCGTCGATGCGGATGCGGATGCGGATGCGGGTGCGGACGCGGATGCCGGTGCCGGTGCAGGCGCCGGTGCGCTCGCGGCAGCCGCTTGCGACGCGCGCTTGCGGGCCGGATCGAACACGAACGACAGCCCGACGCTGCCGAGGATCGCGAGCGTCGCGATCACGGTCGCCATCGTCACCGGCTCGCCGAGGAACAGCGCACCGAGCGCGACCGCGACGATCGGGTTCACGTACATGCAGCTGCTGGAAATGATCGGGCTCGTGTGGCGAATCAGGTAGCCGTACGCGACATACGCGGCCATCGTGCAGAACACCATCAGGTACACGAACGCGAGCACCGGCAGCACCGCGAATTGCTCGATGCGCTCGCCGAGCATGAACGCGGCGAACGTCGACATCAGGCCGCCCAGGCCGATCTGCAGCGACGTCGACAGGAACAGGTCCGACGGCAGCTTGAGGCGCGTCGCGAGATGCGCGCCGCCCGCCCAGAACAGCGCGCCGGCCAGCACGGAGATCGTGCCGAGCGCCGAGTTCGCGGCGGCCGCGCCGCCCGAGTTCAGCAAGACGATGCCGACCATCCCGAGCGCGACCGCCGCCCACTCGCCCTTCGTCACCGGCCGGCCGGCCACCGCCGCGATCACGGTCGCGAACAGCGGCACGGTGGCGACCATCACCGCGGCCGAGCCGCTGCTGACGGTGCGCATCCCGAGCGCGATCGTCCCGGACGACAGCGCGACCAGCATCGTGCCGACGATCGCCGAATTGCGGATCTCGACGAGCGTCGGCCACTGCGGCTTGCGGCGCAGCGCGAAGACGAACAGCCCGATCCCGCCGAGCAGGTTGCGCAGCCCGGACAGCAGCAGCGGCGGGAACGACTGCAGCGCGACGTGCAGCCCGAGATAGGTCGAGCCCCACACGAAGTAGATGAACACGAGCGCCAGCGCGACGCGCCCGCCGCGGCTTTGCGGCAGGCGCAGCGGATGACGCGTGAAGAAATCGAGGAGTCGGTCGAGCGGGCCCATCGTCAGCCTGCCCGCGCGGCGCGCCGCGTGCCTCGCTGAAAGACGCCGGAACAACCGGCAAACGGCCCGGACGGGGCCAGGGCGGCGGAGGCAAACGTGCGGAACGACATGACAGTGCGAACGGCGACGAAGTAAACCGGCGGGGCCGGCGGCAGAGGGACAAAAAAAGGTGCGCAACCGCTGCGGCTGCGCACGCCTGGCATTATGGCATCAAGGATTCGAAAGGAAGCGGGCGTCCTGCCTGAAAGGTTGCCGACTGACGTTTCGGCGCGACACCCGGCCGGGCGCCTGCGCTCGTCCCGCCTCCCGGGGCTGGTACGGCGCGCAGTCAGCGGACCGCCTCGACCTGCATCACAGCGCCGCTGTCATCGGCCGACAGCACGGTGATGCGCCGCCCGGACACCGTGTCGACGAGCGACTTGCCGGGCATCAACGGCGCGTCCTTCATGCCGTCCTTGCTGTCCGGCGTCGCGTCGACGAGCGTGTTCTGAATGCTGCCGCCCGGATAGCGGACGATCCGCACGGCTACGCCGTTGGCGAACGGCGACGTATCGGGCCAGTCTTCGTACGTGCCCTTCGCCCCCCGCGGTCGACGGAACTCGAGCACCAGGTAGGAGCCATCGCCGCGCGGCAGGCGATAGCCCTGCTTGCCCGGCAGCGCACTCCAGAGCGGAGCAAGGCGGTAGGTGCCCGGCTTCAGGAGCAGCGGCACGTCCGTCTCGTCGAGCCACCCGGCGAACAGCTGGTAATCGACGGGATACATGCGCCGGCCGCCGCCGCCCACCGGGTCGGCCGGATCGTCGATGCCGCCCGTCGCGCAGCCTGCGCCGAGCATGACGGCGCCGCCCTCGACCGGGCAATTCCGCAGCGAATCGGGATGCCCCGCGCCGAGCCCGTGACCGAATTCGTGCGCCCACATCCAGTACGCGTGGCCGGAGCCGTTCGACAGAATCCATTGCCCCGGCCGCGCCGCCAGTCCGGCGAATTTGCATTCGCTGGAGCGCGGGAAGTCGACGAACAGATAGTCGTACGCGCCGGGATCGACGCCGCGTGCTTGCGCGGCAGCCCGCGCCTGACCGAGGATGGCGCCCGAATTGCATCCGGCCGGGAACGCGCCGAGATCGACGTTCGCGAGCATCGTGCCACCGAGCGTCAGTTTGCCCCGCGACGCCAATCCGACATAGTGCGCGAGCGAAGCGAAATCCGCACCGTCGCCGAAGACAGCCTTGCGGATCGGCTCGGCAGGATTCGCCGTCTGGCCGGTGAAATGCGCCGACATCAGCAGCACCCGGCGATTGCCCGTCACGATTCGCATCGGCGACGGCAATTCGCCGTCGTAGGTCCAGCGCGCGGCAGGCTGGTCGACGGCCGGCAGCATCGCGAGCGTGCGGTCCGTCGATTGCAGCGAAGCGCCTCCGCCGACATCCGACCAGTGCTTGTTCTGCATCGTGAACGAGCCATTCGCGTCAACGTCCGCGCGCCACAGCCGCGTCGTCGGGAAATCGGTGCCGTCGCACGGCCACATATTGACCGTGCCCGGTTTCCACGGGGCCGCGCGCAGACAGACGTCCCTGCCCTGCGATTCGGTGAACACGTTCTTCACCTTGAAATAGCCGCTCGCGGCCCGCTCCATGCGCCAGCGCTGCGCGTCCGCGCCCGAGCACGACTGGAATCCGACATATGTGCCGTTGCTCGTCGAAACCGCCAGGCAGAGATTTTTACCGGTTGCCAGGTTCCTGATCTCGAGGCTCATGTCGAGTGGTGCGGGCGGATCAGGCGGCGGTTCGATCGGTGCAGGTTCGATCGGTGCAGGTTCGATCGGCACGATCGGTGCAGGTGGTTCGATCAGTGCAGGTGGTTCGATCGGTGCAGGCGGCACGATCGGTGCGGGCGCTTCGGGCAGATCCGGCGCCGGCGCCAGTGGCGGTCCGTCCACCTCCGGCGGCTCGGGCTGCTGCGAAAACGCCGGATCTGGAGGCGCCCCTGGCTCGTCGGACACCGCGACGGTATCCGCAATGACCTCGTGCCCCTGCTGCGCCTCCCTTTCCTGCGCGACGACAGCGGGTGCGCCGGAGTCGTCCCCTCCGCAGGCCGACAACGTCATACCCGTGACCACGCAGAGCAAAGTGAACGACCAACGACGGCGGAATATGACAAGACTCATGTTCGATGATTCTCCACGTAACAGTTCGAGAGGGAACCCGCGCACGAACCAGCCGGCCGGACATGCAGGCCTGGCCTTCAATTCGCCATGCAGAAAAATGAGATGGGCTCCGCTGCACGCCGATGCGGATTGATCGACGCATGCCACGGCAATGAGCGCGGCACTGGCAGCTAGTGCGAACGTGTCGCAATCGCAGAGCCAATGCTAGATTCCCCACGATGCGCGAACAATGAGACATGTACGAATTTCGTCAGCTTCCCGACGCGACGCCCACGGCACAGCGTCGAAAGCCGCTTGCGCGCCTGACTGAATGCGATCGGCGGACGGTTCGGCGGGACGGCTTCTTTCCGGATGGGCCAGCCTCAGGCCGCGAAGCTTTTCGGCATCACATGGCCGCGTGTGTTCGGCCGGATGCGCGCGATCGCGCGGCCGCTCGACACCGCGCTTCTTGAAAGCAGGCTCGAAATCGGCCCGGACGCGAATTCCGCCGCCTGCCGGCAGCGCTGCGCGCAACCAATGGCCGCACCGCAGAAGCGCGCGATCGCCGTGTCCAGGCTCGCCGGCGAGACCGGCCTTCGCATGGCCCCGCCGCGCAACACGGCGGCGAGGCCGCGGCTGCGCCTACGATCCGCCGAACCAGTTGTACCCCTGGTCGACCCAATACCCGCCCGGGTACGTATCGGTCACGAAGATCTCCATGATGTGCTTCGGGTTCTTGTAGCCGAGCTTGGTCGGCATCCGCAGCTTCATCGGGAATCCGAATTCCGCCGGCAGCCGCTGCCCGTCGTACTCGAAGGTCAGCAGCGTCTGCGGATGCAGCGCGGTCGGCATGTCGATGCTTTCGTAGTAATCGTCCGCGCATTTGAAACCGACGTATTTCGCGTGGATGTCCGCGCCCGCGCGCCGCAGGAACGCGCCGAACGGCGTGCCGCCCCAGCGCCCGATCGCGCTCCACCCTTCGACGCAGATGTGCCGCGTGATCTGCTCCGCATGCGGCAGCGCGTACAGCTCGTCGAGCGTCCACACGCGCTTGCCGGTCACGCGCCCGGACAGCACGAGCTTGTACGTCGACGCATCGACATGCGGCACCTCGTCGATCCCGTAGTACGCGTTGAACGGGAACGGCCGCGTCAGGTCGGCTTCGGTGTAGGTCGGCGCGAGCCGGTCCGGGCTGAACAGCCAGGCCTGCACGCGGTCGTTCATGCGCGACACCTTCTCGAGGAACGTGTTCACGGATGCGTCGTCCTGCAGCGAGCAGCCGGACAGCATCGCGAGGCCGCCGAGCGTCAGGATGCGCCGGTTGAACAGCCGCCGCGACGGCATCGCAAGCTCGCGGCGCACGTCGAGCGCGAGCGCCTGGCGGTCGAGCGTCCAGCGCGTCGGGGCGCGCTTGTCTTCGGGTTCGGACATGATGATCTCCCTAGCGCCCGCGCAGCATCGCGAGCAGCGAGCGCGGCACCAGCAGCGCCATCGCGACATGCACGACGAAGAACGCGACCAGCACCGACATCGCCCAGAAATGCACGACGCGCGCGTTGTCGTAGCCGCCGAGCAGCGTGCGCAACAGCGGGAACTGCACCGATTTCCAGATCACGAGGCCGGACAGCACCAGCACGACGAGATCCAGGATCGCCGTCAGGTACGCGACGCGCTGCACCGCGTTGTAGACGCTCAGGTCGTCGTGCGCGAGCTTGCCGCGCAGCGCCGCGACCAGGTCGCGCAGCACGGCCGCCGGCGAGACCGGAAAGAACTTGCGCGCGATGCGCCCGGTCGCGAGCGCCATCGTCAGGTAGAACAGCCCGTTGCCGGCGAGCAGCCACATCGCCGCGAAATGCCATTGCAACGCGCCGCCGAGCCAGCCGCCCAGCGTGATGCCGTGCGGGAACGCGAACGGCGGGTAGATCGGCGACGCATCGTAGATGCGCCAGCCGGACAGCACCATCACGAGCGCCGCGAGCGCATTGAGCCAGTGGCTCACGCGCACCCACAGCGGGTGGATGGGCCGGGCGGGCGGCGACGCAGCCGCACGGCCCGTGGCGGGAACGGTTTGCATGGTGAAGACTCCTTCGGTGCGCGGCGCGGCCGCGCCAACAGCCTGCACGACGTGTGCGTCCGCGCAGGCCTGTTCGGCCACCTGCGGCACGGCGAGCGTGCACAACGCACGACGAACCGCGCCGACGATGCGTCCGCGCACGCGCCGGCCGCGTGCAGCGCGGTGGCCGGCCACGCGTGCGGACCTCCCGTCAGTTGGACGGGCTCATCTTGTCGCCCTGCATCGGCTTGCCCATCTCGTCGTTCGACATGGCGCCCTTCTTCATCGCGTCCTTCTTCATCGCGTCCTTCTTCATCGCGTCCTTCTTCATCGCATGCTTCTTCATGCCATCCTTCTTCATCGCATCGCCTTTCGCCATCGCGTCGTGGCCCATCGCGTCCTTCGACATCGGCGCCTGATCCTTCGACATCGCGTCGCCCTGCGCGTAGGCGCCCGTCACCGCGAATGCGAGGCCGGCGACACAGGCTGCCATCAGTGCTTTTTTCATGACTTCACTCCAGTACATGGGTTTGAGGAGCCGAATAGACGGACGACGCGACGCGATATGACAGGCCATCGCGAAAAATTTTTTCGCGGCGTGCTCAGCAGCCCGATGCTGCATTGCGCCGCGGCGTCCGCGCGGCCGCCGCTCCACGTGCGGCGCGCGCCGTGCCGCCCACGCATGCCGCGCGATGCTGCGGCCGCGCGCCCGGCACGGAACTGTCCCCGGTTGAAACCGCCGCGAAGCCGGTGTATCGTGTGCGCTTGCTAACGCGGGGGTCCTGCAATGCGCTCGGTCAACAAACCGGCACTTGCGGGTGAGAAATACCCTTTGAACCTGATCTGGGTAATGCCAGCGCAGGGAAGCGTACGGGCTTCGCCGCCATTCCTTCTGACGAATCCCGCCGCCTCACGAATCTCGTCTCCTGCTTAGCTCGCGCCCCACAACAGCTTTGCACGGGGCCCGATCGAGCGCTCAAGCGCCGGTTCGGGTCGCCCACAGGAGATCGCATGAACGCCAATCCGAAGTTTCTTTCCGCCGACGCCCACGTCGACGCCGCAGCCGTCGCCCCGCTGCCGAATTCGCGCAAGGTCTACGTCACCGGTTCGCAGCCCGACATCCGCGTGCCGATGCGCGAAATCACGCAGGCCGACACGCCGACCGGCTTCGGTGGCGAAAAGAATCCGCCGATCTACGTTTACGATACGTCGGGCCCCTATACAGATCCAGACGCGAAGATCGACATTCGCGCAGGCCTGCCCGCGCTGCGCCAGCGCTGGATCGAAGCGCGCGGCGACACCGAGACGCTGCCGGGCCTCACCAGCCAGTACGGCCTCGAACGCGCCGCCGACCCGGCCACGGCCGACCTGCGCTTCCCGGGCCTGCACCGCAACCCGCGCCGCGCGCAAGCCGGCAAGAACGTCACGCAGATGCACTACGCCCGGCAAGGCATCGTCACGCCGGAAATGGAGTACATCGCGATCCGCGAGAACCAGCGCCGCGCCGAGTACCTGGAAAGCCTGAAGGCGAGCGGCCCGAACGGCGCGAAGCTCGCCGCGATGATGGGCCGCCAGCACCCGGGCCAGGCGTTCGGCGCCGCCGCGTTCGGCCCCAATGCGCTGACCGAGATCACGCCGGAATTCGTGCGCTCGGAAGTGGCGTGCGGCCGCGCGATCATCCCCGCGAACATCAACCACCCGGAATCGGAGCCGATGATCATCGGCCGCAACTTCCTCGTGAAGATCAACGCGAACATCGGCAACTCGGCCGTCACGTCGTCGATCGGCGAGGAAGTCGACAAGATGACGTGGGCGATCCGCTGGGGCGGC
>Ga0157367_1001532_pt1 | contig 10140 bp, 6 predicted proteins | sample AttbisABBM2_FD_113142 | JGI IMG/M metagenome (GOLD analysis project Ga0157367, IMG submission 113142) | Fungus gardens microbial communities from leaf cutter ant in Botucatu, State of São Paulo, Brazil - Atta bisphaerica ABBM2 | ecosystem: Host-associated > Fungi > Mycelium > Unclassified ...
CGGTGCCGGATACCGACGATCGCAAGCAGTTGCGAATTCGTACCGGCATCGACGTTGTACGAGCCGATTACCGCCTGGGCCGGCCCCGCCCCGTTGAAGCCGTTCGCGTGCTGGTAGCCGACGGTCGTATAGCAGTCGGTGCGCTTGCTCAACAGATAGTCGACGCCGACGTTGACCTGGTGATAGCGCGCGGACGAATCGCCGCCGGACCACGTGAAGTTATAGCCGACGATGGCCAGCAGCGACGGCAGCGCCTGCCACTGCGCGAACGCGGAACCGTTCCGGTAGCGCTCCGCCCGCACGAACGTCGACGATGCGTCGGGAAGATACTCGCTGAAGCTGAACGCCGCGCCGACCGTCACGTTGCCGATCGCATATTGCGCGCCGGCGCGCGCGATCCCGATCGACCGGGCCGAGGCATACGCACGACTGACGGCGCTTTTGAAGAACGCATCGGCCGACGACGCGCCGCGCGTCGAACGAATCGCATTGCCGTTGTCGACGTGCAGGTAGCCGGCCGCGGCGCTCAGCGGACCGTCGGCATAGCCGACTGCCCCCGCATACACGAGGCCCGACCCCGACGCGCCGGCCACACCGCCCGGCGAGACCATCGCCGCGACCGTCACGCCGCGCCACGTCGCGCTCGTCCACTTGACCGCGTTGCTGAACGTCACGCTGCTGTCGTAGTTGTCGACGTCGCCGGGCGGCGCGAAGAGCCCGCTGAATGCGTCGGCCGTGATCGGCTGCACGAGATCCGTCACGGGATCGTTCTGCCTGCCGAGCGTCAGCGTGCCCCATCTGTCGGATGCGACGCCGACGAACGCTTTCGAACCGAACAGCCGCCCTTCGTCGAGCTGGCCGGTCGCGACGTCGAAATTGTTCTCGAGCGTGAAGATCGCGTTCATCCCTCCGCCGAGCTCCTCGTTGCCGGTCAACCCCCATTCGTTCGCCGACAGCGCGCCCGACGACATCGACACGCGCGACTTCCCTCCTTCCGCATGGTTCAGGTAGGCCATTCCCGTATCGATCGTGCCGTAGAGCGTGACCGAGCCCTCCGCGCGCGCGGCGACGGAAAGCGCGGCCGCCACGGCAGCGCCTGCAATCAGCATGCAATTTTTCATCATGATCATGGATAAGTACTGCGAATCGATTTGAACGCGCGCCGACACGACATCCGACGTGCGCCGTGCCGGGTCGCGGCATCGCGACGCTTGCGGCGCGCACGCCTTGGGCACATGGCATGCGCGCGCGAACATCGGTCACTCAGGTTCGCCCGCTACGACGGGCGCGGCTCGATCAGGATGCGTCGCAGCTGAACCGGTAGCTGTCGTCGAGCTTCTTCGCCAGCACGAGCGTGCGCATGTTGAGCGCGCGCGCCGCATCGCACAGCGTGCGCTGCCCGCTCTGCGTGCGGTATTTGCCTGCATACTCGGCGTTCAGCACCGGCTTGTTCTTCGACGTGAACACCTTGTAGCCGCTGCACTCCTTCTGCTCGTTGCACTCCTCGTTCACCGCGAAATCGAACGACGGCTCGAGCGCCACGAGCTGGTCGACGTCGTTCTTCAGCCCGACCGCCAGGTTGCGCTTGTGCGCCTCGTTCGCGATGAACACGTTGAACGCATACTGGTCGGTGTCCTGCAGCGGGAAACCGGTATCGTTCGCGTAACCGTCGACGTTGTCGGGCTCGACGCCGTCGCACCCCTTCGCCACCGCGCGATCGAGGCGGGCCGTCATGATGTCGCGCACGTTGCTCGACCGGATGTCGAGCCAGCGCTCGCCCTCCCAGTCGTCGAGCTTGTTGCCCTGGTCGGATGCCTTGAACTTCGAGAAATCGGGCCGCCAGTTCTCCGAACTCCCCGCCGAGAAATAGCAGACGACCTTGCGCCCGGCCTGCTTGAGCGCCGCGATCGTCGACGGATCGGTATCGAACAGGTCGATGTCGTAGATCGCGACGTTGTACGACGTATTGAGCTTGCCCTTGAGCTGCCATTGCCACGTGTCCGACGCGGCGGGCGTCCAGTGCGACGCGGCGCGCGCGGGCGCCGCCGCGGCCGGCGGCGGCGCGGCAAAGGCCTTGGCCGACAGCGGGTCGGACGACCCGTCGCCGCAGGCCTGCAGGATCGATGCGCACAGCGCGAGCGCCGCGACACAGGAAAGGTTGCGTACGGTCTTTTTCATCGAAGCATCTCCAATGGAGGGATCGGAATGACGAGTGGAACTGCGCGTTGCGGAAGTGCCGGTTGCCCGGCGATGCACGCTGCCGGGCGGTGGTACGCGGTGATGCCGGTTGATACTCACGCGTCGAGCGGCTCGGCGCGCAGCAGCGCCGCATGCTCGAAGCGCAATGCGATCGCATCGTGCCCGGGCACGATGCGGCCGACCTCGCGATGGCCGTTCGCGTAGTCGACGATCCGGTACGACCGGCCGGGCTGCAGGCCGCGCAGCGCGACCGGGCCGCTCCAGCGGTCGGCGTAGAACGCGTAATGCAGCACGCCGACCTTTTCCACGACGTGCGCCTCGGGCTTGTCGAATGCAATGTCGTACAGCTCGCCGCGATAGCGGCCCTCGGCGAGCCGGTGCGCGTGGTAGACCTCGACCCAGTGCCGCCATGCCCGCTCGTGCTCGGGCGTCAGCAGGAACGAATCCTTCGGCTTCGGATCGACGGGCCACGTGAACTTCGTCGAGATGACGGCGCCGACGCCCACTGCCGACGCGAAATCGCGGCCGCCGTCGCTCAGTTCGACGTGATCGCCCGCATACGCGGACGACGCACCCATCAGCGCCTTCAGCGTCTTGCCCTTGTGGCGCACCTGCCAGCTCGACAACGGGTCGGACGCGGGTGCCTGGTCGATGTAGCGCATGTTGTGGAACGCGTACGCGGTGCCGCACGGGCACACTTCGACGACCGCATCCGGCTTGACCGCATGCGCGGCGTCGTGGAACGTGCGGTAGAAATCCGCGAGATGCTCGACGGAATCCTCCGGCCGCGCATGGCGGTGCGCGGGGTTGTAGCACGGCGCGACGCCGTTCAGGTGCTGGCCGTCGATCTTCATCCCGTCGAAGCCCCACTCGCCGATCACCTTCTTCACGAGCGCGGCGACGTGCGCCTGCGTCTTCTCGTAGGCCGGGCACAGGTAGAAGCTGTTCCACCACGTGATCGCCTGCGGCGCGCCGTCCGCGTCGAGCAGCAGCATGTCGGTGTGGTCGTGCAGCGCGTCGCTGCCCGGCGCGACCGCGAGCGGCGCGATCCAGAGCCGCGCCTTCTGCCCGCGTGCATGGATGTCGTCGACGAGCGCCTTCATGTCCGCGTCGCCGGCCGGGAATTTCGCGCGGTCGGGCACCCAGTCGCCGGTCCGGACTTGCCAGCCGTCGTCGAGCACGGCCCACTTGAAACCGAGTTCCTGCACCTTCGGCAACGTGGCACGCACGTAGTCGAGGCTGAACTGGCGCTCGTAGCCCCACGCGCACCAGATCGGCTCGTAGGCGCTGGCCGGCGGCTGCGGCGAATGAAAACCCTGCGCGCCCATCATCTGCCGGTACGTGTCGAGCGCGACGAAGTAATCCCCGTCGTGCAGCATCACGAACGCGGTCGGCGCGTCGAGCGTCGCGCCCGGCGCGAGCGTGACCGTCTTCTCGCCGCGCAGGCCGAGCGCCACTTCGTTGCGCACGGCCTTCACCGGCAGCGACACCAGGCGCGGCACGGTGTCGAGATGGCCGAGCGCGATGCCCTGGTCGCGCCGCCACACGTCGACGACCGGTGTGCCGCCGCCGTAATCCGACGCGTTCATGCCCATGAAATTGCGCTGGTCGAAGCCGGCCTTCACCGGCTGCACCCAGTCGCGCCGGTCCGCATGGCTCGCGCCCGAATAGGTCCAGTAGCCGCCCGCGCCGGCGGCGGCCGGCAGCAGCCGGTGCGCGCCGACGTTCCATGCGCGGATGTCGGCCGCCTGCGTGCCGACGTTGCGGAACTGCGTGTCGATCAACGCGACGCCCGGCCGCGCGTCGAGCAGCGTGACGCGCACCGTCTTCTCGAAGCCGTTCGCCGAGCGCCCGACCAGCCGCAGTTGCCGCCCCGCGCCGAACACGGTCGAGACGTCGGCATGCGCGGCGTCGACGATCGCGAAGCGGGCGATCGTGCGCACCGGCCGCGTGTCGGGCGCGGGGCCATCCGAAGTCGGCGCCGGCGCCGGCCCGATCAGCTGTTCGAGCGTCTCGCTTGCATCGAACCGGGTCAGTGCGCGCGTGCCGCCACCGCGACGCATGGCCAGCCGGCTGCGCATCGCCGGGTCGAACTCGATCACGAGCCGGTCGTCACGCAGCGCGACGCGCTGCGGCACGGCGCCGTGTGCATCGCGCACGCCGACGCCGACCAGGATCGGGCTCGCCGCGCCGGCGGCCAGCCACTGCACGAACGCGCGCCGGGTGGTCATGGGCGCACCTCGCGACGAAACGGCGCGTACCGCTCAGGCCCGCCGGCAAGCGGGGCGGGCCTGAGAAATCGAAAGAAAAAGCAAGCGTTCATACGGAATTCCTCGTGAAGAAGGGCCGTGCGCCGACGCATCCGCCTCGCGCAGATCGGCAATCTAGTCTATCTTTCGTATTCTTTCGTTTGTGGTTTACGCTAATAACGAAAGAAATCGAAAGCGCATAGATTGGCGGCTCACGGCGCGTGATTCGGCTTTTTTTTCCGGACACGTCTCCGTGGCGGCCCGCCGAACGTCTCCGGTTTCGCCTCGCACGGCAGAAAACGAAAACATTCGACGAATTTGAACCCACTTCGAAAAACGCGACCGATGCAAAACAACTGGCTCGTTCACGCGCTCGTCACGACCCTGCTGTGGGGCGTGTGGGGTGCATTCACCGGCTTGCCCGCCGAGCAGGGCTTCCCCGATACGCTGATCTACGTCGTCTGGGCGTTCACGATGATTCCGCCCGCGCTGGTCGCGCTCGGACACGCCGGCTGGCGCGTGCGGCACGACGGCCGGTCGCTCGCGCTCGGGCTCGCCATCGGGCTGCTCGGCGCGGGCGGGCAGATGCTGCTGTTCCGCGCAGTCGAATCGGGGCCGCCGTATCTCGTGTTCCCGATCGTGTCGCTGTCCCCGGCGCTGACGATCGCGCTGTCGTTCCTGCTGCTGCGCGAACGCACGGGCAAGCTCGGTGTGGCCGGCATCCTGCTCGCGCTGTGCTCGCTGCCGCTGTTCGATTTCCAGTCGGGCCAGGGGCCCGCCCGGTTCGGGCTGTGGTTCGCGCTCGCGCTGCTGGTGCTCGTGGCGTGGGGGTTGCAGGCGTATTTCATCAAGATCGCGAACGCGACGATGGACGCGGAATCGATCTTCTTCTACATGGCGCTCACGGGCCTGCTCTGCGTGCCGTTCGCGCTGTGGATGACCGACTTCGGCCACACGATCAACTACGGAATCAGCGGGCCGGGCCTTGCCGCCGTGATCCAGGTGCTGAATGCGATCGGTGCGCTGACGCTCGTGTATGCGTTCCGCTTCGGCAAGGCGATCGTCGTGTCGCCGCTCGTCAACGCGGGCGCGCCGCTGCTGACGTCGGTGATCTCGATGGCCGTCACCGGCACGACGCCGACCGGCAGCAAGCTGACGGGCATCGCGTTGGCGCTGCTCGCCGCGCTGCTGCTCGCGCTGCAGCCGGAAGGCGCGGCGGCCCCTGACGCGGCGGGGGAATCGGCATGAACACCCTGCTCGATCTCGTCCGCCGTCACAAGCAGGCCTCCCGTCACGCGTCGCACGGCGCGCCCGCGATCGGCATCCCGTCCGTGTGCTCCGCGCACCCGGTCGCGATCGCCGCGGCGCTGCGCGAATGCGCGGCGCGCGAGCGCCCCGCGCTGATCGAAGCGACCTGCAACCAGGTCAACCAGGACGGCGGCTACACGGGCATGACGCCGCACGACTTCCGCCGCTACGTGTTCGACATCGCCGCACGCGAAGGCGTCAGCCCCGATGCGATCCTGCTCGGCGGCGACCATCTCGGCCCGAACGCCTGGCGCCGGCTGCCGGCCGCGCACGCGATGGACAAGGCCGAGATAATGGTCGCGCAATACGTGGCGGCCGGCTTCCGCAAGCTGCATCTCGACTGCTCGATGTCGTGCGCGGACGATCCGTCGCCGTTGCCCGAAGCCGAGATCGCCGCGCGTGCGGTGCGCCTGTGCCGCGCCGCCGAAGCCGCGTGGGCGGCCACCTCGCCGCGCGGCGAGGCGCCTGTCTACGTGATCGGCACCGAGGTGCCGGTGCCCGGCGGTGCGCACGAGACGCTCGACGCGCTGGCCGTCACGACGCCCGACGCGGCCGGCTCGACGCTGGCGCTGCATCGCGACGCGTTCGCGCGCGCCGGCCTCGACGATGCGTGGTCGCGCGTGATCGCGATGGTCGTGCAGCCGGGTGTCGAGTTCGATCATCACAAGGTCATCGACTACGATGCCGGCAACGCGCGTGCACTGAGTGCGTTCATCGAAAGCGAACCCGCGCTCGTGTTCGAAGCGCATTCGACCGATTACCAGACGCCCGACAACCTCGCGCAACTCGCGCGCGACCACTTCGCGATCCTGAAGGTCGGCCCCGGCGTGACCTTCGCGATGCGCGAAACGCTGTGGGCGCTCGCCGCGATCGAGCGCGAATGGCTCGGCGGCGACGCCGGCTTCGTCGCGACCGTGCTCGGCGTGATGCGCAGCGAACCCGCGCACTGGCGCGACTACTACGCGGCCGGCGCACAGCTCGAACTCGATCTCGCCTACAGCCTGAGCGACCGCATCCGCTACTACTGGGCCCATCCGGCCGTGCAGCGCGCGTGCGCCGACCTGCTCGCGCGCCTCGACGCATCGCCGCCGCCGCTCACGCTGGTCAGCCAGCACCTGCCGCGCCAGTACGAGGCCGTCCGCGAAGGGCGGCTCGAGCTGCGTGCGAGCGCCCTGTTGCAAGACGGCACGGCCGCGGCCGTCCGTCCGTATCTCCACGCGTGTACCGCGTGACCGACTCTCCTCAGATCCGCCCATGGAATTTTTCGACCTCGATCCCGCCGACCTCACCCGCCGCCACGCCGCCCACACGGCCCGCGAAATCGCCCAGCAACCCGACGTCTGGCCCGACGTGCATGCCGTCGTCGACGCGCAACGCGCGGCGCTCGACGCATTTCTCGCGCCGCTGCTCGCCGACCCGCACCTGCGCATCGTCCTGACGGGCGCCGGCAGCTCGGCGTTCATCGGGCAATGCCTCGTGCCCGCGCTGCGGCACCGCTTCGGCGGCCGCGTCGAAGCCGTGGCCACCACCGACATCGTCGCGAACCCTGGCGACACGCTGCAGCCCGGCGTGCCGACGCTGCTCGTCTCGTTCGCGCGCTCGGGCAACAGCCCCGAAAGCGTCGCGGCCGTCGATCTCGCGGACCGCTTCGTCGACGGCTGCCGCCATCTCGTGCTGACCTGCGCGGCCGACGGCATGCTGAACCGCCGCCTCGGCGCGCATCCGCGTGCACACGTCGTGCTGCTGCCGGAGGCCACGCACGACCAGGCGTTCGCGATGACGTCCAGTTTCAGCGGCATGCTGCTCGCCGCGGCCTGGGCGTTCGGCGTGGCCGGCATGCCGGTCGGGCCGCTGGCCGATGCGGCGCGGACGCTGCTGCGCGAACAGGCGTCGCGCATCGCCGCGCACGTGCGGCAGTTGCCAGAGCGCGTCGTGTATCTCGGCAGCGGCACGCTGCTCGGGCTCGCGCGCGAGGCCGCGCTGAAGCTGCTGGAACTGACCGATGGGCTGATCGTCTCGATGGCCGAATCGCCGCTCGGCTTCCGGCACGGCCCGAAGACGTTCCTCGACGAGCGCACGCTGGTCGTCGTGCTGCTGTCCGGCGATCCGCATACGCGCCGCTACGATCTCGACCTGCTGCGCGAACTGCGGCGCGAAAACCGTGCGGCCGGCATACTGTCGATCGGCGTCGCATCGACCGACGGCGCCGGCGCGTGGCCGCCCTCCGACGACGACCTCGCGGTGCCGCTGCCGCCCGGCCTGCCCGATCTCGCACTGGCGCCCGTCGCGCTGATCCTCGCGCAGTGCTTCGCGCTGCGCGCGTCGCTGCGGCTCGGGCTCACGCCCGACAACCCGAGCGCGTCCGGCACGGTCAACCGGGTCGTCGCCGGCGTCACCATTCATCCGTATGCGGGGCAGCCCACATGACTCCACTCTTTCTCGGCATCGACGGCGGCGGCACGAAAACCGCGTTCATGGTGATTGACCAGCAAGGCCGCGTGCGTGCGCGCCATGAAACGACCACCAGCTACTACCTCGAGATCGGCATGGACGCGCTGCGCACGCTGCTCGCCGACGGCGTGCACGCGGTGCTGGCCGCGGCGAACGTCGCGCGCGACGAGATCGCGTATGCGTTCGCCGGCTTGCCCGCGTATGGCGAAGACAGCCGCCTGCTGCCCGAGCTCGACGGCCTGCTCGCCCCGCTGTTGGCGCGCGAGCGCTACCGGATCGGCAACGACATGGTGTGCAGCTGGGCCGGCACGCTGGCCGGCGCCGACGGCATCAGCATCGTCGCCGGCACCGGGTCGATCGCGTACGGGCAGCGCGACGGCCGCGCCGCGCGCTGCGGCGGCTGGGGCGAGATCTTCGGCGACGAAGGCTCGGCCTACTGGCTCGCGCGCGAAGGGCTCGCCGCGTTCTCGCGGATGGCCGACGGCCGCACCGCGCGCGGGCCGCTGTTCGACATCGTGCGCGCGCACTTTTCGCTCGACCATGATCTCGACCTGTGTGCGGCCGTGAATGCGGGCGCCGTGCGCAGCCGCTTCGCCCAGCTGTCGCGGCTCGTGATCGACGCGGCGCACGCGGGCGACACCGAAGCGCATACGCTGATCCTGCGCGCGGCGGACGAACTCGCGCGGCTCGCGGCCGGCGTCGCGCGCGCGCTCGGCTGGCCGCCCGGCCAGTTGCTGCCCGTGTCGTATTCGGGCGGCGTGTTCAATGCGGGCGCGCTCGTGCTCGATCCGTTGCGCGACGCGCTCGCCCGCAGCGTGCCGCATGCGGTGCTCACCGCGCCGCGGCTCGACCCGCATGTCGGCGCAGCCGTCCACGCGGCCCGGCTGGCAGGCCGGCCGCTCGATCCGCCGGCGCTGCGCGCGCTCCAGCCCGGGCAGGGGTTTTGATATCATTTCGGCTCCCTGTCTTGCCGAAATGGACATGCCCGCTCACAGAGTGCCTCCGTCGCCTGCCGTCGATCACGCGCCGTTGCTCGTCGAGGAACGCCGCCGCCTGATCTGCGAGCTGGTGCGCGAACGGGAGAAAGTCACCGTCGAGGAGCTGGCCGAGCGGTTCGGCATTTCGCTCGTCACGGTGCGCAGCGACCTGAACGCGCTCGCGGCCGCCGGCGCGGTGCTGCGCACGCACGGCGGCGCGCTCGTGCTGCGCGAAAGCGACGAGGTGCCGATCGCGGTCAAGCAGAAGCTCCGTCACGCGGAGAAGGTGCGGATCGCGATGGCCGCCGCCGCGCTGATCGGCGACGGCGAGACGATCCTGCTCGACTCGGGCAGCACGACCGAGGAAATCGCGAAGCAGATCGTCACGATGAAGCTGCAGTCGCTGAACGTGATCACGAATGCGCTGAACGTGGCCGTGCTGCTCGCGGCTGCGCCGCACATCAACCTGATCATGCCCGGCGGGCAGCTTCGGCCGAACTCCTATTCGCTGTCGGGGCCGCAGGCCGTCGTCGCGCTGCAGGGGCTGTATGCGGACCGGCTGTTTCTCGGCGTCGACAGCCTCGATCCCGAGATCGGCCTGATGACGCCGCACCTGCTCGAAGCGCAGCTGAACGCGCAGATGCTGAAGATCTCGCGCCAGGTCATCGCGGTTGCCGATTCGTCGAAGCTGATGAAGCGCAACCTCTCCGTGATCGCGAGCGTCGAGCAGCTCGACATGCTGATCACCGATACGGGCGCCGACGCAGCCGTGGTCGACGACCTGCGTCAGCGCGGCATCGACGTGCTGACGGTCTAGCCGCCCGGCCTCCCCTTTTTTCGACCACCCCGATGCCACCCATCTCCTCCCCGCCCGTTCTCGACACACCGCGTCTCATCCTCGAGGGCCATCCGCTGGGGGACTTCGAAGCGCTCGCCACGATGTGGGCCGAGCCGAA
>Ga0157367_1001533_pt1 | contig 10134 bp, 11 predicted proteins | sample AttbisABBM2_FD_113142 | JGI IMG/M metagenome (GOLD analysis project Ga0157367, IMG submission 113142) | Fungus gardens microbial communities from leaf cutter ant in Botucatu, State of São Paulo, Brazil - Atta bisphaerica ABBM2 | ecosystem: Host-associated > Fungi > Mycelium > Unclassified ...
ACGGTTGCCAAAAACGGCAAAAAACCGCAACCTTGAAACCGTTCGAACCCGCGCTTTACCTCCAGTTCTGCTGGCGCCATTACGCCGATCATCCCCGGCTCCTTTACGCCGATCCGCGACAGCCTTCGAGGCCGTCGTTGAACAACTGGTCGGGATCGGGCAGTTTCGCACCGTGCATGAAGGTCACCTTCACCTTGCCCTTGTGCGCGTTCGCCACCGCGATCATCCCGTCGCACAACCACACGGGGCTGCCCATCCACTTCCACTCCTCGACGATGCCGGCATCGGCCGCGAGGATCGTCCGGCGCAGCTCGGCGAAGGTCTTGCCGCGCCAGTCGGCGATGCCGGCGATCAGCGCGTCGATACGCTCGGACGGTTGCAGCTCCGTTGCACTCATGCGCGGGCCTCCGTTTGTGCGTCGGGGCGCGACAGCACCTGTTCGAGCGATTCGAAGAACTGGACCCAGCCGTGCTGCGCACCGCGGTACGCCTGCTCCTGATCCGCGCGGAAGCCGACCTGTTCCATGCGCAGGTGCGTGCCGGCCGGCGTCGGCGTGAGCGTCCACGTGACGACGCTTTCAAGGCCGTACGCGGCCCACGTGTACGACAACGTGCGCGGCGGCTCGATCGCCAGCACCGTGCAGTCGACCGAGCCCCAGTCCGCGCGGAAGCTGAACGCACGGCCCGCGACGGGCTCGAAGTCGCTCTTCATCAGCCACGCCTCGATCAGGTGCGGTTGCGTGAGCGCGCGCCAGATCTTCTCCGGCGGATGCGGCAGCTCCCGGTCGACGACGACGGAGCGCGTTTCGGTAGAGGCTTGGTTCATTGATCCATCCTTTTGAGCAGATCTTCGAGGGCATCGAACCGGCGCTGCCAGAAGCCCGCCATCTGGCTCGTCCAGTCGATCAACGGGGCCAGCGCTTGCGGTTGCGCGCTGTAGTGCGTCTGCCGGCCTTCGTGACGGTCGTTCACGAGCCCGGCCTGCTTCAGTACACCGAGGTGTTTCGACACGGCCGGCTGCGACACGCCCGCATGGGCGGTCAGCGCGGCAACCGTCAGCTCGCCCTCCGCGCAGAGCCGCTCGAAAAGCGCGCGGCGCGTGGGATCGGCGAGTGTCCGGAAAAGCGTGTCCTGAGCGTTTTGCATATCGTCCCAAATTCATAACCGGTTGGTTATGAATTGAAGGATAGCGGCCAGGCAGCGAGTGTCAAGGAGGAATTTTGCTGACGTCCACGATCGTGGCGACGGGGCCTGTGGCAAGGAAGATTGCGAGAAGTCTCCACACTACGCAGCCGGAATCCAGTACTTTCTATTTCTTATTCAATCGTCGCGTACAATCCGACGCCACGCATCAAGCGCTCTTATGTTCGGGCTTCCATGCGTCGCAATTGTCGGAAAAAGTCATCTTCCACCAGGTTACGCCTTAAAAACGAGCCGCCGAGTTGTATCAGAAACAGCAAGACGAACCCGCCTATACAGGCCCAAAACCAGCCTTGAGATGCGTTGAGGGCATTCAACGCAACCATCATCATGATCAGGCAGCAACTCCCGCCCACGGTGACAGACAGGCTCAGCAGACGCGCATAGCCTGCATCGACGCGAGGCACAGGCACGAGCTCGGTTCCAACCAGGTTCAGCCGCACCTTTTGGGCGCTAACTGAAGCAATCAGTTGCGCGCCCTGGCCATGCGCGACCATCTGTGCCGCGAGCGCCTGAAGCAAGAGCGCATTTACCGGCCCCGGTTTGCCGATCGCGCGATCGACGTCGTGCACCGGCAGCTCCAGGCTTACGTCCTTGATGGCGCCCAGCGTTGCATGACGGCCCTGGGACGGTAAATCACTCATCCAGGCGTGCCGGATTCGCCGGCGTGGCGTCTGCTCCGAGGCCAGTAGCGTTTCCAGCCCGTCCACCACGGAATCGGACGGCATCGCGATCGGGCGGAATAATCGCGCCTGCGGCAAGACCGTTGCCTTGAGGCTCGCGGCTACACGCGGCGACGTAAGCAACATCGCCACAGCGGCCTCGGACCAGGCCGGCTCCATGCGCTCCGCGTGCAGTTGGCAGGCCAGCAATAGCCGGAAATCGGACGTCCAGTCCTTGTCGAACCACGTGTCGATATTCGCCTGGTTCGCATCGAACGGCACCCACACGAACTGCACGAGATCGGGCAGATTCAGTTTTTTCCAGACCGCTTGGAGTTCGGTCAGATCGTCCTTGTTGGCGGATTGCAGGATCACGTCGACCGCACGACCCGACGCATCATGACGCACGAGGCTGGCCGAGAACCGGCTCACCAGTTGCTCCAGTACCACTGCAAGCCGCGATACGCCTGTTGAGCCTTCCGTTTGCGGCAAAGGCAGGATCTTGCCGGGGTTGATCGGCGCGCTACCCTCTAGGCCAAGCAGACGTTCGCCCAACTCGGGCTCGGGCGTCAACGCAATGCTATCGACAATCACCACATGAGCTTGTGCCCATTGCCGCCATGCAGCACGCTCGGTGCGGCACAGGAAATTCCACCAATCAACCCGCTCGATCCAATCCTCGTAGCCGGAATAGATCACCGCGCATACGCCGCCCGATATCAGCAGCGGCAACAGGAACGCGCGCACGAGGAACGGCTCGGACATCAGCGGTTTACCCTGCTCCAAGTTGAATACCGTGATGAGTATGCCGGCGGTCTGTATGACGACTACGGCAAGCACACACCACCAGATCGAGGGCGGCTTGCCGTACTGATACTCAGCGACACCTGGGAGGGTCCATGTTCTGCTCATACGATTTTCATCCCCGTGCTGCTGGCGATCACCTGGCTGCCGCACCGCGTTCGGCACATGTGTACAGCCCATTTCCGGCCGCCTTCGCTGTAGCCCTCGGCACACTCAACGATCGCGTTGTCACCGTGCTCCGGACACGAGACGATGTCATGCAACAACGCGACCTTGCGGCCGTCGAGGTCGAACATCGATGAAGCGGTTTTTACGATGCCGCCGTGTGTCGTCGCATCGCCTATGCATATTGGGTTCTTCATGATGATGTGGTGCGTGTACGGTGATATGAATGGAGCGACTCATTGAGGCATCAGGCGCGTATTTTTCATCGGCGTCTGAACTTCACTGAGGTACCAACGGCGCATCCGGGTTGGTTGGTTTGATCGATGTGTCGCAGGTGATGCGATCCTGGCCGGAGGGTGTGCGAAGCTTTGAGAAAACGTCTGGCCGCTTTGATGCAGCGAAGCTCCCGCCCCGGACGCCAGGAGGATAGGGTTTGCTTAAATCAATGCCTGGCACCATCGGATATTCGACAACGTAGGCGTCGTTGTCTGCCGATCTATTGGCAAGATATAGTCGATCTCTTGTTACAAAAACCGAGTAATCCTTGGAATCCATGAATGGATTAAAACTATGATCCGCGTAGATCTTCGTTGCGAAAGTTTTCCCGCCATCTGTCGAGTACCAAAATGGGACTACGCAACCTTTTTCACCATTTCCACAAACCAGTCCATTTGGGTAGGCCAGAGGTAAAACAATATTCCCCCCAGTCGGATCGGCGTTAACGATGCACCCCTGGAAATTTTCAAACATACCTCGCCCCAAAAATTTTCGAATCCCTGCGCGGGTGTCGTTGTAGTACGATTCCCCATGATGACAGTCCCGGTAACGTTCCAACGTTACAAAGCGGTGATCGTCAATCCGATAGATCACTTGGGGCAGCGAGTCATACGGCAACTCCTTGAGCGCTGAACTCATGAAATCGCCAAGCCCGAAGGCCGGACGGCGCGGAGTCTGCGCGGTGCACCCTTGCATCAGGGCGATCAGCGCAATTATGATCATGACGTTTTTCATCGATGTTTGCACTTCACTGAGGTATCAACGGCGCATCCGGGTTGGTTGGTTTGATCGATGTGTCGCAGGTGATTCGGTCCTGGCCGGAGGGTGTAACGACACCATATAAGTAGTCTGGTCGTTTAGACGTGGAAAATGTCGAGCCATGTATCCCTGATGGATACGGCTTGCTCAAGTCGATCCCAGGAACCAGTGGGTACTCTCTCACATAAGCACTGCCAGTTTCATTGCCATAGTCAACCCGCGCAACAAATAACTTGTCCCTCGTTGCCGCGACTGTATATCGCTTCGAATCCTCGAACGGATCAAAACTATGCTTCATATAGGCGAATGCGGCGAAAGTCCTCCCGCTGTCCGTCGAATACAACAACCCAACGTCAACACCACGATCTGATGTTCCAAGATGCGGCGGTGCACCAGATGGAAAGGCCAGATTTTTCCCGGCTGGATCGGCGTTAATCAATCGCCCCTGATAATCCTCGATACTTGCTCTCCCCAAACCCGTTTTTATACCAGCTTGCGTATCGTTGTAATACGCTTGACCGTAATTACAGTCACGATAGTTCTCAAGCGTCACAAAACGATGATTATCAATTTTGTAGATGACCTGAGGCGGTGAATCATAGGGCAGCACCTTCGCGGCCAGGAAATCCCCCAATGAAAATACTTGTCGTTGCTGCGCCACACACCCTGACATCAAGGTTACCAGTACGACGACAACAATCGAGTACTTCATTACGCCCCTCCCTTCCATTGCTGTTGCCGAAGTTGTTCGACTTCGGCCTTGCTGTGCTCTTCGGCTATCGTGTTCCAATCGATATAGGCTGGCTTGGCAATGCTTTGGGGAACGCCAAGTTCAAAATAATCGTCAGCGCCCCGTGTCCAGTCGGCAAACTTCATCAGGCGTTTCCAGAATGCCGGCCTCTCATATGCATCACAAAATCCGATCGGCAAATCGTAGGCCACCACCTGACGCATGAACGCCTTATGCTGCGGTAACGTACTGTGATTGGTCGGCTCGGCGCGATAAGTATCGAGTCGTTGCAGCATTTCATCCTGGGTTTCCACTCGAGTCGTGCTCTTGGATCTGTAAATGTCCTCGACAGTAACCGTATTCGATGGCTGAAAAATAGAGCGCATGTAGCGGTATTCAGAATCAGCATATTGCCCTTGATTCGGATCGACCGGATTCTTGTCCCACTTTCCCATCTGTGGTGCGACCCGGCGAGACATATCGAAGTACTTCATTTCTTCCGCCGAGATCGGATTCGGCACCTGCTCGGCATTGATCATCACAGTTTTATCAGGATGCGGCACCGCCCATAGCTTCACGAGCGGCGTAAAGATGTTTCGGTTGCCGTTCCAGAAATCGGTCGGCTTCGCTCCGGGCACAAGCTTGTCGTCGAGAATCGGCGGCAGCGTACCGAACTTCTTCTCGCCCGGTGCGTCGCCTACCGGCGTACCGCGCGCCAGCATGCGCTGCTTCACGGTATCACCCAACTCACGAAGCAATTTGTCATCCACGCCCTGCCAGCCGATACTTTGCAACGGCACCGCGCCCATCACCCGATCATGCGGCGTGAAGTACACGTAAAGACGACCATGATTGTCGCGCTCATGGATGCCGGACTTGCGCTGGTTGTCCGGTCGCCAGAAATCCATATCTTCCGACGCCCCGCACTGAAGCTGCATCATTCGCTCGTCGTCCATCTCACGCTTGTCGTGCTTGATCCGATTGGCAATATTTCGGAACGTGTTGACACGTGCGTCCGGAGTAGGACGCTCCGCACCACAAGCCAGTGCATCCGTGATCTTGTCATCTAGGGCATAAGGCGAATTCATCACGAACACGGCATCGGGCGCGCGCGTCTTGCATAAGGCGGTGGCCGCCAGCGCGATCATCGTCCCTTGGCTATGCGACATCACAGTCACCGTATCGCGTGGACATTCGTTGCGAATCCGGTCGATCAAATCGGCCAATCGTTGAGCTGCGTGCGCGTAGTAGGTACGCGGCGGAGCATCTTGCAATTGGCGATCGGCCTCCGTATTCAACGATTCCATGTCGAACTTGAGCACATGACGCCTGAATCCGGCGTAGCTCCACAATTGCTGCAGATTGTTGGTGCCGTTCTGGAAAGGACCGCCGCCCCAATACCAGGGACCCTCTTCTTTGTTCGTGCAGTCTGGCCCCCACGCCCACAGATCAATGCCGCGCGGGTTGCGCATTGGGATGCGCCATGTGTACTCCTCGCCTTTTTCAGCACGATATCCCCAATAAAAGCGGATCACGGGAGAATGCCCAGGCTTTGTGGGATCAATCTGACGGGGAATCGGACGGCCATCGGGATCTTCAACGATATACGAGTTCGCTTCGAGCTTCGTTTCTTCCGTGCGGCCTAAACGATCATTCAATCCGGCGCACAACGCCTGTTCCGCAGCGTCATACCACTCCCCCGTAGAATTCACACCATGCACAAAGATGATGACGCCGGGCATATGAGGCGGAATTCGACACTCGGCGCGCACCTGGAAACTGCTCGGCGTGTGATAAGACTCCCAATATGGTTGCCCAAGATGATCGCGCTTCATCGGCACGATGCGCGTTGCGGCGTCATGTTGATAGAGCTGCGCCGCATCGTCATCGTCGCCCGTGTCATCCGGTTGATTAGACTGGTCGGTCATAAATCAGGTTTCCTTACTGTTCCGAAGCAGCAGCTTGAGCCCTCGCGCAACGTCCTGCCGGCTCAACGAGGTCTCCCCCTTACCGTTGGTGACGCCCTCGATAATCTGCCCGCTAGCCAACTGAATCTTGTACGGCCGGTTCACAATTGGTCGGCCGGTGATGTCATCGCTGAGAATGAAGCGCTCATCGTTCGCGATATCGGTCTGGCTGAATTTCGGCAGCGGCAGCGACAGCGCACCCGGCCCTTCCTTCTGGATTTCGATGATCTTGAGGATCAGGCAACCGGCCCCGCCGATCTCGACGTTATCGCCGTGTACCTTGATGTATGCCGTACCGCCGCCGCCGAGCACGACCCCGTTAGCAGCATTGACGGTTGTAGTACCGTCGGCACTGGTAATTCGCATGTCTTTCTGCGCCACCATCTCCATTGCATCCGACTGCGCCTGGATTTGAACCTTGCCACGCGCGGCATAGAGCTTGATGCCGAACTTGTGCGCAAACAGCGACAGCACCTCGCCTGCCGCAATAGCCACATTCCGAAGCGCATTCACGTTGAATCGCGACGACGTACCGACGCTCACGTCCTTGCCCGCCGAAACCATCACCCGATCCGGCGTCGCCAGGCCAATGCCGTTCGGTGCGGACAACGCGATCACGGCCGTCTTCAGGCTAGCGAGTTCGTCCTTCAGCCACGCGTTTTCGGCCTTCAGGTCCGCGATCTCCGCATGCGCAACGGCTGCGGCGTTGGTCAATCCCTGAGCCTGTGCCTGCGTCAATGCAAACTGGTTCGTAATCGGCCGCGTGTCGGACGACTGTCCGATCGCCTTCTCCTGCCTGTCGGACGACACCAGCAGGCCACCGCCCGCACGGACGTGCCCCCGATCGTCGGTACGCAGTTCGAAGCCCTCGCCACGCAGGCGCTGGTCCCGGTCCACCGTATAGCCGAGATTGAGCTGCGTCTTGCCGTGCTCGGTCGCGACCTTGATGTGTTCCTGGCCCTCCCGGTCATCCAACTCGACGGTGTTGTTCGAGCGCGTGCGGATCGTGTTGCGCGTGCCCCAGGGGACGCCTGCGACGATCGGATCCGTGTGTTGGGCGGTGTGCAGCACATGGCTGATGAACGGCAGATCCACGCAGCCCCACAGGAAGCTCACGCCAACCACCGTCCCTTCGACAAGCCCGAAGTGAAATCCGGCCTGGTTCGGCCCCGCGAACGGCTTTGCCAGCCGCATTGGACAGCTTTGCAGACCGGGCGCCCGCGTGTCTCGATCCAGATGGAGATCCACGATGTATTCGCCCTGACCATCCAGATAAGGATCTCTCCAGCCTCCAGACGAAGCGATCGTCCCGGTTATGACACCGTCGATCCGCGGCCACGTTTCTTCCATCAACGGCATTCGATACTGGCGATCGGACGGAATCGCGTCGAACTTCACGTGATACGCGTTCTTCCGGGTCGCGCCACACATCACCCGCACGACAAGCAGGCCATGTTTCGCATCAGACAGCGTCCGGTTGGACAGTTTCAGCACCGAACCGGGCGTGAGGTCCAGCATGTCGCACTCGCCGCGATATGCGACCTGTCCGGTCAGCGCTGCTTCGCGACGCAATTGCGCTTCCTCCTTCGCCTCGTCCTCGCTCTGATTCGGCATCCCCCAGGTGTACGCTTCACCATACGTGGTGCGGTCGTCGCGGATCGGGCTGACAGCCTCGATCGGATTCGAGACCGCCGTTTCGGTGTTGAACGTGCGCACGATGTAGGTCGCCGGCAACGTCGTCGCGTGCATTTCGAGCGCGCTGACCGACTCGACACCTCCCGCCTCCAGCCCGCTGTGCGGCCGGTACGCAACCGTCAGGAGCTCGGGATCGCGGCGGTAGTGCGCATAGTCGTCGCCGAAGCGCACCTGCTCGCAATGCTTGCCTTCCTCGCACACGAACCAGATGCCCGCGCGTCTGCACAAGCGCGTAATGAACGCCAGGTCGTCCTCGCCCCATTGCATCACGAAGCTGCGCTTGCGATAGGTGCGATGCAGCTGGAATTCAAAGCGCGCGAAGATCTGGTTGAACTCATGCTCCCGCAGAATCTGCTCGATGATCTCGGGAATGGTTTTGTCCAGGAAGAACCGGCATTTGGGCGCATTGCGCAACAGCGCCAGACGCGATTCCAGCACAATCTCGTACAACGACTGGTCGCGGTTGGTCGCCTTGAGTGCGAAACCCGTCACCACGCCTTGCACGCGGCGTGCGCTTTCAGGCTGGCTCCATCGGTCACGCGGCGGCGGCTGGATCACAAACGCACCGATTCGGTTCAGGAATTCAGTGCGTGACAGGTCATGGCGAGGGTGCGTGAACTGGATCGTGTACTTCGTCGGCTCTCCGATTCCGCGTGCCCCATCGAACTCGTAGACGTCCGCTAGCGCGGCGGCAGGCATGCCCTTGAGATCAAGGCTATAGAACTGATGGATGTTGATACCCGCACGTGCGGGTGTGTCGAAATTGGCCGTGCTCGGGGTCAATCAATCCTCCGAAAACGTTTGCGGAATAGGCCGCGCGACTTTAACCGAGCAAGGGGCAAAGCCGCCATAGGACGAATATGAAATTGGTAAGAACCGGGATTTGAAGCCGAATCCATTTACGCGTCCCGATGTAGCGAAAATGGATTCCGTGTTTTTCTGATACCGATTCTCTCGGTCGTAACCAGCGGCTGACTCATAGCCATTCGCCACGCGACATGTCCGAGCCTCCCGAAGGTCGAGTCCAAATGGAGCGACGGCGGAAATCGGACGTAGGCGAGCGCTATCGATTTCATTGCGACCGTACCCGGCCGGCCACGTAACGGCAGCTTCGTTCGCTCCCGAACAGCAAGGGTTCCACCCATTGCGTTCGAGCATTTCCTCTAATCCACGATTGCGACGCGCGATCCGAAAGCAGCCTGCAAGACTGGCCGATGCGCTGTTCCACAGTTCGAGAAACGTTCGGGGTCGGCCGGCCCCGTTTTTGTGCCTGCGCGAAGCCGTTCCTGACGAGTCGCTTCCAATGACCACATAGTGCGATACGGCGTGCGGCCATTGACACGCAAACGCCATGCAACCACGCGGCGCGCCCTTCCCCGATCGCGCACATTCCGATGCTGCAACGAACGACTCGTGCGTGTGAGCGACGCGCGTTGCCGCGCCGTCGTGCCGCGAACCGGTTCCGCTCACCGGGCCCGCCATTGCCAGCGTGAACGGCGCTGCGCGCGCAGTCACGCGCCCCGTTGTCAGAACTGACAGCTATGGAAAATGGCAGCTACCCGAACGGCATCGACGCCCTACGCTCGTCACCGCTCGCGGCCCCACAAGGGCCGGGGGTTCCAGTAACGTCGCCTCTCCTAAAAAAGGACTCCCGATGAAAAGGAACGCCTGGTTTGCCCTTCCCCTTCCGTCGCCCCGCCGCCTCGCGTGCGTGGCACCGCTCGTGTTCGCCGCCGCCGCGGCGCATGCGGCGACGGATTGGGTCGATACTCATACGAAGGCCTTTCTGACCGGCCCGCAATTGATGGCGCGCAGTGCGGCGCCGTCGCTCGAACTCGCAGCCGGTGAAACGACCAACGTCGTCGTCAGCCTGAAGC
>Ga0157367_1001537_pt1 | contig 10111 bp, 7 predicted proteins | sample AttbisABBM2_FD_113142 | JGI IMG/M metagenome (GOLD analysis project Ga0157367, IMG submission 113142) | Fungus gardens microbial communities from leaf cutter ant in Botucatu, State of São Paulo, Brazil - Atta bisphaerica ABBM2 | ecosystem: Host-associated > Fungi > Mycelium > Unclassified ...
CGAGCGCACGCCGCTCGCCGTGATCGACGCGCCGGCATCGGGCCGCATGGCGGTGGGCGAGGCGATCACCAACATCGCGAGCGCGCCGATCGCGTCGCTCGACAAGCTGAAGCTGTCCGCGAACTGGATGGCCGCGTGCGGCACCGCCGGCGAAGATGCCGCGCTGTTCGACACGGTGAAGGCGATCGGCATGGAGCTGTGCCCGGCGCTCGGCATCGGCATCCCGGTCGGCAAGGATTCGCTGTCGATGAAGACGAAGTGGGACGACGCGGGCGTCGCGAAGGAAGTCGTCGCGCCGGTGTCGCTGATCATCTCGGCGTTCGCGCCGGTCGAGGACGTGCGCCGCCACCTGACGCCGCAGCTGCAGCGCGTCGCCGACGCCGGCGACAGCGTGCTGATCGCGATCGACCTCGGCCGCGGCAAGAACCGCATGGGCGGCAGCATCTTCGCGCAGGTCACGCAGCAGGTCGGCAACACGGTGCCGGACGTCGACGATCCGGAAGACCTGAAGCGCTTCTTCGCGGCGATCCAGTCGCTGAACGCGCGGGGCTTGCTGCTCGCGTACCACGACCGCTCGGACGGCGGCCTGTGGGCGACGGTCTGCGAAATGGCGTTCGCGGGCCACGCGGGCGTGTCGCTGAACGTCGACATGCTGACGCTCGACGAAAACCACGAATCCGACTACGGCGATGCGAAGGACTGGGCGAAGCAGACGAGCGGCCGCCGCGAAGACCGCACGCTGCGCGCGCTGTTCTCGGAAGAGCTCGGCGCCGTCGTGCAGGTGCGCGCGACGGATCGCGACGCGGTGCTCGGCGCGCTGCGCGAATTCGGCCTGTCCAGCTGCTCGCACGTGATCGGCACGGTCAACGAGCGCGACGTGATCGAGGTGTATCGCGACGCGAAGAAGATCTTCGACGCGCCGCGCGTCGATCTGCATCGCGCGTGGGCCGAGGTGAGCTGGCGCATCGCGCGCCTGCGCGACAACCCGGCCTGCGCGGATGCCGAATACGACACGCTGCTCGACGCGGCCGACCCGGGCATCGCGCCGGTGCTGACGTTCGAGCCGGCCGACGACATCGCCGCGCCGTACATCGCGACCGGCGCGCGTCCGCGCGTCGCGGTCCTGCGCGAGCAGGGCGTGAACTCGCACCTCGAAACCGCCTATGCATTCGACCGCGCCGGCTTCGACGCGCACGACGTGCACATGAGCGACCTGCTCGCGGGCCGCGTGACGCTCTCCGATTTCGCGGGCGCGGTGGCGTGCGGCGGCTTCTCGTACGGCGACGTGCTGGGCGCGGGCGAGGGCTGGGCGAAGACGATCCGCTTCAACGCAAACCTGTCCGACATGTTCTCGGCGTTCTTCGCGCGTCCGGACACGTTCGCGCTCGGCATCTGCAACGGCTGTCAGATGCTGTCGAGCCTCGCGTCGATGATCCCGGGTGCGCAAGCGTGGCCGAAGTTCACGCGCAACAAGTCGGAGCAGTTCGAGGCGCGCTTCTCGTTCGTCGAGGTGCAGGCGTCGCCGTCGATCTTCTTCGCGGGGATGGAAGGTTCGCGGATTCCGGTCGCGGTCGCGCACGGCGAAGGCTATGCGGACTTCTCGCAGCAGGGCGACATCGGCAGCGTCGCGGTCGCGATGCGCTACGTCGACCATCGCGGCGAAGCGACCGAGCGCTATCCGTTCAACCCGAACGGCTCGCCCGCCGGCATCACGTCGGTGACGACCGCCGACGGCCGCTTCACGGTGCTGATGCCGCACATGGAGCGCGTGCATCGCACGGTCACGATGAGCTGGCACCCGGAAGGCTGGGACGAAGCCAGCCCGTGGATGCGCGTGTTCCGCAACGCGCGCCGCTGGCTCGGCTGACGCGATGTTCGATCCGCACGCACCGGTCGACATCGTCACGTTGCGCGACGAACGTGCGCGCGATGCCGCGGCGATTGCCCGCGTGATCGCCGCCGCGTTCGCCGATGCGCCGCAGGGCGGGCGGCTCGAACAGGGGATCGTCGATGCGCTGCGCGCGGACGGTTGCCTGAGCGTGTCGCTCGTCGCGGAGCGCGACGAGCGCATCATCGGGCACGTTGCGTTTTCCCCGGTGACGATCGGCGACGGCAGCCCCGGCTGGTATGGGCTCGCCCCACTCGCGGTGCTGCCGGACTGCCGGCGGCGCAGCGTCGGCGCGGGGCTCGTGCGCACGGGCCTCGACGCGCTGCGGCGGCTCGGCGCGCACGGCTGCGTGGTGCTCGGCGATCCCGCGTATTACGCACGCTTCGGCTTCGGGCCGGCGGGCGAGATCGTCTTCCCGCAGGCGCCGCCCGAATACCTGACGGCGCTGTCGTTCGACGACGCCGCGCCGCGCGCGGCGGGCGAAGTGCGGTATCACGCGTCGTTCTACGCGTAGCGGAGCCGCTGCCCGCCAGAACGAAAAAAGCCGCTCCGAGGAGCGGCTTTTTCGCATGCGGACAGCGCGTGGCGTTACTGCACCTTCGCCTGCTGGCGCAGGCTTTCCTCGAACGCCTGCAGCTTCTGCTGGACCAGCTGCTGCGCAATCTGCGCCTTGACCTGGTCGAACGGCGGCGGCGCGATGCTGCGGATGTCGTCGACGCGGATGATGTGCCAGCCGAACTGGGTCTTCACCGGCTCGTCGGTCATCTGGCCTTTCTGCAGCTTCGTCGCGGCGGCCGCGAATTCCGGCACGTACGCCTTCGGGTCCGACCAGTCGAGGTCGCCGCCGTTCTTGCCCGAGCCCGGATCCTTCGAGTACTGCTTCGCGAGATCCTCGAACTTCGCGCCGGCCTTGATCTTCGCGATCAGGTCCTTCGCCTGCTGCTCGTTGTCGACGAGGATGTGGTGCAGGTGGAATTCGCGGTTCGCGACACCCTTCACGAGTTCGTCGTAGCGCGCCTTCACCTCGGTGTCGGACGGCTGGTTCTTCTTCAGGAAGTCCTCGATCATCGCGCGCAGCACGACGGTCTGCTGCGCGACGGCGACCTGCGCCTTCACGTCGGCACGATTCGGGATGCCGCGGCGGATCGCTTCCTGCATCAGGATCTCGCGGTTCACGAGTTCCTGGCGTACGGCCTGCTGCAGTTGCGGGCTGTCGGCCTGGCCTTGCTGGACCAGCTGCGCGACCATCGCGTCGGCGCGCGACTTCGGAATCGGCGTGCCGTTCACGACAGCAATGTTCTGGGCGAATGCCGGCGCCGCTGCGAGAGCGACTGCCGCGGCCCACAGGCGGGGGGATTTCAGGGTCATCGGGAATTCCTAATGAGACGACTGGATTGAAGAAGCGTTGAATTCTTCGGGCGTGTACGCCACGATCGCGAGCGCGTGGATGCCGCGCTGCATCGCATCAGCGAGCGCATCATACACCAGCCGGTGCCGCGCGACGCGCGGCTTGCCGGCGAATGCGGTGGACACGATCGTGACCGTGAAGTGGCCGCCGGCGGCGGCGCCCGCGTGGCCCGCGTGCTGCGCGCTGTCGTCGCGCACCGTGAGCGATGCTGGCGCCAGCGCGGCGGTGAGGCGTGCCTCGATCAGCGCGATGCGCGCGTCGGGCGATGCGTTCAGGAAGGCATCGCTCATGTCATTCGTCCTTCATGTATTTCGTGAGCCAGAGGCTTTGCAGGATGATGAATACGACCATCGCGCCCGTCGTGCCGAACAGCTTGAAGTTCACCCACTGCGACTCGGTGAAGTTGCGCACGACGTACAGGTTCGCGACGCCGAGCACCGCGAAGAACATCGACCATGCGACGTTCAGCTTGTCCCAGACGGGATGCGGCAGCGTGAGCTGCTTGCCCATCATCTTCTCGATCAGGTTTTTGCCGAACGCATAGCGCGCGGCGAGCAGGCCAATTGCAAACAGCCAGTACAGCACAGTCGGTTTCCATTGAATGAATTTCTCGTCATGCAGCACGAGGGTGGCGCCGCCGAACACGACGATCACGCCGAGGCTGACCCACAGCATCGTGTCGACCTTCCGGTGGCGAAATGCGACCCAGGCGACCTGGGCGAGCGTCGCGACGATCGCGACTGCCGTGGCGGTGAAGATGCCCCACACCTTGAAGGCGGTGAAAAACAGGATGATCGGAAACAGATCGAACAGGAATTTCATGGTGATCGCAGCTGCGTGAAAGGCCGCTTGCGCGGCCTTTCACCGTTGTAGGGACCCGCCGGGCGCGGCCGGTGCGAACCGGCCGGGTGACCGGCTGGCTCGCCCGTACGCCGCTTATTCGTCTTCGGGCCGGGAGTCGAAGTTTAACGCAGCCGAATTGATGCAGTACCGCAAACCGGTCTGGTCGCGCGGGCCGTCCTCGAACACATGGCCGAGATGCGCGCCGCAGTGGTTGCAGCGGACCTCGACACGCACCATTCCGTGCGTGTAGTCCATCACTTCCTCGATCACCTCGCCGTTGATCGGCTTGAAGTAGCTGGGCCAGCCGCAGCCCGAATGGAATTTCGCGCCGGATTCGAACAGCGGCGTGCTGCACACGACGCACTTGTAGATGCCCGAATCCTCGGTGTCGGTGTATTCGCCGGTGAACGCGCGCTCGGTCGCCGCATGCTGGGTGACTTCGTACTGCATCGGCGTGAGCCGGCGGCGCAGCTCCGCGTCGTCCTTCTGGAACGGATAGGACTTGTCGTCTGAATCCTGGGGCATGTTTCGTTTCTCCTGATGGAATGGTCGGTGCGTGCGCGTCACGACGAGCAGCTCACTTCGAGCGAGCCGGCCCAGTCGGGCGGAAGCGCCGCATACGACGCGTATTCGGGTTGTTCGTCGAACGGCCGGCGCAGCACCTGCGCGAGGCGCTCGACTTCGGAAAAGTCCTTTTCCTTCGCGCGCCGGATCGCGACTTCGGTGAGGTGGTTGCGCAGCACGTACTTCGGGTTCACGCGGTTCATCGCGGCGGCGCGCGCCGCGTCGTCGCGTGTTTCCTCGGACAGGCGCGCGCGGTAGAGGTTCGCCCATGCGTCGAACGCGTCGCGGTCGATGAACAGGTCGCGCACCGGCGCGTCACGGCTCGCGTCGTGCTTCGACAGCTGCGACAGGTGGCGGAACGTCAGCGTGAAGTCCGCATGGCTCGCGTGCATGACTTCGAGCAGCTGGTTCGCGAGCGCCGCGTCGCCGTCGCGTTCGAGTTCGAGGCCGAGCTTCGCGCGCATGAGGCCTTCGAGCGCGGGGCCGAAGCGCTCGGGAAACTTCGCGAGCACGGCCTGCGCATCTTCCACCGCGCGTTCGGCGCGCGCATCGTCGTCGGCGATCCCGTGCTGCAGGCCGATCAGCGGCAGCAGCGCCTGCGCGAGGCAATAGCAGTTCCAGTGCGCGATGCGCGGCTGCATCCGGTACGCGTAGCGGCCGTGCGTGTCGGAGTGGTTGCAGATGTGGTTCGCGTCGAATGCGTCGACGAAGCCGAACGGGCCGTAGTCGATCGTCACGCCGAGGATCGACATGTTGTCGGTGTTCATCACGCCGTGGCAGAAGCCGACCGCCTGCCATTGCGCGACGAGGTCGGCGGTGCGCAGCGTCGCGGCCTCGAGCAGCGCGAGGTACGGATCGTCGGCTTCGCGGCAGGCCGGGTAGAAGCGGTCGATCACGTGGTCGGCGAGTTCGCGCAGCAGGTCGGGGCGATCGTTCGAGAAGAAATGCTCGAAGTGGCCGAAGCGCACGAAGCTCTCCGACACGCGCGTGACGACGGCCGACGTCTCGATTTCCTCGCGGACCACCGGCTGGTCGGAGCCGATCACGGTCAGCGCGCGCGTGGTCGGGATGCCGAGATGATGCATCGCCTCCGAGCACAGGAATTCGCGGATCGACGAGCGCAGCACCGCGCGCCCGTCGCCCATCCGCGAGTACGGCGTGCGGCCGCTGCCCTTCAACTGCAGCTCGTAGCGGCGGCCGTCGGCGCCCGCGAGCTCGCCGATGGTCAGCGCGCGGCCGTCGCCGAGCTGGCCGGCCCACACGCCGAACTGGTGGCCGGAATAGACCGACGCGTACGACATTGCTTCCGCGGGCCAGTCGCGCGTCGGGTTGCCGGCGAACAGCGCGGCGAATTCGGGGTGGGCCGCGAGCGACGCCGGCAGCCCGAGCAGTTGCGCGACTTCGTCGGAGAAGCCGACCACGTACGGCGCCGGCAGCGGCGCGGCCGGCAGGCGCGTATGAAACGCCGCGCCGAGCCGCACGAATGCGCCGTCGGCGGGGGCGCCGAGCGTGGCGGCGAGATCGGGGAGGTCGGGCAGGGTGTCAGCCGCGTCGGCTGCGCTTCGGGAAAACGACATGTTGAGCGCCTCTGGGTAAGCCGATATTGTAAGGCGGCGCTGCGCCGCCCGCATGGCCGCGCGCGCACCGTGCCCGAGGGCATGTTCGCGCGGCCACGGGCGTGCGCCGGCCCGGGGCCGTGTACCGATTCGCGACCTTCCGGAGAACAACACGATGGGAAAGCCGTTGCTGGGCCAGATGATGGACATGCCGCTCCTGGTGTCCTCGTTGATCGCGCATGCCGCGCGTCACGCGGGCGATGTCGAGATCGTATCGAAGCGGATCGAGGGTGACCTGCATCGCTACACGTACCGCGATTGCGAACGGCGCGCGAAGCAGCTCGCGCAGGCGCTCGCGCGGCTCGGCGTCGACACCGGGGACCGCGTCGGCACGCTCGCATGGAACGGCTACCGGCATCTCGAGGCGTACTACGGCATCAGCGGGATGGGCGCCGTCTGCCACACGATCAATCCGCGCCTCTTTCCCGAGCAGATCGCATACATCATCCAGCACGCGGAAGACCGCTACGTCCTGTTCGACATCAATTTCGCGCCGCTGGTCGACGCGCTCGCGCCGCAATGCCCGCAGGTGAAGGGCTGGATCGCGATGACCGACGCCGCGCACCTGCCGTCCGGCGCGACGCCGTACCTGTGCTACGAGACGCTCGTCGACGCCGAGGACGGCCGCTACGACTGGCCGCGTCTCAACGAGCAGCAGGCATCGGGGCTCTGCTACACGTCGGGCACGACCGGCAATCCGAAGGGCGTGCTGTATTCGCATCGCTCGACCGTGCTGCACGCGTACGGCGAGGCGCTGCCCGATTCGATGAACCTGTCCGCGATGGACGCGGTGCTGCCCGTCGTGCCGATGTTCCATGTGAACGCGTGGGGGCTGCCGTACGCGGTGCCGCTCACGGGCGGCAAGCTCGTGCTGCCCGGCAAGGATCTCGACGGCAAGTCGCTGTACGAGCTGATGGAGACGGAGCGCGTGACGTTCTCGGCCGGCGTGCCGACCGTGTGGCTCGGCCTGCTGAACTACATGCGCGAGGCGGGCGTGCGCTTTTCGACGCTCGAGCGCACCGTGATCGGCGGCTCCGCATGCCCGCCGGCGATGCTGCGCACGTTCGAGGACGACTACGACGTGCGCGTGATCCACGCATGGGGGATGACCGAGATGTCGCCGCTCGGCACGCTGGCGAAGCTGAACTGGGCGCAGTCGCAGCGCCCGAGCGATGCGCAGCGCAAGCTGCTCGAGAAGCAGGGGCGCGTGCTGTTCGGCGTCGACATGCGGATCGTCGGCGACGATGGCAGCGAGCTGCCGCGCGACGGCGTCGCGTTCGGCGAGCTGCAGGTGCGCGGGCCGTGGGTGGTCGACCACTACTTCCGCAGCGATGCATCGCCGCTCGCGGACGGCTGGTTCCCGACCGGCGACGTCGCGAGCATCGACCCGGACGGTTTCCTGCAGATCACGGATCGCAGCAAGGACGTGATCAAGTCCGGCGGCGAGTGGATCAGCTCGATCGACATCGAGAACGTCGCGATCGCACACCCGGCCGTCGCCGAAGCGGCGTGCATCGCGTGCGCGCATCCGAAATGGACCGAGCGGCCGCTGCTCGTCGTGGTCAAGCGGGCGGGCGCCGACGTGAGTCGCGACGCGTTGCTCGCGTTCTACGACGGCAAGGTCGCGAAATGGTGGATCCCGGACGACGTCGTGTTCGCCGAATCGCTGCCGCACACCGCGACGGGCAAGCTGCAGAAGCTGAAGCTGCGCGAGATGTTCCGCGATTACGTGCTGCCGACGGCGGCCAGCCAGCCGTAGGCGTCTGCTCTGCGCCGGTCCGTCCCCGGGATCGGCGCAAGAATAAATTGAACGACCGTTCTTTTTCGTTGTATGCTGCCTCCGTTCGTCTTGGACAAGCGGCCGATCGACCGCGCACAATGAAGCGCAGCCACCCCGGCGCGCGATGCATGGAGGCAGGCAGATGGCAGTGGATTACTCGACTCGCGACGGCGTGGCCGTCATCACGCTCAACAATCCGCCCGTCAACGGGCTCGGTCTGTCGACCCGGCTCGGGCTCATGGAAGGGCTCGATCGCGCCGCGCAGGATCCGGCGGTCACCGCGATCGTGCTGACGGGCGCGGGCCGCGCCTTCTCGGGCGGCGCCGACATCACCGAATTCGATACCCCGAAAGCGCTGCAGGAACCGTCGCTGCACACCGTGATCCGCGCGGTGGAGGCGAGCGCGAAGCCGGTCGTTGCGGCGATCCACAGTGTCGCGATGGGCGGCGGGCTCGAGCTCGCGCTCGGCGCGCACTACCGGATCGCGGCGCCGGGCGCGCAGATCGCGCTGCCCGAGGTGAAGCTCGGCCTGCTGCCGGGCGCCGGCGGCACGCAGCGGCTGCCGCGCGCTGTCGGGCTCGAGGTTGCGCTGAACATGATCGTGTCGGGCGCGCCGGTGCCGTCCGAGCAACTCGCGAAGAGCGGCCTGTTCGACGAAATGGCCGAAGGCGACCTGCTCGATGCGGCCGTCGCGTTCGCCCGCAAGGCCGGCGCGCAGCCGGGGCCGCACCCGCGCGTGCGCGATCGCAAGATCGTCCACGAGAACGCCGCGGGTTTCATCCAGTTCGCGCGCAACTCGGCGCGGGCCGCCGCGCCGAACTTCCCCGCGCCGCACAAGTGCATCGACGCGATCGAGGCCGGCGTGCTGAACGGCTTCGACAAGGGCAGCGTGGCCGAGCGCGAGGGTTTCGTCGCGTTGATGATGACGCCGGAAAGCCGCGCGCTGCGGCACGCGTTCTTCGGCGAGCGCGCGGCGAGCAAGATTCCGGACGTGCCGGCCGATACGCCGGTGCGCGAAATCCGCAAGGTCGCGGTGATCGGCGCCGGCACGATGGGCGGCGGCATCGCGATGAACTTCGTCAACGCGGGGCTGCCCGTCACGCTGCTCGAGACGAAGCAGGACGCGCTCGAGCGCGGGCTCGCGACGATCCGCAAGAACTACGACGCGCAGGTGAAGAAGGGCAAGCTCACGCAGGAGAAGCTCGACGCGCGCATGGCGCTGATCGCGCCGACGCTGTCCTACGACGACCTGAAGGATGCGGACCTGATCATCGAGGCCGTGTTCGAGGAACTCGGCGTGAAGGAGCAGGTGTTCGGCCGGCTCGACGAAGTCGCGAAGCCGGGCGCGATCCTCGCGTCTAACACGTCGACGCTCGACGTGAACCGTATCGCCGCGTTCACGAAGCGGCCGCAGGACGTCGTCGGCATGCACTTCTTCAGCCCGGCGAACGTGATGAAGCTGCTCGAGGTCGTGCGCGGCGAAGCGACCGCGAAGGACGTGCTTGCGACCGTGATGGCGATCGCGAAGAAGATCCGCAAGACCGCGGTGGTGTCGGGCGTGTGCGATGGCTTCATCGGCAACCGGATGATCGAGCAGTACATCCGCCAGGCGCTGTTCATGCTCGAGGAGGGCGCGCTGCCCGCGCAGGTCGATCGCGCGATCGAGAAGTTCGGCTTCGCGATGGGCCCGTTCCGGATGAGCGACCTTGCCGGCAACGACATCGGCTGGGCGATCCGCAAGCGCCGCTATGTCGAGAATCCGGGCCTCCACTATTCGAAGATCGCCGATCGCCTGTGCGAACAGGGCCGCTTCGGCCAGAAGACCGGCGCGGGCTGGTACGACTACGTGCCGGGCGACCGCAAGGCGAAGCCGTCGGCGCTGATCGACGAGATGGTCGTCGCGTATTCGCAGGAGCGCGGCGTCGCGCGGCGCAAGATCGGCGACGACGAGATCGTCGAGCGGCTCGTGTTCGCGCTCGTCAACGAAGGCGCGAAGATCCTCGAGGAGAAGA
>Ga0157367_1001539_pt1 | contig 10108 bp, 7 predicted proteins | sample AttbisABBM2_FD_113142 | JGI IMG/M metagenome (GOLD analysis project Ga0157367, IMG submission 113142) | Fungus gardens microbial communities from leaf cutter ant in Botucatu, State of São Paulo, Brazil - Atta bisphaerica ABBM2 | ecosystem: Host-associated > Fungi > Mycelium > Unclassified ...
AACTAATTCTGGGTCAGCTGCAACCCAGTTTTTCTATCAATTTATAGTACCATCTGTGATCTAGATAGAGGAACAAAAGCGAATTAACTAGGGTTAACGTTAATCGACCTTGGTGTTCCAAAAGGGCTTAAGAGCCAAATTCAATTCAGGTTGGCGTGTAACTATCATATATAATGTGCTGTAGTAGGGTAGAGCGAGGCTAATTTGAGTAACTTTCTTGTCACACTATTATTAGACTAATGAGAATTGTTTTAAAACGTTACATATTTACTGGCAATAATTAAGCATTCATAAATCCTTAACATATTTCATAAATAAGAAAAAGAATCGTTGAATACAAAATATTTAAATAAAAAAGTCAGAGTGGCCACCTAGGACATGTTGAGTCACTCTAAGAAGTAAGTTGAACCATGAAGATAATTAACATATGTTATTAACATATGTCTGAACATGTTATTAAAAAAAAAAAACAAAAAAAGAGATGTATTTATCAAATTTTCACTAAACCGTTTATTTCTTATAATAATTTTTAATATTCTCTGTAAATGTTTTAATTATTTAATAAAAATTTAAATAAAACTGAAAACTTAATTCTTTATAATAAAAATTAAACACACAAAGTAATGCTAGACTAAACAAAAAAACAATAATGTCCGTTTCCGTGATATTTTACGCTGGCACATTTTACGCAGACATATCCATACGGATTTCAGTTACTGAAATATTTGCATATCCCAACTTGCCCCTATGTTTAATTAGCCTCGCTTTACCTTACATGAAGATTTACATATCGTCAATTTCCAAATAACAAGCAGTATTTGCCGGTTTTTGACGTCAAGATGTCATCAAAAATGCCATTTGGACATCAAAATTGTGACAATTAGCATCATTCTGCTACCTGGTTGCTGTAATCCACAGTTTAACATTATAAGAGTATCACGGAATTTTCAATCTCGAGAAACGGCACGCGACATTTATGAAAGCTACAGAAATTACGAGCCATTTGGCGGCTTGGCGAAACGTCACGATAAAGCGTTCCTGTTTGAACTTCATAACGAGAGAGACTTCGGTTCTCTCTCCGGCAAACACGGAGATGATCTCGGGTAGACCGGGATAAACGCGGCTTCAGCTAAGCCAATTAGCAGAGCGAGAACACATAGGCGAATCACTCGGCTTTCACGGTAGAAGCATGCGACGGCCTTGTGGGGGACGCCGTCGTGATGGATACGCGTAGAAATACTCTGGAGGTTTTTATAACGTCGCAGCATTTCAACTTTATTTCCAATCTTGAATGTCTTCGGCATCGATAAATTACCTACGATTCTCTTTTCTAGCTGGTAGTACAGTCTCTACAATTTAATCTGAATAAGTTTGAAATTATGTATGAACAAAAATTCAAACTCTATTCAATATCGCGGGAGGGATTAAAAAAAAAAAGATTAATAAATAATGTAGTAAAAATTATCGGAAAGAGCATCATCGAACGCAAAATGATCCTGTCGAATAGAAATTAACAAAAAAAATTCTTTTGTGTTTTAAAATTATATTGTGATAATTTTGAGAAAGCATTTTCAGAGTCTTAACTAAAAAGATGATAAAAAGGAACTAAAAGTTAAGTTATATCGCGGAGTTGTATGCACTGTCAAGATCTAGTCCGATTAAAATTACTTGGCTGCTAGCTGACGCCGATGGCGCAAAGCAGACCGCATTATTCTTACTGCTCATTCCTACCGTGTTGCGGCTTCCTAACGGCGCTATACGGTACCTCCGTCGTTTCCCGGCACAGAACACGTAGGTACATACATCTCTCACCTCCTCTATACCTTCCACCTTCCGTTACAACCAACGTTACCATTTTACTTCGCGACATTTGGCTCGATCGTAGGGATGCAACCACTGGTATTTTGACAATATCGATGCTTTACACGTGACATTATCATTTTAGTTGAACAGAAATGCTTGCGTTGAGAATAGCGATACTTCCATTCATTCCATTCTATATATGTATATATAAATAGCATGGAAGCAGTCAACACAGAATGTTCCTTCAGAGTATTTTCATCAGTACTTTGCAACATCAGAATGTTGTCAGTGATATTAATCAAGAAATGTTTTTGTGATGATTAATGGAGATTTAAAGTGTGCAGTCAATATTTTCTATTTAATATTACAAAAATATCAAGATTTTAGTTTACAGAAATAAGACATAACATCTTAAATGTTCAAGCATCGCGATTTGCAACTTGATCAGCATATCTTCTATGTCTAACTTGAAAAAAAATGATACGAATGTCGATGTTTGCTTATTCAAGTAATATGCGAAGTGGGCAGTTAGATGCTAGATGATAATTTTTCACGCATACAAGACACGTACCGATTTCTTCTCTTCCATATTTTTTAAACGATTTATAACGTTACTTTGTCAATGCTTTATTGCCTATCTAATGTAACAGATGTAAATACTTATTTAAAGATTAAAAAATAATATGCTTGATTCACTGAGAGAAATGTTTGGTATTTGTGATTATAATATTACACTTATTTTTATAAATATTACTGTTATAATGTTAGTAATAATAATTATATTTATTTCTATATCATATCAAAAAATTTATAGTTGGCAAACGACTATTATAGTTGAAAAACGACTATTATAGTCATTTTTAATTTAGTCAACTATATATTTTTTATATATAGAACTGTAAATATAATTATTATTAATAATATAGCAATAATAATTATAAAAATGAAGCTTTTAACCATAATTATTTTACCATGCAGTTTAATCACAAATACCAAAAAATATTTTTCTCTAAGTGTACGCATATAACTAAAGTCTCCTTCATTCCAAGCAAATCAACTTTTCATTCACGCAAATCAAATTCGAGAATACAATATCTAGACAAAGTAACACAGAAATACATGAATGTATTATCAATTATCCCGATCGTTCTGCGTCGATCAACGCAATGCCTCTCAATGACGCTGATCGATAACATCCAACGGTTATCGTCCAATAGGTCGAAACGCCGCTGGCGCGTATCCTTGATGCGTATTATGTTAAAGCTCTCGATATCTTGCTGCCGATTAGAATCAGACGTCATTTAAGTGTCACCTTGCGAATTGAGAATTTACACGTGTCGTTGTTCCACGGCGATCATCACGTCCGTCATAGTGGCCTTCAGATTCTCCGGTGAAAGCTCGCAGCTCGACACGTGTCGGTATTAACCCCTGGTAACCTGGGAAGATTTGCGCTATGTGCGTACGTCTCGCGTTGAAAATTATTTCCTTCCTAGCGCAGAATTCTGCGCGGAATCTGCATCTTATAACTTTATCTATTTCCCAAATCAAATTCAATTGCACAAACGCTCAGGAATACGAAGACTTATCGTACAGAGAGTTTGATAATACACGGAAATGTTACTTGATGCTGGTCAATAGAGAAGTTTCTTATTTCTTATTTCTTATTTACACAAATAAAACACGACTTGATATCTTTGGATGGAATGTACGATAATTTTGAAATATCATTTTTTTCTCTACGAGAGAGAGAGAGAGAGAGAGAGAGAGACATTATAAAAATTCTTACATTATTTTAACATACTATTCGAGAAAGACGTGAATTTTACATATAATAGCGTTCTTAAATGTATTTTGTGAGAGAAATATTGGTTTTAATATATTCTTTCTCTCCCTTCTGTTTTTGAACCTCTAATAACTGTCTTGAAATTTTGCATAAAATTGTTTCCAGAGCGAAATAGAGATCAATTTGTGTAGCGTGCTCGTTCGATTTTGTTGAGGGGCTAGATGGACGAACGTGCTTTAATGGGTTAAAATAACACATGCTTCGTGACGCATGTCGCTTCGTCCTCTCATGCGAAAAGTTGTCTTCAGCCGCGCTCCAGTTTCGTGAGACGAACGCTGATACGACGCGCCTTCTTTGCGCTCATGATTCATGGTCGCCCACGTTCGCTCGTTCGCGACTTAACACCCATTTCAAATGCACCTTTCATCCGCGGTTTTACTCTGCCACAAGTGGCAAGGCTTTCGCAGTACGTTAATTAACTCCACTATAACCGGGTTAAGAATATCTCATGCTCGAACTTTTTCTTCCTCAAACTATTTTCTTTCCAGAAACGCAGGCAATAACTCCGTAGTGTACTAAATTAATCTCCCTCTCTTTCTCAGACTTTTTAAAACTTTTTATTCTCGTATGCGGCACAATACGTAATACTTAGCATTAAAAAATATAAACTTTGAGATATATTTATTAAAATGAAAGTGTTTTTAATATTAACTAACAATTCTCAAGAATATATAGAATGTATAGAATTACTTGGTGTTAGATTTAGAAAATGCAAAACTGACAAAATTTGTCTATCTCATTATTTAGCTAATACGTGTGACGCAATATTAGTTTTATTGTGACTATTGTTATAAATATTACGTTTTGTCATGTTGCGGATAAGAAAACGTTTAATGCTACAGATATTTGGTGTTTTCTTCTGAGTTACGATGTTCATTTTACTGTACATCTCGTTTTACTCTACATTCAACACGACCTTATTTACATAACTATACAGGGTCGCATGAAAAATGGAGCATTACTGTGATGAAAAATGACCCAGCGATTTTATGAGCTCAAGACGTGTATCTCAGGAATCTCGAAGTTTCTATGATTTTTTTAGATACGCTCAAAGAGATTGAGGCGCTGATCAACATCGTAATCTCAACATCGTAATTTCATAATATCGATTATCAATAATAATAAGATTATATTTGTGTATACTTTATATTTGTGTATACTTGTTGAAAAGTAGATGTTAACCAGGGATAGTCACGTGGGATGTTTTTATATATCTCAACGGCGGAAAAATATGAATTGTTTTAAAATATTGTTTTATATGAATATATTGTTTAACATATTTAATAACTTATTCTTTACGAATCTGTGCAATTCGATCAAAAACCCGCAATAATTAAAAATATTATAGTAATTAAAATCTTTATTTTTTAGAAATACTATCATAATAAATTATTTAATGGTGCATATTCTGTTCAATATTTGTTTCGTTTCTATTTACTTTTTCTAGAAAATTGTGATTAAATCCACATAATGTTCTCAAATATTAATAAATCAGAAAGCAATCAATAAAATACAATATGTTGTTAACAGTAGTGATTTTAATTGGAATATAAAAATATTCCAGAGGATTGTTAATTTAAAAATAACTTCGCTGGATTAAGAATTATTCCTCAGATAAATAATGAAATTAACGAAATTTTTTCAAATATGATGTACAGAATATTTCATTATTAATTTACGCATTAACTATCTTATTTAACAAATGCCTGCTTATTGTTTTTATTATATATTGTGCGGAAAGTCATTATTTTGATAACATCGATTTTTACAATTGTATAGAGATATAGATAATTCTAGGAGACCAAGAGATAACATTCGCTTTGGTGGCTGCTTGCAATTACTAACTTGGAATAAGCACAACCTGTAAAACTCTACCGTCCCTTAATTGAGAAGCTCCTACAGGAAATGTGACTGCTGCTACCATCTCATGATATCCGAATAGCTCGCGGTCACACCATCATTCCATTCTTGAAATCACGCTCACGACCTGCATTTCGCGTAGATTTATCGCGTCGCGGGAGTAATCTGTAAGCGAGCCATTGTATCGCGCGTGTATATTTTGCAACTATCCGTCACTCCGCGGAAAGCCACGTCGACGCTCATCCGTTAAGCCAGGTTTAGACTTGACACTTATCGCCTGATATTGCTATCGTACGTCGCGTGTTACCGGGACGCGACAAAAGAATATCCGTTGCGCGCGCGAGGGGCAGAAGAGGGACGGACGTCAGCACTGTGCTATGCACCGCTGCATGCAGAGAACAGACTTCCGGCGACACGGTGGTGCAGCGCGGTAAGTGACGAATTCACGACGTCGTCTATCGCCTGCGGAATGTTTTCGTATATTCTTGAGAAGTTTAGTTCACTAATAAAAATCTGCAAGAAGCAATCGTGAGAGTCGTTCCTTGAACGACAATTATAATTCATCATTATTTGTGTCAAATGATTATAATATCACGATCTATGATCGTTCATGATTTCACGATTATTTCTTTTCATCTATAATTTATGAATAATTTCTCATTTGGGCAAGTTACTAATTACTTCGCCAATAAAAAATTGAAATTAATAATTGATAATTATTTTCGATTAACTTTAATTCTACGCTCAGTGGAGAATTTTTGTATCAAGAAAAGCTCTCGATTGAATATACAAATTAAGATCTCGATGCTTGAGATTTACTCTCCGAGAGTGAGTTGGATAAATGTAGGATGTAAATCGGTCGAGTACTGAATTTTTATTTTCTCTGTAAAAAAGCTGTTCTGATAATAAAACTTCGTAAAGCGGAAAAACGTACAGGATAATCCTCTAGAAATCAATCTATAGAGTTTTTACTGTTTCTACAAGCGACTTCCAGTAGTAAAATTTCCAAATGTGCACCGTAGATCTTCCTCTCTCTCATACATACACATACACACGCATGTTTAATATCAGTGTACAATTTGTCTGGAAATCTCCAGTGTATCGTAAAATGTGTGAAATCTGTCCTGGTACTATTCTGTACCTTGTTCGATTACGTGTGCGTAGATATTACCTGAGTTTAGATCAAATTTTTAAGCTTGAAATTGGGCGCAATTATTGGTTTAATGTTTTTGAAAGTTTAGCATCAAATATTTCAATAATTAACTTTATTAGTAGATATCACGAAACTTTAATTTATCAGAGCTACTTAGATTTAAAATAATCCTTTAATTAGGCCATCGTTATAAATATGTGATTCGAGAAGCGAAAAATATTTTATGTTAGACATATTTTAAGTAAGTATAACAATTTGAAACAGATTTTGTTTTTACAATGAGCTCAATGTAAAGAAGATATCTAAAATATACCTTGTGATAAAGTATACATCAAAATATTTCTTTACACCAAAGCATATATGAACAGCATATATAAGAGCTCCGCGTAAAAGAAACTTCATTGAGGATTGGTACGTTCGAAGAGCATCTTATCTTGCGAAGAGGATACGCGAGATAGCACGCTTTACTTGATCTAACCGATTTGTGACTATCGAATGACGTGACATTGAGAGCAATGAGAGGAACGTCTCGAAAACAACGATGCGTCTTGAAATGGATGCACGAGTGAGGCGTTCCTGCACCAAAGCACGTCGCATTTGACACATCGTTGGTCTCGGCGTCAATACAGCACGTATTTGTGACGGTCGGCACGGTCAACCAAGTGGATGAGTATTAAATGCGTCGAACGGTGAAAATAGAGCGCGAACAAGCTGGCCTAGTAACGGTAGACGCAAATCCTATCTTCGCGGTGTCAAAGACTCATATATTCTGACCGCACATTTAACACCGCATACAATCTTCCACGATGAGTCTTCTAGGTCACATTGAAAGGATCTTTGAATTTGTCTTTGTTTATACGTAATCAAAATTCTCTGCTCTATTAGCATATCCAGGATTTTTTTTGGTTATCAATTCTGTTAATATGTAAACAACAATCTTAATGAATTGCTTTTTTGGATATTTTAAAACTTAGAATGTTTCATCTTCATTTCTACTTTTGAATGAGAAAAATATTAGATTTTGTTAATTATATCATTTTGAAGAAAATATACGCAAAATACAGTTATTAAAAACGAAATGAATAGTTTCTTTAATATTATTATTGTTATGTAAGTAAAATTATTGTTATTTCTAATAAGTATAAGTAAAATCTTAGCTGAAGGTATGTCATTTGAGTTGAAGGTTTGATCGAATGGATACTCATTAATATCTCATTCTTATCTTTTAGCTCAAAAATTTTGTGAAAATGATACTCTGTCAAAGCTGTAACGAAAGTTCCAGAAATTACTTATATTTTTAGAAGAAAAAAATATGTGACAATAAAAGTTTATAGTCAAAATTAAAGTTTTTTTTTTTATATTTTACAACTAAAAATATAAGATTAATAAAAAATCTTTAAACTCTCCCTTCCCAGAAGGATTTATATCTTCATCTATTCAATTATTCGTGTCAAAAAAATTGCATCTCTTGCTTAAATCTCAAATCCTAATAGTTCATTGACGATGAAACCATCGCCAATTTCCGCACTTTATTGATTACTTATTGAGACTTGAGCTGTGATAATTAATAGGTCACAATCGAGAATTGATTGCGAGTAGGAATCTATAACTGGATTTTCTCCCGTTTACAAAAATAACATGTTTTCCAGTTTAGTTACGCCAGTAACGAGATAAGTGAAACGTAGTCGACGTCTCTTACGAGAAGCTGTAAATCGTGTGCGATTTTTAACTTTATTGTCGGTATGACCGGTCGAGTGTTTTTACGAGCATGAGAGCTTTTATTTTCTAAATGAAACTCACGGAAATGATAACAAGGTATTCAACTTAGAAAATATTTCGCTCTGCTGAATCGTAATCGTGTATTGCACACACGCGTATGTATCGTTACATACCGTGAAAGAGCTCGAGGAAAGATCGATGGGAATCTTGATAGTCAAAGCTTTTTTGATCACGCGTTATACAGAGGGTGCGCTTGATTTACCGTATAAATCCGATGTGAACTGAATTATTTTACGACTGCGAGACCGTTTGCTTTTCGAATGCGATCATGCGACTTGACACAAATCTGATCTGTCTCTTTCACGGAAGTAAATGTTCGTCTTTCTTAAGTACATCCACGGTTATCGATAAAAACATGTTGGGATTGCAATGGTTGTAGTTAGTATAAAACGATACAACTCTACACATTTCCGTCAGAAATGTATGACTTAATTAAAGAACTAATAGAAAAGAAATTAGAAGCATTTAAAGATAATGAGTCTAAAGAATAATATTATTTATTTTATTATTAAAAAATTATATAAGATAAATTATATAAGAATAATTATATAAGATAAAAATTGTATAAGTATGTAAATTACGATATCGTAAACAACTAAATATAATTTTAATATAGATTGTTAGATATGAAAGGAGCAATGGTAAATCAACTCCTTGAGTTAAATAACATTTTGTTCTATTATTATTATATATTTTTTTAACTTCCATGTGTAAAATATAAATTAATCCATTATGTGTGTGTGCACGTATATGGTTCTAGAAAACTCTTATTTTAACTTTGTTAATCAATCCATTTTTGTGGTTTAATTTCAAAGTAAATATCATCTATATTAATGCATTTAATAATATTAATGCATTTAATAACTTGAAAATTGAAGTCAAATTTAATTTTCTTGAGTTAAATTGTCTCCATTGTTTCAATCAAATTCATGATATGTTGAATACAAGCAGTGGCGACTTATAGAAATTATTATAAATAAAACTCAAATTGTGAGTAATTTGATATTATGAATTTAACAGTGTATATATTAATTTTAAAAAATGCTAATCTTTTTTTATTAAAATTAACTGAAGCTTAAATTAATTAAAGCTTTATTTTTCTCTCGTTCTTCTTCTCTTTTAATTTTAACGTTTTTAAAAATAATTTCAGCAGTACTTTTCATGAAAATAAAAGAGGACACAGCATTCGATATATTACTTCATTTTAAGTAAACTTCTGGATTTCGCAATTACATTTATTATACATATGCTATTTTTCATCGCTTTTCTATCGATCCGTATAAGTTAAGGACATGGAACTTTAGAAAATATTGTGCTCAATCACGAGAAGATACAGAATGAAAGTGCTATAACAAAAAGTACTTTTAAGAATACTTCCGCAGTGATCGAGATTTCTTTCTTTTCGATAACGTTCATCGAACAGCAAATAGAGATTAACCGCGGATTAATTATGATTGATCGAGCTCGATGCGGCCGTTAGTTTCTTTTCGGCTTTTAAACGCGTTCATCGAACAAGCTGACCCAGTAACGGCATAAACCGTACGGTAGTGTCTCGGCTTGCAATTCTCCGTGGGTCGATAGTTACTTCTTGACGGCTTCTCTCTCGTTAACTGCTTGAACTTACCGGTGGTAATCACAATGATTGCAAGGAAGGGAGTCCCTTTTGAAAC
>Ga0157367_1001540_pt1 | contig 10108 bp, 4 predicted proteins | sample AttbisABBM2_FD_113142 | JGI IMG/M metagenome (GOLD analysis project Ga0157367, IMG submission 113142) | Fungus gardens microbial communities from leaf cutter ant in Botucatu, State of São Paulo, Brazil - Atta bisphaerica ABBM2 | ecosystem: Host-associated > Fungi > Mycelium > Unclassified ...
CCGGCATCGCGGGCGGCCTGCTGTGCTACGTGCTCGTCAAGCTGCTGGCGGGCCGCTGGCGCGACGTGTCGTGGGGGCTCGTCGTGCTCGCGCTGCCGCTCGGCTACTACTTCTGGACCGTCGTGAAGCCGCATTGAGCGGCGTGTTCGACGACGCATTGGCATCACCCCAAGCGAGACTGAAATTGAACGGAACACCAGGCAACGTCCCGGCCGCGCGCACGGGCATCGAGATCACTCCGGCCCACCGGGCCTTCTTCCACGCGCTGCCGAAGGCCGAGCTGCATTGCCACCTGCTCGGCGCGGTGCGCCACGACACGTTCGTCGCGCTCGCCGAAAAAAGCGGTGCACCGATTGCGCGCGCGGAGATCGACGCGTTCTACGCGCGCGGCGAGAAGCCGGTGGGCGTGCTGCACGTGCTGCGCGCGCTCGACCGGCATCTGCTGACGCAGCCGGACGACCTGCACCGGATCGCCTACGAGTACCTGGAGGATGCGGCCGCGCACAACGTGCGGCACAGCGAATTCTTCTGGAACCCGACCGGCACCGTGCGCGTGTCGGGCATCGCGTATGCGGACGCGCAGGCCGCGATCGTCGCGGCGATCCGCGACGCGGCGCGCGATTTCCGCATCAGCGCGCGGCTGATTCCGAGCATCGACCGCGAGCAGGATCCCGACGAAGCGGTGGCGATCGTCGAGTGGATGAAGGCGCATCGCGCGGACGAAGTGGCGGGCCTCGGCATCGACTATCGCGAGAACGACCGGCCGCCGGAGCTGTTCTGGAAGGCCTATCGCGATGCGCGTGAAGCGGGTTTTCGTACGACGGCGCATGCGGGCGAGTTCGGCATGCCGTGGCGCAACGTGGAGACGGCGGTGGACCTGCTGCAGGTCGATCGCGTCGATCACGGCTACACGATCGTCGACAACCCGGCGCTGTGCGCGCGCTACGCGGAGCGCGGGATCGTGTTCACCGTGGTGCCGACCAATTCGTACTACCTGCGGACCTTGCCGCCCGAGCAGTGGGCCGAGCAGCATCCGCTGCGCAAGATGCCGGGGCTCGGGCTGAAGGTGCACCCGAACACCGACGATCCGACGCTGCACAAGGTCAACCCGAGCGAAGCGTGGGAGCTGATGTTCAGCCATTTCGGCTTCACGGTCGCGGAGCTGAAGCCGTTCATGCTGAACGGGATCGACGGCGCGTGGGTGGACGAAGCAACGAAGGCTGCGTGGCGCACCGAATGGTCGCGGGCGTTCGACTGGCTCGCGGCGACGCTGCCGCCGCCGCGCTGATCAGCGGAACAGCCTGAACCAGTCGAAGAAACTCGGGCGCGCCGGCCGCTTCGGCCGCGGCGCGGCAACCCGCGGCCGGTAATCCGCTGTGAGCTGCACACGCGGGTCGATCACGCGCGCGCGCAGCGCCGCATCGTAGAACGTGCCGACGATCGGCAGCGCGCTGTGCGCGCCTTGCCCCCAGTAGTCGCTGCGCAGCGTCACCTGGCCGTCGTCGAAGCCGACCCACGCGCCGGCCACGAGCTGCGGATGCATCAGGATGAACCAGCCGTCCGCGTTGTCCTGCGTGGTGCCGGTCTTGCCCGCGACGTCGCCGCGCAGCCCGAAGCGCGTGCGGATGTCCGCGCCGGTGCCGAAGTCGACGACGTCGCGCATCACGTCGATCAGCGTCTGCGCGGCATGGGCCGGCAGCGCGCGCGCCGGCGGCGGGCTCGCGAATTCGGCGAGCACCTTGCCGTCGTGATCCTCGATGCGCGTGACCATCTGCGGCTCCGCGTACACGCCGCGGTTCGCGATCGTCCCGTATGCGGACACCATCTCCTTCAGCGTGACCGGGCTCGTGCCGAGCGCGAGCGACGGCACCGCGTCGAGCGGGCTGTCGCGCACGCCCATCGCGCGTGCGAGCTGCACGACCTTGGCCGGGCCTTCACGCTGCATCAGCTGCGCGGTGATGCGGTTGCGCGAATGCGCGAGCGCGTCGCGCAGCGTCATCGGCAGGCCGGTGGGCGGCTCCTCGTCGGTCGGCCGCCACACCGCATGCCCGTCGAGCGGGATCGCGACGTTGCGGTCGACGAACGTGTCGCTCGGCCGCGCGCCGTCCGCGAACGCCGCGCCGTACACGAACGGCTTGAACGTCGAGCCCGGCTGGCGGCGCGCCTGCGCGACATGGTCGAACGGCTCGCTGGCGAAGTCGCGGCTGCCGACCCACGCGCGCACATGCCCGTTGCGCGGATCGATCGCGATGAAGCCGGCCTGCACCTGCGTCTTGCTGCGGCACAGCGCGCGCATGAACGGGCGATTCGACGCGAGCCGGCGCAGCGCGAGCGGATCCGGCACGCCGGCTTCGCGCGCGCTGCGGTAGTCGGGCGTCTGCCGGATGAAGCCGCGGAACAGCGCGTTGCGCAGCCCGCAGCCGTCGGCATCGCGCCATGCATCGTCCGCGATCGCCTGGAGCTGGTCGGTTTGCCGTTCGACGGCCTCCGTCGCGATCTGCTGCAGGCGCGAATCGATCGTCGTCCGAACGACCAGGCCATCCGCATAGATGCTGTAGTTGTTGCGATCGGCCCATGCGATCAGCCACTTGCGCAGTTGCGCGGTGAAGTGCGGCGCGAGGCCCGGCGAGGCGGTCTGCGGCTCGAAATCGACGCGCAGCGGCTGCCGGATCAGCCATGCGTATGCAGTGGGCCGCAGCTTGCCGTACTTGCTCATCTGCCCGAGCACCGTATTGCGCCGCTGCGCCGCGCGCTCGGGATTGAGCACCGGGTTGTAGTAGCTGTTGGCCTTCAGCATGCCGACCAGCGTCGCGCTTTCGAGGATGTCGAGCTCGGCCGCCGACTTGTCGAAGTAGGTGCGCGCGGCCATTTCGACGCCGTATGCGTTGTACAGGAACGGCACCGTGTTCAGGTAGGTCTCGAGGATCTGGTCCTTGCTGTACACGCTCTCGATCTTGAACGCGGTGACCAGCTCCTTCAGCTTGCGCGTGAGCGTCGGCGCGCGGCCGACTTCGTCCGGATACAGGTTGCGCGCGAGCTGCTGTGTGATCGTCGAGCCGCCCTGGCGATCGCCGGAGAACGTGTGCAGCGCGGCCCCGAGCGTGCGGCGCCAGTCGATGCCGTGGTGGTCGTAGAAGCGGCGGTCTTCCGTCGCGATCAGCGCGTCGACCATGTGCGGCGAGATGCGCGACAGCGGCACCCATTCGCGGTTCGTCGCGCGGAATTCGGCGATCAGCTGGCCGTCGGCCGACACGATCTGCGCGGGCCGGTCGAGGCGCGCCTTGCGGATGTCGCCGATGCTCGGCGTGAACGGCACGAACGCCAGCACGGCCAGCACGCCGAGCACGGGCACTGCGGCGAGCGTCAGCGCGATGCCGCGGCGGGTCGGGTGCCGCAGGCGGTGCAGGCAGCCGGCGAGCGCGGCGCGGGCCATCGCGGCGCCGGCGGCAGCGTGCGGCCGGACGCGGGCGAGCCACCTGGCGCACGATTCACGGAAAGACGACACGATTCGGCGAGTCACGGATGCGGGGCGCGGGCGGAAAAGGCGCGATCGTAGCAAACGGAACCCGCGCCACGGCGGCCGAAACCGGCTCCCGCTTGCAGGATTTACAGACGATTACATTTGTTTCCCGCCGACAACGTGTCGCCGCCTTTTTCCATGCGATTCGCCTGACGAATTGCGCGGCGGCGTCAGCGCTGCGACGCTTCGGCGGCGACGGCCGCGATCACGTCGGCGAGCCGCTGCGCGGCCGCTTCCATCTGTGCGGGGCTGAAGCCGCCGAAGCCGAGCACGAGGCCCGGGCGGCCGGTGCCCGGCGCGAACATCGGCGACACGGCGCGCACCGCGACGCCGGCTTCGGCGGCCCGGGCGACGACCTCGCGATCGTCGAGCCTGCCGGCCAGCCACAGCACGACGTGCATCCCCTGGTCGCCCGGCTGCAGCCACGCAAGCGTGCGCGGCAGCCGCGCGCCGAGCGTGTCGATCAGGGGTGCGCGGTGGTCCGCATACACGCCGCGCACGCGGCGGACGTGGCGGTCGAGATGGCCTTCGTCGATGAATGCCGCGAGCACATGCTGGTCCGCGGTCGGCGCATGGCGATCCATCAGCACGCGTGCACCGCAGAATGCCGCGACCAGATCGTCGGGCGCGATCACGTAGCCGAGCCGCAGCGACGGGAACAGCACCTTGCTGAAGGTGCCGAGGTAGATCACGCGGTCGGGATCGAGGCCCTGCAGCGACGGAAACGGATAGCCCTCGTAGCGCAGCTCGCTGTCGTAGTCGTCCTCGACGATCCACGCGCGGTGCGTGCGCGCCCACGCGAGCAGCGCGTTGCGCCGCGCCATGCTCATCGGCATGCCGAGCGGGTACTGATGCGACGGCGTGACGAACGCGGCGCGCGCGTGCGGCGCGAGGCGGATGCCGGCCTCGACGTCGATGCCTTCGTCGTCCACCGCCACGCGCACCATCGCGTCGCGCCGGCCGGTGCTTTCGAGCAGCGCGGTGATGCCGCGATACGCGGGATTCTCGACCCAGGTCTGGTCGTTCGCGCCGAGCAGCACCTGACACGCGAGATGGAGCCCCTGCTGCGTGCCGCTCGTGATCACGACCTGGCCGGGCTCGCAGCGCACCGAACGCGACTTGCGCACATAGGCGGCGATCGCTTCGCGCAGCGGCAGCGCGCCTTGCGGATCGGCATAGCCGGACGGCGCGCCCGCGCCGCGCGCACGCAGGCGGTTGCCGAGCCGGCGCCAGATGTCGTCGGGCGCGGTCGGGCCGATCGGCACCGAGATCGCGAACGGCGCGGCCGGCAGCGGTGTGAACTCTTGCGCGATGCGCGCGAACGCGGCGGCCGGCTCGGGCAGGCCTGCGCGTGCCGGCTGCCGGCGCGCGGTGCTGGTTGCGCGCGAGGGCGTGGGCGGCGGCGTGACGGCCAGCGCCTGCGCGACGCGCGTTTGCGCGCCGCCGTGCGCTTCGAGGAACCCTTCGGCGATCAGCTGCGCATACGCGTCGACTACCGTGCCGCGCGCGATGCGCAGCGACGCCGCGAGCTGGCGTGTGGACGGCAGCGCATCGCCCGGCCGGATGTCGCCGTGGCGCACGGCTTCGCGCAGCGCCTGCGCGAGCTGGCGGCTCAGGTTGCCGGCGGCGCGGTCCAGCGCGCCGATCGACGGGATTTCGATGATGCGGGCAGTTCTCGCCATGATTCTGGTTCGCTGAAAATGTCCGAAACCGGCTCTACAGCATAAACCGGTTTGCGGCCACAATCGATGCATCGCGGGTGTGCGCCCCTGAACATCCGATAGACCTTTGCCTGACCGTGGAGCCGCCATGTACGTCCCTGCCCATTTCGAGGAATCCCGCACCGAGGTGCTGCACGCGCTGATCGCGCAGCATCCGTTCGGCACGCTGGTCACGCACGGCGGCGGCGGGCTCGACGCGAACCACCTGCCGTTCGAGCTGGTGACCGGCGACGGCGGGCTCGGCGAGCTGCATGCGCACGTCGCGCGCGCGAATCCGGTCTGGCGCGACGTCGCGGACGGCGACGACGTGCTGGTGATCTTCCGCGCGGGGGATGCGTACATTTCGCCGAGCTGGTATCCGAGCAAGCACGCGACGCACCGCCAGGTGCCGACGTGGAACTATGTGGTCGTGCATGCGCACGGGCGCATCGCGGTGCGCGACGACGAGCGCTTCGTGCGCGGCGTGATCGCGCGGCTGACGCGCACGCACGAGGAAGCGCAGCCCGAGCCGTGGAAGATGGCCGATGCGCCGCGGGATTATCTCGATGCGATGGTGCAGTCGATTGTCGGGTTGCAGATCGAGATCACGCGGTTGGTCGGCAAGCGCAAGCTGAGTCAGAACAAGGCGGTGGGGGATATTCGGGGGGCGGCGGATGCGCTGGCGGCGAGCGGCGAGCTTGCGATCGGGGAGGCGATGAGGGGAGAGGCGGACGCGAAGGCGGATGAGTGACACGCCGCGTCACATTGTGCAGACCGACCGGTGGACTCCTGAGCGAAGCGCGCCGATGTGGGATTACGTCGACGGAGCGGTTGTAGTTGGCCGTGCTCGGATGGGTCATATGTGACCGAGAAAAACTTGATTGACGCGAGATCGCGAATAATGCGATGGCGGGGAATGCGATTGATTCCCGGGTGGCGATTATTGCACCGATTTTCGCGTTTCGATGGAGGGTAAGAGAGATTCGGGCGGACGAAATATTTTCGAGGTGTTGGGATTTAATTTGTTGAAGTTGACAGGTTCGCTTAACAAACGTCTTGCTGACACCACGATTTGACACTCCTTAACTCGCATCAAGAAGAGGAGAGACATTTTCTGCGGGACAATGTGCTGGTCCGTTGATCCGTAGTGCGCCGCGGCGCGATTTGCGAGTAGACCAGAATCATGAACAAGAATAACTACCGACTGGTATTCAGTCGTGTCCGGGGCATGCTGATTGCCGTCGAAGAGACGGCCAATGCGTCAGGTAACGCAGGCCGAGGCGAAGTGGTCTCAGCAGATCGGGCGCCGCTGGTATTCGCCCGGTTCGCGCTGCGTCACGCAGCATTTGCGGTAGGGGTCATGGCCGGTGCGATGCCGATGTGGGCGAATGCGCAGATTGCGGGCGGCGGCGCGCACGCGCCTTCGGTGATCCAGACGCAAAATGGACTACCGCAAGTCAACATCAATAAGCCCGGAAGCGCCGGCGTATCTTTAAATACTTATAATCAATTCGACGTACAAAAACCGGGCGCGATACTCAATAATTCACCCACGATTGTCAACACGCAGCAAGCGGGCATGATCAACGGCAACCCGAATTTCGGGGCGAACGACGCTGCACGGATCATCGTCAATCAGGTTATCAGCAATAATCCAAGCGCGATTCGCGGTTTTGTCGAGGTGGCAGGCCAAAAAGCCGAGGTGATCATAAGCAATCCGGCTGGACTGCAAATCGATGGCGGCGGATTCATCAATACCTCGCGCGCCGTATTGACAACGGGCGTTCCGTATTACGGCGCAGATGGATCGGTGGCCGGCTTCAATGTGAGTCGCGGCCTTGTCACGGTATCCGGCGCGGGTCTGAATGCAGCAAATATCGATCAGGTCGACATCATTGCGCGCGCTGTTCAGGCGAATACAGCCATTTACGCGAACAACCTGAATGTCGTCGCGGGTGCCAATCAGGTGAATCACGACACCCTTGCCGCGACGCGGATTCAAGGTGACGGCGCTGCCCCCGCTGTTGCGATCGACGTAGCCCAATTGGGCGGCATGTATAGCAATCGCATCCTTTTGGTGGGCACCGAGGGAGGCGTTGGGGTTCGCAATGCAGGCACCATCGCGGCCGATGCGGCCGGCCTGACGCTGACGACAGCGGGCCGGCTGGTGCAGTCCGGCAAAATCAGCTCGCTCGGCAATGTCGCAGTGTCGGCAGACGGCGGCATCGACAACAACGGCACGACCTACAGCCAGCAATCCGTGTCGCTCAATACTGGCGCGGACGTCGTGAATACCGGTACGCTCGCCGCGCAGCACAACGTCGGCGTCAATGCCGGCTCGCTGAATTCGACGGGCGGAATCGGCGCGGGCGTGGACAGCAACGGCGCGGTCACGCAAGCCGGTGAGCTGCAAGTGGCGACGACGGGCCAATTGAGCGCAACCGGCGAGAACATCGCGGGCGGCAACACGACGTTGCGCGGCTACGGCGTCGATCTCGCCGGCAGCAAGACGGCGACGAACGGCACGCTGGATGTGAATGCGACGGCGGGCGACATCAATCTGTCGAACGCGACGACGAGCGCACAGGGCGCATTGAACGCGACTGCAGCGGGCGCGCTCGTCAACGATCACGGCAGCCTTTCCAGCCAGGGCGGTGCCACGCTGACGGCGGGCAGCGTGTCGAACCAAGGCGGCACGGTTTCGTCGCAAGGCGCGTTGACGGTACGCACGTCCGGGGCGATTTCGAATCAGGCCGGCACGCTGGTGTCGCAGAACACGGCCGACGTCGAAGGCGGCGCGATCGACAATCGGCAAGGCATCATTCAGAGCGCCGGCCGAATGAAGATGGTCGCCGCTTCCCTTCAGAATAGCGCCGGGCGCGTCACGTCCCTGAACGGCGACGGCTTGTCCATCACGACGAGCGGCCAACTGACCAACGCAGCGGGTACGACCGCGAACGGCGCGCAAGGCGGCGTGATCGGTGGTGACGGCGCTGTCTCGGTACAGGCCGGCAGCATCGCAAACCAAGGATCGATCAGCGCCACGACCGATTTGAACATTGGCGCGCAATCGATCGACAACGGTAGCGGGTCACTGACGGCCGGTCGGAACGCATCGATCGACGCCGGATCGCACCTGGCTAACGCATCCGGCAGTATTTCTGCCGGCGCGTTGGCAAACGTTCGCGCGATCAATCTGGACAATAGTTCCGGTTCGATACAGGCAAGCCAGTTGTCGCTGTCGGCAACCGATCTCGCGAACCGGTCGGGCGCGATCACGCAGACCGGCACGAACCCGACCACGATCGCTGTCTCCGGCACGCTCGACAATCGTTCGGGCACCGTACGGACGAACAGCGCCGATCTGAGCCTCATCCCTGCGACGCTGATCAACGATCACGGCAAGATCGCACACGCCGGCAGCGGTACGCTGACCATCGGGACCGGGGCGCTTTCGAACCAAGGCGGCTCCATCGCGACCAATGGCGCGCTGGCGCTGACCGCCGCAGCCTTGTCGAATCAAGCCGGCACCTTGTCCGCACAGCGGCAGGCCACGCTTGGCGTTCAGTCGTTGGACAACAGTGCGGCCGGATACATCGGTGCCGACAGCGTATCGATCAAATCCCAAGGCGCGATCAACAACAAAACGGGCGCCATCGAGTCGAATCACGCGTTGACGATCGCGGCCGACAGTTTGGCAAACGACGGCGGCGCCGTTAAAGCGCTCGGCACGGATGCGCTGTCCGTCACGACGACGAACGCGCTGACGAACACGGCAGGCGGCACGATCGGCGGCAATGGTGACGCGTCGGTTTCGGGCGGCACGGTCGACAATTCAAACGGTTCGTTGTTGGCAGCACGATCGTTGTCGGTGCAGTCGAACGGCCAGCTCGGGAACGCGGCCGGCCTGATTCAGGCGAAGGGCAACCTCAAGGTTGCCGCGCAAGGCGCCGTGCTCAACAACGGCGGACAAATCGAGGCGAACGGCGCAACGGCGACGCTCCAATTGTCCGGAACGAGCATTGATAACAGCGACGGGCGGATCGTCAATATCGGCACGGGCGCGACGACGATCGACGGCGGCACGTCGATTACGAATACGGACGCATCCGGTAAAGCCGGCGCAGGCACGATCGGCGGCAACGGCGATGTGACGCTGACCGCGCAATCGCTCACCAATGCACAAGGCGGTCAGACGCTGGCCGGCCACGACCTGACGTTGAACGTCGCCAATAACGCGAACAATGCCGGCGGCGTATTGTCAGCCGCGAGTAATCTGACGTTCAACGGCGCGAACGCTACCCTTTCGAATCAGAACGGATCTGTGCGGGCAAACGGCGCGCTGTCGTTGACGGCTGCATCGATTGACGACACGTCGGGCAAGATCGGAAACGACGCCGGCAGCGGCGGCAGCGTATCGATTCAGACCGGCGCACTGTCGAATCAGGGCGGCGCGCTCGGCAGCGATCAAGACCTGACGTTGACCACTGGCACGCTGTCGGGTGACGGTTCCATCGTCGTGGGTCGCAACGGCTCGATCACGCTCGGGAGCAACTACACGCAGACGGTCGCGAACAGGCTGCACGCGAACGGCAACTTGAATTTCACCACGTCAGGCAAGCTGACGAACCAAGGCGTGGTGGATGCGAACGGCGCGCTCACGGTGAATGCGGCGAACGTCGACAACCAGAGCGGCGCGGATTTGAATTCCGCGAACACGACGGTCAACGCGAATGGCGGCACGATCGACAACGCCGGCCGCATCGAAGGCGATACGGTTACGACCAACAGCGCGACGCTGAACAACACGGGCACAGTCATCGGTGCCAACGTCACGTCGAACGCGAACACGATCAACAACACCGGGGCCGCCGCAGTCTTCGCCGCC
>Ga0157367_1001542_pt1 | contig 10101 bp, 8 predicted proteins | sample AttbisABBM2_FD_113142 | JGI IMG/M metagenome (GOLD analysis project Ga0157367, IMG submission 113142) | Fungus gardens microbial communities from leaf cutter ant in Botucatu, State of São Paulo, Brazil - Atta bisphaerica ABBM2 | ecosystem: Host-associated > Fungi > Mycelium > Unclassified ...
CTGATCGGAGTACCGCGCTGCTGACTGGCGCGGTACGACGTAAAAATCCTGCAGTAAGTCTCGTCAGTGTTGGTTTATGAAACAAGTTTCTGGTCTTCATCAGACAGTGTCCGCTTTGAGCGAGGAGCAGAAGTTGGCACCTTTGTGGGGTCAGTCCAAAGCTCCCACAAAAGTGATTACAGAAAAAGTTGCAATTCAGTGTTTCAATTGCCCTAAATTCTCTCAAACATTAAAGCTAAGCCAGCGTTCTAACAATCCTGATTTATTCAAAGAAACTGAGTGATCATTTATTTTTTTACCTTCCAAAGTACTTTTAGCAAAGTATGTACAATTAGCTTTGAAATGCACTGTAAGAGCATCAGGCTTGATAGCCATCAATCCAGCGTCAAAAAGACGATGCAAACAAGCAAGCATAAGCACCCCATTAGAAGTGTTATTATTCCCCGTTCCTACTGGCTCAATATGAGCGGCTTCTAACGCTTCTCCGCTATTCGTAATGGCGCAACGATAACCAAAGTTAGCGGCCACACGTTCTTTAAAATCGTTCTGATTGGTACGGATACGAACAACGCGATCAGCAAACAAAGCTTGCTCAATAGAATCAGCTAGGGTAACAGCGTAGGAGGAATCATTAGCAACAGATGCTATAGGTGCTTCTACAAGCGTTTCTACGGCCTCTGTAATGGTGCTAGCATATTCAGGGGTAATAATCGTTTCTAAAGGACGTACAGGCGTTTCTATAGGAAGTTTATAAGGCTTACAGACACTAAGGAAATCGTGTATCTGTAATGCTGTCATATTCTCTTTAATTGCATCACGTTTAAACGCTTCAACCATTGCAGCACTGTAACCTTTATCTACAAACAATCTGATCCACTTATCACTAAATGGTTCTGGCGTTTTGGCAACAGGAATAGAAAGAACAGGCTCTCCTGGCTCGTTAGCTGGCAATACAGGCAACTCAATGACAATATCTACAGAGTCAATAGGTGCTTCATTTTTTATAATTAACTTAGGTGTACTTACACTAGCATGATGAACATCTTTAGTATGATCTACAAATCCACCAAATGATTTAAAGTCAATTTTGCATTCAATACATGAAATAGGATGTCTTAATAGTGCCGTGTCGATCCGTCTTTGTTCTACTTTAGATAAATTGATCTCATCTTGCTTAACTTTTGCTATGTGCCAGGGATCAGATTTAATCTTTTCCTCATTAAGTAAAGTATTAGATTTAACAATTCTTTTTGTTCTGACTGAGGGAGGTTTTTTATCGTTATTGAGTTTATCTAGGGTTGCACTTAAAATAATTTCTTTAGCTTTCTTAGTGGCTTGTTTTTTAGATAAACCAGATACAATAAGGTCTTGCATTAGCTTTGAATAAAGTTGAGGGTTATTTTTACGCTTTTGGTTATCTAACTTGCGTTTTTGGTTATATATTTCCATTTGTTCAGGAGTTAAAGCACCTCCCGCACTACGGATATTACCTGATGTAGCTAACGGCTTCTTGCCGTTCATATTCCTTTTTGCTTGCTCTTTACTAATTCTAACTTTAGCTGTAGGAGCTTCTACACCGAAATCATGACGGCTATCTTTTTGAGTGCTGATCAGAACCTTTCTAACATCATCGGGAATAGGTTTACCTTCACGGCTTGCTCTACCCCATGCCTTGATAGCTTCTAAGCGTGTCATTTTCATGTGAACACCTGAAAAATATGTAGATATGAGCGAGTATATAAATCATTCTTATCAATCGTCTAGCCCTGCTGTAAGTATCCCTATAAAACGAACCATTATTTTTAGAGGGCGTCTGGTACTCCAACTTCCGCTTTTGGCACAAAGCGGACATCGGTATCAACCAGTGTCCGCTATGAGGGAGAAGGAAATCGTGGTGAAGAGCAAACCGCGGATTCCTGACCGGCGTAATTCAGCTGTGGTTTACAGTCTGTAAATGGAAGCCTGCCATGGTTGCAGATCCAGCTGGGTTGCTCCCTCTTTAGCCGTATGGCCGGAACCACTGTCTAATGCGAGCCTGTTGATTTTTATCCCCTCTGGAAGTGAATATTTCAGTGGTTGTTTGGTGAAGTTGATTACAACAAGATAGCGTTGGTCATCCTGTGTGCGCGTATAGGCGAACACCTTATCGTTTGCTGGATCGATATCCTTAAATTTGCCGTATATCAGCGCCGGCGTTTGGCTGCGCAGGGCGATAAGGTGCCGGTAATAGTTATAGACCGAGTCGGGATTGTGTTCCTGGGATGCGGCATTGATTTGCACATAGTCAGGGTTGACCGCCAGCCATGGCTTGCCGGTTGTAAATCCCCCATTAGCCTTGCTGTTCCATTGCATGGGTGTACGTGCGTTGTCACGGCTGGTTTGCCTGACGTTTTGCAGATATTCCTGAGCTGAAACTTTCCCGCTGACAACAAAATCTTTCCACTGGCCCCGTACTTCAACATCTTCATAGTCCTCAATGCGCCTGAACGGGTAATTGGTCATTCCGAGCTCATCACCCTGATAGATAAATGGTGTGGCGCGTTGCGTCATCATCATGGTCGCCAGCGCCTTTGCAGAGGCTTCACGCCAAAGTGGACTGTCGTCACCGAAGTGCGATACGGCACGCGGATTATCGTGGTTACTCAGGAAACTTGTGTTCCAGCCATCATCACCTGCTGCATTGTCAATTTTGGTATAGGTTGCTTTAAGCTGCGGCAGGGTCCAGTCGGTTTTACGCCAGCCATCACGGTCCAGTCTCACCAAATCAAAATTAAACAGCATATTCAGTTCATGGCGCTGCGGATCGGTAAATGTCTTCGCCTGTTCAGGCGTCACTCCAAACGCCTCGCCTACGGTCATCGTGTCATAATGTGAGAGGACTTCCCGGTTCATTTCCTGCAGATACTGATGGACGTAAGGTCCGTTGGCAAAAACGTACTCAGGGTGCGCCAGCGCAGCGGGAGGCAGATCCGGAAGCCCTGGCTGCTTGGAAATAAAAGGAATGACGTCCATGCGAAAGCCTGATACGCCTTTATCCAGCCAGAAGCGCATAATGTCATACACATCAGCCCGCACCTGCGGGTTATCCCAGTTAAGATCCGGCTGTTTGCTGGCAAAATAGTGCAGATAGTACTGACCGGTTTGCGGATCCAGTTTCCAGGCCGAACCACCAAAGAATGACGGATAGTTATTTGGCGCTTTGCCATTGTGACCGTCGCGCCAGATATAAAAATCACGGTACGGGTTGTCTTTGGATTTGCGGCTTTCCACAAACCACTGATTCTCATCACTCGTATGATTGACCACCAGATCGATAATCAGCCGCATATGACGTTTTTTCATTTCTGCCATCATGCGATCAAAGTCTGCCATCGTGCCGAACTCTTTCATGACCTTTCTGTAGTCACGAATGTCATAGCCGTTATCGGCATTAGGTGAATCAAAATGTGGACTCAGCCATATAACGTTAACGCCCAGCGTTTTCAGGTAATCAAGTTTTTCGGTAATGCCATTCAGATCGCCGATGCCATCGCCATTGGTATCGTTGAATGAACGTGGGTACACCTGGTAGACCACTGCCTCTTTCCACCATTTATTCTCACCCGACCCCGACTGAGCCGCTGTGTTTTTTGGCATTGTCTTCTCCGTTTCAGATGCAATTGCCTGCTGGCTCAGTAATGCCGCCATCAGCGCCGCAGCTAACCAACCCATACGTAATGTTGCCGTTTTCCTGATTAACGTCTTCATTTTGCAATCTCATTAATAGCGCCAAAACACCTGATGCCGCCGCAAGCGGCTGGCTGAATTGAAGTTTTCCTTCGCGTCTTTATCGCGTTGGGTAAGAGGGATGGCGAATGTATGTCCCGACGGAAAGGTAATCCCCCGGCTTTTTAAAGGCGCAGGTCAGATAGAAATTTTGAGAGCAAGCTCTAAAAAAAAACTGCTGATGAGATGTCTTTTAAATGTGGAAGTTGTATAGATTTACTGGGCTATTCATCATCGTGTAAAAAAATAGTATTTTTAATCAGTTATTTATTCTGTTCTCTCTTTTCCGGGTTTTAACAACCTCGATCATACAAGAGGTGTAAAAGTGATTTTTAGGCTGATAGCACAGAGGCTACGTGAGCGCATCAATTCAGATGAGTTTAAGCAGGGTGATGCGCTGCCCGGTGAGCAGGTACTGGCGCAGGAAACCGGTGTTTCGCGCAGTACGCTGCGTAAAGCGATCACTATTCTGGTTGAAGAAGGCATGCTCGAACGCAGGCACGGCAGCGGAACCTATATAGTCCAAAAGGATTTGCAGCACGATACCTACGCGCTAAACAGTTTTGCCGAGCATATGAAGGAAATTAAAAGAGAGCTGAGGAATGAAGTCGTGCAGTTTTGCATAAGGCTGGCACCACCGGCCATCGCGCGCCAGCTACGCATCAAGGCCAACGACCAGGTGTATTTTTTTCAGCGCATCCGCTATGTAGACGGCAAACCGTATATGGTGGAAGACAGTTATATGCCAGTTCGGCTGTATCCCACGCTTTCTTTACACTACATGCGCGGTTCAAAATTTGACTACATTGAGAACCAGTGCGGCATCGTGATTGACTACTGTATCGAAACCTTTTCGCCTGCGCTGGCTACAGAGCCGTATGCTTATCATTTGAATCTTAAAGAGGGCGCGCTACTGCTGCAGCTTACGTCGCTGGCGCTCTCGACTGAAGGGGAATATCTTGATTTTTCGGTCATGTACATGAACCCCAGTGAGTACCAGGTGAAATACCACATGAAGCGCAACAAAATTTTGTAGAACAACCTGACGTTCAGTTTGTACAAAGCCGCTTCAGCGACAGGGAGGCACGAGATAACGTTTCATTTCCGCAGAGTGGGCATTTCCCCGAACAACAGAAAAGAACATAAAAAAAACGCCGGGCAGTCGCCTGTTCAACGTGGTAGCCGGCATTAATAATGCACCGCAGGGAAACCGGATCGTTCTGCCCTGGTGTTGGCATATCCGGCTTCCCCGCATCCACTATTATCACTATCGGCAGAAGACGGTGATTCTGCAACAAATAATGGAAATCATCGTTTCCTTTTTTAAGATTTAACAGGCGGAACAGGATTCAGTCTTATACGGATTTGTTGCCTGGCTAAGCAAAGCCCATTTCTAAACGTCCGCTTGTGGCACAAAGCGGACCTTAATACGCCTTAAGGTCCGCCATAAACGAAAGGCGGAACCCCGCCCTGCCCGCTCTTAAAGTAATGCTTAATTAAGTAAACAGACACCTCCCCCATTTCAGGCGACGGCGGATAACGCGGTGAACCTGTCAGGGCGTAAGAATTATCTTCCCGCTGAAATGTCGGTCTTCAAGAAGGTGGTGCGCATCTGCGCCAGCGGAAAAGGAAAATGACGTTACCGGAGGCGGAAGAAGGACGCCTTCTTCAAGCAGGGAAAAGAGTCTGTCTGCGCGGCGCTGACGTTCATTCTGGCTCGTAAGATATGTCCACAGGTCGGCGCCCAGAATGCCTTTAGAACTCAGCAAAAGACCGGCAGGTGAAAGGTCGGGAAACGGACCGCCCGACATGCCAAACATAACGACTCTGCCCCCGTCCTTCAGCGCCTCCAGGCTCTGAAGAAGCGTTGTACCGACCGAATCAAAGACAATGTCGCATCCTCCAGCCTGCCAGCTTTTTACCTTTTCCGGCCAGTGAGTGTAATCTGAGGCGGTGGCAGCACCAAGCTGCAGAACTGCCCGGCGTTTTTCCTCTGTCGATGCCACCGCAAAGGTCTCTACGTTGCGATGCCGGAGCATTTGTACCAGCAGACGCCCCACGCCACCGCCTGAAGCCAGGACGGCTACAGACATCTTTTCCCTTACGGGAAGGACGTCATTAATCAGATAGTCCGCCGTGAGGCCCTGCAAAAGAATGGCAGCCGCATCCGTTTCTGATAACCCGTCAGGCAGTCTGATGGCATGTGAAACCGGCACGCGGACGTGGCTGGCATGGGCGAGAGGCACGTCACAGAAGCCCACGCGGTCACCTGCTTTCCACCCACTGACATCCCGTCCTGCCGCGATGACACGGCCCGCACCTTCATAGCCTGCGATATAGGGTGAACTGCCCGACAGAGGATAACGTCCCTGCCGACGGTAAACATCTGAGAAATTCAGACCCGCGGCCACCGTCTCTACAAGCAACTCATCTGATGAAGGCACCGGCTCGGGCATGTCAGCAACATACAGTTTGTCGACAGTGCCAGGATGGTCAAAAACAAGGGCATGCATGGTCATCTCCAGATTCGTTTTTTCCTGAAGACAACATTTTTAGTCGGTTACGGGAAAAGATAAATACCCGTATGATTTAATCATTTGATAATAAAATTTTATAATTTACCTGTAGGGCGCTATATGGACTATATGAGATGTCTTAATTCTTTTATCAGCGTTTGTGAATCAGGCAGCTTTACGGCTGCAGCGGATAAACTCGACCTGACCCCGGCGATGATTGGTAAGCACATTCAGATGCTTGAAAAGCGTACTGGCTGTACGCTGATAAAGCGTACGACACGCCGCCAGGGGCTGACCGAGGCGGGAAGGCGGTTTTATCAGCACGCTTTACAGGTTATTGATGCCGTGGAACAGGCTGACGCTATCGCGCGATATATTCATGAGACGGTAACCGGTATGATAAGAATAAGTGCCCCGGTTGCATTTGGTCACCATGTGCTGGTCCCGATACTGGCGGATTTTCTTAAACGCCATCCGGGTGTTGATGCCGATCTTGTACTCAGTGACACCCGAGCTGATCTGATTCAGGAACGTTTCCAGATAGCTGTACGCATCGGCTCACTGGAAGACAGAGGGTATATCGCTTTGCCCCTGCCGCCGTATGCAATGTTGCTTGCCGCCTCCCCCGCCTATCTGAACGAAAAAGGCCTCCCGACTCTGCCTCAGGATCTTGTTCATCATGACTGCATCAGTTTCAGCCAGTGGCGTTCCGATCATCTCTGGCAATTCAATGGCCCGCAGGGGCATGTTGCGGTTGAAATTAATCCCAGACTCACTGTTGACTCCGGAGAGGCGCTGCGCCGCGCCGCGCTTTCAGGTCTGGGTATCGTAATGCAGTCCCGGCTGACGTTAAGTGAGGACATTGAAAAGGGGCGCCTGGTCCGTGTTTTGCCCGATTATGTGCCCGATGAAAGACCTGTCAGTCTGTTGCGTTTGCCCGGACAGCCTGACGGTGTACTGGTGCCATCCTTTGTTGATTACTTTATGCAGGCTTTGCCGGCGTTTTATCCTTAATCCACTGATGATGTGAGGATGCCGCGTAATGTGTACGAAAACCTGGAGCAGCACGACGCAAAATGGTTTTCATACAGGGAGATACTGGCCGACTTAGGGCAGGGAAAAGGCTCTGTTCAGGACTCTGAAAGGTTATATACAGGGCCCACAGTATGGGTGGGCCTTTGCGGTGAAGTCATTCAGCAGAATCCTGCCTGCTGACTTCTGCCATAAATGTATCCCACTGTGTCTGAAGCTTGCTGATATGCTCAAGTTCAATACTGTAATAGGGCGAAGAAGCACTGCTGCCCTGACTTACCATGGCATGAAAACCTGAAAACCAGTCACTACTGTCACTGCTGCTGGCAAGGTCAAGCATCTCACGGCGCTGTATCTGTGAGGGGTGAAGACCTGAGCTCAGCAGATCAAGCTGATGCTGGCTGTTATTAATACCTTCAGCATCACCAGCCTGACGTGCGGCTGCAAGCGCAGCCTGACTGAGGCTGGTGAGGATGTTATCGCTCTCAGCCGTTTTTTTCTGGATATACGAATCAACCTTAGCAGCAGCCTCCTGGCGGTACTCTGCCGGTATAAACTTATCGACCAGAGAGTTGAGTTTGGCTTTACTCATTGCCAGGTCCATTGACTGGGTCACTGCATCGCCAGAGTCGTCTGGACTGGTTATGGCTTTTCCTACAAGCGATCCCATCTCAAGTGGCGACAGGCCTGATTTACTTTCCAGATAAAACGCAACAGGCCCGATATCTTCATTCAAAACAAAGAGTGAATGTTTGTTTTCTTTAACCAGTGTCTCATTACGGTTATCAAGTGCCGCTTTAACCGCTTTTTCTCGCGCCTCTGTACTAATCTGAGGGAGAGGTTCCTCCCCTGCTTCTATTTTCTTTACTTTTTCCGGAGACAAGGCGATCGTTTCTGATGTTACGGGTTTATATCCCGGATACTTCCATCCACTGGTCTGATTCTCACCTACCCATTTCATGTAATCATCGATATAGCTCACATGCTCCTCCTTGTTCATAAAACAACTCAGTAATAAACAACGGCGGAACAGTTAAAAACTTTATCTTTTTTGGGAACAGTTCGGAAATATCAATATGAAGAAGCGTTTCACCATGAACAGGTGTGTCCGGGCACAGCGCGCGATCATCGATGAACGGTATAGGCGGGCTTGACGGTTATTCAGCTTTCTGAGAGGTTAACCTTATTCTGGCACCATGATTGTAAGAATATAATCAGCACCCCCGTTCTCACTGAATCATAAGGATAATAATCAAAATGGATCTCTCAGCAACATACGAATGGCGTGAACACGATTATCTTATAAGTACAGACAGCACGAAACTGGATTTACACGCTATACATCAGTATTTAACAGAGTCGAAGTGGGCGAAAGGCATCGACTATGACACAGTTAAAACGTCGACGGCGAACAGCCTTAATTTTGGTGTTTATCTCGACAAATCACAGATTGGCTTTTCCCGTCTGATAACCGACTACGCTACGTTTGCGTATCTCTGTGATGTCTATGTGCTCGATGAATACCGGGGGATAGGTCTGGGGAGGTGGCTGATGGAATGTATTCACAACCATCCGGTTTGTGAGAAATTGAGAAGTATTATTTTATTCACATCTACAGCCTCATGGCTTTATCAAAAGTTTGGCTACGAGCCGATAAATAAAGAAAATTACACCTGGGCTTTAACCCAAAAACGCTCGGGTTCATAACGAACTTCAGGTTTTATTGTGGCGCTTTAAATAAGCGCCCTGTTCAGTACCTTGTGCATCGCACCCCGGCAATCCGATAAAGCTCCTCTGAACTGTATCCACTTATGTCATCAGGCGGCCGAGCTAACTGAACTAAAGGTCCGCTATGAGCGAGGAGCGGACCTCACGATCCTGTTTATAAACTCCTGAGCCCATTAATCCATGGCTATCCAGTATATCGAAACAGGCAAAACAGCGTCCTAATGCACTAACTCATAAAAAAGACATTTACAATCAATGCAATATCAGAATACAACTTTATTAGATTATTGGAAAAGTCGCATAAATAGGAGAGGTATGAAAATTTCAAAAGAAAATGCAGAGCATTATGTCTGGGGCGATGATTGCGACGGTTGGTATCTGGTAAACCGACAAGACATGTTGGTCATTCATGAAAAAATGCCGTCGGGTACTGCTGAAAAGCGACACTGGCACTCCGTCTCAAGACAGTTTTTCTTTGTCCTCAATGGTGTTTTATCTATGGAGTTAGAGGGTGAAACGCACAATATTAAGCCCCTGCAAGGATTAGAGATTCCCCCGGGGGCAAAACATCAAGCCAGAAACGACACGGAGTCTCCCGTGGAATTTATTGTGATTTCGCATCCCACGACAAGAGGGGATCGCTCTGACCTTCTTTAATCCTGCTGCTAACTCACGAAAAACGGCTATGGCTTGTCATAACGCAATGTCAGCGTGGTGACGCTAACGTACCTGAGTATTAGCAACGTCCGCTTCTGGCACAAAGCGGACAGACGGACTGAGCTGAAGGTCTGCTATGAGCGAGAAGCTAAATTATTGCCGTAAAATACCAACAGGGGACGTGATTAATCAGTAAACATATCCGTTGAAATCTTTAATTTCCGGTGCTAAAAGATGAAGAGCTGGTTTTAACGATTCTTAGTATGTCTTAATTTTCAACTCAAAAGAGAACGTCGGAAAATGATTAAGCCAGTTCAGTCAGCGACCACCGTTACCACCACCGAAACCTTCGGCGGCGTGTACGCATCTGTGACTGGCTCCTGACAAAACAGATTCTGACTCC
>Ga0157367_1001543_pt1 | contig 10100 bp, 5 predicted proteins | sample AttbisABBM2_FD_113142 | JGI IMG/M metagenome (GOLD analysis project Ga0157367, IMG submission 113142) | Fungus gardens microbial communities from leaf cutter ant in Botucatu, State of São Paulo, Brazil - Atta bisphaerica ABBM2 | ecosystem: Host-associated > Fungi > Mycelium > Unclassified ...
GTGAAAGATGAAGACGGCGAGTGGACCGGAAGGGTCAGTGATCTGGAATATGCACGGGAGTTTGATAGCACGCCACGTGGCCATAAGGACCCGAAGACGGTAATTTAGATTTCTCGATGTGCTGCCTTTGTTGTCGCTAATTTTCCGCAGGGTACTCCATTTTTCATGCCCTGGGAAATCCATTCACGCCAGAGGCTGAGAGAGAAGCCTACCTCATTTAACATAAGGTACTCCATTTTTCATGCCCTGGGAAGTCCATTCACGCCAGAGGCTGATAAATCCTGCCCCATACAGTGAAAGATTCATTGATGATGAATTCCTATCATCTCGTGTGAAACGTGGTGTTGTAACGGAGTGGCCCCCATTCTATCGGTACGACTACGATCTCGAATCCCTGTGGTGGATCCTTCTATGGGCCTGCCTATTCTGTGTCTCTTCTGACATTGACACAGAAGACTCACCACGTAACCTTGGATTGCGGATTTTCACTTACACTTTGCAACCAAGTCAGGATAGAACTCGTGTTATGCAGACCCCGTACAGTGAGGAGATCGCAGAGAGAATCCCTCTCGAGGAACTCATTTCCTACATACATGCCCTACATGCCTTCTTATATCGCAGCTATGCCACTACTCCCAATGATGTCGATGGCTATCTGGAAGGGATTCATCAGTCATTCTGGCGATACTTGAACATGATGCAGAACTGTGTTAGTAAGATGGGTGATATCAAGTTTTCTAGTCTCGAGTGAGTGGGTAGCAAGGATGAAGTGGGTGAAGTATTCAGACAGGGTAAAGTAGCCTTGAATGTTAGAGAATGTAGGAAATAAATTCACATTAGTATTTTGCGGCTTGAATTAGCTAGTCTTTGTTAGACAAAACTATAATTTATAGACATGAGAAACTGGATCTATGCATAGTTGGGATATTTTGTATTAATGTTAAGTGTGATTTCAAGCAAATGTCTATGGTTAGTCATATGAAAGATGGGTCAGATCAAGTTTGGGAACTTATCTGAAAACAAATATGATTATCTATAAGAGTGGGTAATGATGCCTAGATTGTGGACCAAGCTAAGATGCTTATTTAGGATGCTTATCTGCAGACTTGTGACTAAACTGTAGACAATGATCTTGGCCTCAATATTGTGCCAACTACTTGTCATGTGACCATAATAACAGACAAAGGATAAGTGTAAAGAAAAGCTAGGAAAGAAAGTAGATTGCTAGTGTTTAATTACTAGACTGGAGAAACTACAGAGTATTTACTTAGTCTTAAATACTAAGTTCTATAGTTGGAAATTTGGCTAAGAGAATAGTAATATCTAAGAAAATGTTATAGAAACCATCTCTAAGAAATAAGACAATCTGAAGTTCAGATGACAAGTTACTAGGCAGTGAAACATGGTAGATTAATCCATGTACAAGTGGGTGTAGATATAGATGTGCATCTAGATTATACTAGATAGGTATACATATTTCTGTAAAACTCTCTATTACCTATAAACTCTACAAACTTTACTTTCTTGCACATGAAGTTTCTATCTACTATTATAACTTAAGTCCTTATGTTAAGACAAAAGACATACTCTTGTATTAAATAACACAAGAGAACTTGATGGAGTTTCCAGTTCTACCTTATATACTATAAATTATGGTCTATATACACACTACAACTAACCTATTCTAAAGTCCACATGCTTTTTATAAGGCTAACATATTGTTGCTATACTATATGATATCACTTATTCTAGAACCTTCTACAATCTTCTCTTTTCCACAATTTTTCTGTAGAAAGACCAATATTTTCTCTTTAAGAGATTCTGTATATTCTTTTGTTGAAGCCAGAAGAACTACAAAGTTGTTTGTATATCTGATATAGATTACTCTTCTGAAGTCTTTGCTGCATCTAAAACAAATCTTATAGCAGTTTTTGTTTTGTTTTGTTTTGTTTAAGCAAATTTTTATCAGGGGAAAATTAAAATAAAATAAAATAAAACCAAGTTCAATATTCACAACTCTGACATCCACAACCATCTAATGATTTATATATTAATGCTAATTCCAATTCTTTATATCTTAGATATCTACAACTAGTTTACAATTATATTTAGTAAGCCAGATCTTTTTCCTACTCTTCTATGATTTCTCTGACTCTGTAGCTTTCTATTAATTTTTATATTCATTTTAATTTCCATGCTTTCACAATATATAATCTAGCTTTATTTTTAAATCAGTTCTTTTATTTCTAATAGTTTCTAATTATCAAAGCATTATTTTCTATGCTTATGTAATTGATACTCCAACACATTAGAATAGACTAAATAATATTTAGAGTAATTATTATCTTTAGAAACTCTATCTCGTTCTTATAAAATTTCTATTAGAGTAACTAAGCAAAAAGATAAAAGATACTCTAAAACTTTGAAAAAACTCAAGTTTAATAAACAACTATTAATAGTATAACTCATCTCTGGGAAAATTTAAAAGAATAGAATAAGATATTTAGAAGTAGTAGTTACTCTATATAATCCAATTATTAGATATAGCTTACATCTTGTTAGAACAACTAGGACAGAAACATAGAGCTTGTATTTTAAGCTCTAAGAAAACCTAGGTTTTTTGGTTTAACAATTTATTACATAATGCTCAATCATAGTCTATAGCAGACTATCTACTATAAGTAGTCTATAATATTTACCATAGAAGACAAAAACCTTCTTTGTAAACAGGGAGATACTATTAACAATAATAGAATTCAAAAAGAAATTTAGATAAAGATTACTTATAACCAATTTACAAATTATATATTCAAATCCAAAAAGACTTATTACACTGAGAATATAAAATCAAGAGAAACTAAGAGATATAAGACTGAGAAACTATTTATAGTAATAGAAAATCAAACCAATTAAGCACTCATGAAGGTTTATAAGAAGAAAGGAATCATTCTTGAGGAAGAAAGGCAAAACACTTCTTTAAAAAGTTAACAAAGTCCTTAATTGATAGAAATAAATCAATAAAGAGACTATAAGCAAACCTGAAGCAGTTTACAAAGATGTATCAACATGTTTCCACCTAGTAGCTATCTATACTCTCTAATAAGAGTATGGTTAAGAATAGCTCTAGTTGCTCTGGCATATAATGTAACTGACTAGCCAATATAAGTAAGCCAACTATTACTCTTGAAGTATTGCAATTATTGTCTTTAAGAGTTATAAAATGATGTTCTTAAACAGTAGAATGACTGAAGGAGATTCTTCAAGCATTTAGACATAAATTGATACTCTTAGAAAAAAGAGTATCAATAGATGTTGCTAAATGAGGTTCAGCAGCCACTCTAGTGTTGATTATACTGTTATAGACTGTAAGAGAAATGAATCTTACTTATAAAGTTGTAAGTGCCTATAAACTTCAGTAATAATTGGGTAGAGTATTCTACTGTGCATGTTACAACCTTAGCTTGGCTCAGATTGCAACTTAGACAAAGACTTGAGTAAGAATGAGAAATTGAATCAATTGGTAAAGTATAAAGATACAGGATAGTATTTATAGCTATATATACCTAGATACTATGCATAATACATATATTAGACATAAGGAAATAGTAAGGAAAACATAATAAAGTCTTAACTACTACATGAAATACTGACTAATCATACATGTAGATAATACACAGTGTAGCTAATTGTTGAGTCATAAAGAATAAATCCTAACATTTGTTATCTGTGAACTAACTATCTTGTAAACATAAGGTATTGATCATAATAATATTCCTATTTTAGCATTCATGTCTCTATGAACTAGTCCAATAACACTAAATCTCCAACCATATATAATATAACCATTTTCTTGGTTGTGTCAGGAATATAGTATAAAGTACATATATAGTACCAGCCAGATGTCAAAGCTAAGCTTGACATTGTGTACTTTTAGTGTAACTGGTTCAGTAGCTGGTCTATTTCTAACATTAAGATCAACATGTGTTATACATACTATATGATATCATCCTTCCAAATCTTTCTACTTCCTTCTATTGCTATCTCATAACTTGTGACCATTACTGTGACTTGTGACAGTGTGACAGTGATGTCATGCTAACCCTAACCCCTATTCCCAAGATAGAAGATGAAAGAAAAGAAAAGAAAATAAAGTCCAAAGAAAAGTCAAAAGAAACTTGAGTTCAAACTTCATAGGCTGATACTTCTGACCACTTTGTAGCTCTACTGCTCTGGATGAATGAAAATGTCCAAAGTATCTTGTCTTGGTCATATAAAGACTAGTCTACATATAGTCATATGTAGAGATAACAGATACTTAGGAAGGTCTGACTGGATTGGCAATCTCCAGAGAAGTCTATAGGTAGAAATGTCAAGAACAAAGGAAGTAAACTTAACATTTTTTTATTTTCTTTTCTCATTTGTATTTTCTTTTCGATTTATTTTCCTTTATTCTATTTTTAGAACTAGGGTTAGGATCAAAGTGACAAGATCATGCTGTCATACAGCAGGTCACATCAGATGACATGGTCACAAGTCACATGATACATAGAAGGACGTAGAAGGTTCTGGAAGAATAATGTCATATAATGTGTAATATACATGGTTATTTAGGGTAGGCTAGAAATAGCTCGCACAGACCATTAGGTATTTGTATATAAGGTAGACAATCCTGTACAGAATTCTCTATCGAGTTCTCTTGTGTTAACCTAATACAAGGTTCACTCTTTTGACCAACTCTAAGGTTTTAAGTTTGTAACAAGAGATATGTTTGGTCAAGAACAGCAGGGGGTATTTGTACTTGTGGGGGTTTCAGTAGAAGAGGGAGGTCTTAATGTGGGTTGGGGAGGGAAAATGTCTGCATATATAGAGGCAGAGTTGGATATCAAGATTTGTAGGTCTCAGAGTTAAGTTATGAGACTTGTTAAAATATTGTTAGTTGAAATTTCTGAGATATGCTAATGTTCAGCTACTTCTTGCAGATTTTACTGGAGGAGGCCCAAAACTTTGCTAGCATTGACAAAGTTCATAGAGTGGTTATTCAGAGTGGATATCATTCAAGAAGTAAGGAGAGGAGAGAAAGATTGAGATATACAAGAGTGAGTAATCCTTGACTGCTAGACTTTGAGACTGTCTTAAGATTTCTAGGAAAGAATTCTGTTCTACTATTAGAACAACTAACAAAAGTCCATAAAGTTACATGGAATTTGCTTCAAGAAACCTAAGAGAACAGAATGAGATTTTCTAAAGATAGCAGCTATTCTAAATACTTAGATTGTCTATTCCAATCATTCAAAACAATAGTGGTCCAAGCATAGGTTGATAATATAGGTCTAAGTTTTTTTTCTGTTATTTAGGTTTTATATGAAAGAAGTTAGTATCAACAATATATATTTCTTAAAATAACTAGATAAAAATATAGAGTTTGTACTACAAGTATTAGAAAAATCTAAGATATATTCACTAGATATATTATTAGAACTCTATTAGAATGAATAGAGTAGAGGCATAAAGTTTGTGCTTAAAGCTGTAAATAAAGCCTAAGTTTATTACTTAGTCAATACTGATTATAATACTCATCTTTGAAAGAAATCTAATAAAATAAAATGAGGTTTTCTAAAGATAGCAATTATTCTAAATATTTTAGAATATATTTTGATCTAGTAGAACAATATTAATATAAGTAGACAATTATAATGTCAAGATAGCCAAAAAATGAGATAGAAACATTTAGAATATATTTATAAAAAGACTACTAACTTTATTATTTTCTCTACTCCTTCTTGTTATCTGCTCTCTCCATTTATTCTTCCTTTAAACTTTATTATCACTGTCTACAAACTCTGCTTATTACTATTAATTGTGTGATTATTTCTAGTTACTATCAAATAAGTTTTAGTCAATTTCAGGTATTATTTTAAATATTTATATCAGTATTTCTAACTACTATAAAGGAACTACAAATTTCATTATTTATTACTAGATTCATAGAGTTGTTTATCCTTACTATATTATAAACTTTAACATTAATTGTCATCAAGCTAGAATAATAGAATAATAGAAGTATCTAGAATATTATCCAAAATCAGTAGATCATATTAGATAGTAATCAGGAGTATGTTATAAAACAAGTGTGTGGACAGACTTTGGCTAAGGTTAGGGTTAGCAGACATAGAACAGTAGTAATATTATTAGTCTACAATGGAGGAAGAACATGTGACCTGGAAGTCATGTGACATAGGCTAGAGTAGTCTAGAAAGAGTTAAGGTTAGAAGTAACGTCAAGGGAACAAGGGTTTCTCATGGTGTATACATGGTATATGCATAGTAATGGAAATTAAGAGTATGATGTCAGGGCACATGTATATGGCATGGTTGTTATAAACTTAAGTCCTTAGAGTGGGACAGAAGATTAACTCTTGTATTGAGTAACATAAGAGAACTCGATAGAGATCCCTTTACAAACTAATCTACCTTATATACTACTAACAATGGTCCATGCTCACTACTGTGCACCCTACCCTAAACGACCATGTATAGAATATAAGGTCAACATATGTTATCCATGTTGTATAATGTCATTTGTTCTAGAACCTTCTACTCTGTTCTCTCAAGTCTCATAATCAATGTTATGACCACACCATCAGATTGTGACTGATGTGACAGTGTGACTGATCACTTCTAACCCTAACCCTAGTTGTTCTAAAAAAATAGAAAAATGAAAAGAAAAATAAAGAGAAAGATTAAACTGAAAAATGAAGTCCACTTTCAACGATCTTGACAATGGTAGCCTTAAGAAAGAAGCATGGCAGATGAGTAATAAGATATGAGGCCTTTAGGGCAGGTAGATATTGTTGTAGCACAAACCACATTGTATTTATATATAAATAGAGGAGTAATGCAGTGAGGGCTCCTTGTTGAAGTTCTCTTGTAATCTCTACTACTAGATAGCCTTCTGTGAGCTTTGCTGAAGTAAGCATACTACAAGTGCCATTCCGGCGAGTGGTTGCTACAACAGAGTACAGAAAGATGGTTGTAAGAGTAGTAAGAGGATACAGTCAGAGCTTAGTAAACATTGAAGTTGATTGGGGGCAAACTCCTTTATGGGTAGCAGAGAGTGGTAGAGTTTGTGTGAGCAAACACCATAGAGTTTGATGGTAGTGTTCAGTACTAGAGCTAGGTTTCCTTATATATATCTTTCTTAAGACTAATATATATATAATATACTATTATGACATTATCATTCTAAGACCTTCTATGTTGTTCTATCATGACATATGATCATGTGACCATAACATTACACTTAAACCCTAATCTTAATAAATAGAAAAGCCAAAATAAAATAGAAAATGAAAAGAAAATGAAAAAAGAAAAATAATATAGAGTCTAATGTTTGCAACTTTGACAATATAAATCTAAGAATAAGGTCCTGCTTGCCAAGGCTTGAAACTGTGAAGAGAGTCCACTCTGCATTCTTGTAACAAAAAACTAGGTCAACTACCTTAGATATCTGACCTATCTTATTGGGAAGATTTTTGTCCATATTACAGACTAGTATAAGCTTGGACAGTTTTTATTGATCCTAGTTAGAAGGCTGAAACTTGGCCTGACTAGAATGTCAGACAAACAATAATTTCACACAAAAAGATAGTTTGTTGGTATAGAGTAATATATTTCCTACTATTAACTTCTAGTAGTGGAACCCTTAACATGTGATTTCTTTATTACTCCTAAGAGAAAACAAAGGAAGGTTTTTTTCAAAAAAAATCAACAATTTATTACATGAAGTATGGTAGTAGACTGTAGTAGCTATAGTATAACTATATACATAAGGACTAATGATAAGGAAAATAAAAGAAAAAGAAAAAAAGAAAAAGAAAAAATAATTAACTATAGAGAAGCAGAATAAACTATCCTACTAAGTAATACTTTTATAAAATAAGAAAGCACCTGGATTAAATTCAAAAAAAACTAAGAGATAACTTAATAAAGTCCTGCAAAGATTCCAATATTTGTTATATTTTCTGCATTCATGAAGAATACATTATTAAGTTTCAATTAGGTATGATTAATATAGGCAACTGAAGTTCTCTCTTAGGAAAAATCTCAGACAACTCTCTTATATGAGTGTAATTTGTAATTGCTCTGGTAGCTCTCACAAATAAAGAGTTTGAATGACCAAATTGTTTAATCTAAGGACTCCCTTTGGTATAGAAGTGTTTGATCATACAATATTCATCATCTAGAAGTTCTAAAAAGTAGTTCCCTTTAATGTTAGATTCCTGAAAAGTTTTTTGCCAGGTTCTAATATTGTTGCATTCTTCTTTCTTGTTGAAATTCTACAATACTTTACAAGAGAGGATAGGAGTAAGGTTAAATTTTTTTGTTTCTTTGTCAACTAATATGTAATGAGACCACTTGGTATTACTTGGACAATTCCAGAAATCAATTGAATTTTGAGCATATTTATTAGAAAATACTCTGAGATCCTGAGCTATGACTATTAATTGTAATTGATAAAAATGAATCTTGGAATCAAAATTTTTTTCCACCATAAAAATGATGTGAGATACTTTAGAAATTTGAACAGCTTGGTTTATCCCACATCTGATAGCAAATAATTCTGTCTTAGTCAATGAAACACTGACAGCATGGTAAATAGTTTTCTTAATACCATTGTTATATAAATAGACATGTGAAATAGATGTGGTAATATTATTTTTAATGCTTGTATTTGAGACTACAATAACAAAAGTAGGATCCATCAAGACATTTGCAAAGATAGGCCTCTTTACTTTGCATATTGCATAATGAAAAGAAAAACTACTAGAAAAATTGTTAATTAATCTGAAACCAGAAGGGAACTTATGATTAAGAGGATCAAAAGATAGAAAAGATTCTATTAAGATAGCTATTAGCATTAACAATGAAACTCTTGATTTTTTGCCATTACTTGAAGATCATGTTTTCTAAGGAAAGATAGTGAGAGAGTGTGTTCTTAACATGTCTCTTTTCTAGTAACATATTAATTGTATTTTTTGATGGTAAATATGAGGTTCTAATTTGATATCTACCACTAAGTTTTTGAAGGTGTAGGTAAATAGGAACTAGCAATAGCTTCAATTCCCAATGTAGGTAATATTTAAAAGACACTAGTAATCTAGATAGCTGCTCTTCATTATATTTTCCTGAGTTCTTTAAGAGAATACAAAAGAGAAGCTTTGTTGAAGAACTACAAAGAGAGACTATAGAATGTGATAGAAAGAATATATATTTTATAAAGAAGTCATTTTTGATGAGAAAGCAATCCTTATATCAAATTTCCCAGCATTTTACTGTTGACAGAGCCTTAGTCTTGTTGGAATAAAAGTTGATATACTGGCACAAAAACAGCTTCTTATCAAAGATAAAACTGAGGTATCTCTAAGTATCTTTTAGTTGTAAGATAAGACCTCCTAATATACTGAGATTAAGAAGAGAAGAATTAAAGTTTCTGTGTAATCTTGAAAAGTGGAATACTTCAGATTTCCTATATTCAATGATAAGACTGATCTGATTAAAAAGAAAAGAAATAATATTATAACTACAAAATAGAAGAAAATTTGTTTTTTCAAAGGATTTTTCAAAAATGTGAAAAATAGAAGAAATATAAAGAGTGAAAAGAATAGAAGAAAGAGTGAAATTCTATCCTACACTTACATTGACACTGAAAAGAGGAGAAATATAATTGTTCCATAAATACTAAGTTTTCCTACTGATCAAATGATTAGAAAAGAAAGAAGATATTCTTGAATTGAAACTAGCTTTGTCCAGGATAAGTGAGAAGTTGATAGTTAATTGATAGGAAAAACTGGGCAATATTAAAGCCAGTATGCTTGCTTAAGTCCACCTAATTGGCTAGGATGGACAAAATTTATAGAGATCAATTGGAATTGAATTCTTTTACCAATGACCTTTTTAAGGAATTTTCCCAAAGTGTTGAGGAGAATGATCAGTCAAAACATTTTTAAAGAGTTGTAAGCTGTTTTTTTAGGCTTGAGAATGATAATATAACAGGGTGTCTTAAAGTGAGATAGCTAGTGTCCTATGTTGATATACTCATTA
>Ga0157367_1001544_pt1 | contig 10096 bp, 11 predicted proteins | sample AttbisABBM2_FD_113142 | JGI IMG/M metagenome (GOLD analysis project Ga0157367, IMG submission 113142) | Fungus gardens microbial communities from leaf cutter ant in Botucatu, State of São Paulo, Brazil - Atta bisphaerica ABBM2 | ecosystem: Host-associated > Fungi > Mycelium > Unclassified ...
GCCCCGGCCACGCCCGTCCACTGGGCCGTTATGGCCACCTCATCCAGGGTGTGCCGCGTGATGTCCATTCCGGCCGTCCAGAACCCCGCCAGAACCGGTGCAACCAGCGTCAGGGGGAGCAGAATAATGGCGGAGGCCAGCAGAACGGTTCCGGCGTTTACTTCTGTGGCAGCGTTACATAGGCGGAAAAGTTCACGCAGGCTCATCACCAGCAGGAAAAGACACAACGTCATGTATAACACGGCCACCCCTTTTACGTTCTGACGCAGAATGAATCTCAGAGCGAGAATGCCTGCTGCATTAAAATAATATTTACTGTGTCTGTGCGCTGTTATTCCGCGACGGAACGGGGGCATAATACCATTCAGTTATTTTTTCAGGAAAAGAATAAATAATGAAATTTATGCGGGTCAGTTTATTTATTTTGTCTGCCGTATTCAGCGTTTCTGCGTCCGCAGGAGACAATATCGCCGCGGGCTTTTCGCCGGGCGGAAGCGCGCAGCGCCTGATCCTGAATGTCATCGCGGGAGCAGGAAAAACGCTGAACGTTGCGGCCTACGAATTCACCAGCCGGCCTGTCGCGCAGGCGCTGATAAGCCAGTCACAGCGCGGCGTGACGGTCCGGCTGGTTGCGGATGAAAAGGTCAGTCACGACCGCCATTCGCTGGTCTCCCTGCTGGCCTGCAGCGGGGTGCCGCTCCGGGCAGACGACCGGTACAACATCATGCACAACAAGTTTATTGTGGCCGACGGAACGAATACGGAAACCGGGTCGTTTAATTACACCTCATCGGCTGAAAAGCGGAATGCGGAAAATGCGCTGGCAGTTTTTGATAATAAAGCAGTTGCTGCTGAATATAACGCGGAATTCGAAAGACTGTGGAATGAATCCGTGCCGGTGACGTGTCAGGATAAATAAATACGTGATTTCCGGTGCGGCTGCGAAACGTAATTCCGGACGGGGGGGACGGGCATGGCCAGAAAGAAAACCTACGCGGTGCATTTCCGTGGACAGCGCGGTGAGCGGGACGCCAGTGAGGCCTTCCAGCAGGAGGAAACCGGGACCTGGCAGCGCTGGCTGAAGCACGCCCGCGACAACAAGAAAACCACGGTGGTCACCTGCAGCTGCCTGCCGGCAGAGACCGACCCCGTCAGACGCCGCCTGAAGGTCCACTACTCCCGGGAGACCGAACGGTGCTGGCTCTCCTCCTATGCCTTTACGGGCAACGAGCACAGACCGGACTGCCGGTTTTATTCGGTGTGGTCAGACGAACGCCAGGCGGAGATTTATCAGGGTGATGCGGTCCGCACCGCCGCGGACGGCACCATCGTGGTCAGGCTGCCCACCGGCCTGCAGAAAAAGGCCCCGTCAGAGGTCAGGCCGGCTGAGAATGAGCCCGGTGATGAACCGGTGAAGCGTACACGCCGGCCCTCGATGCGCCTGCTGGGATTACTTCACCTGCTGTGGGAGCAGTCCGGCATTAACGTCTGGCACCCCGCCTTCGACAAAAAGAAACGCACACCCGGGTGGGTGAGCTGGCACCTGCAGCAGACGGCGGGCCGGATACGCGTCGGCCGCGTGCCGCTGGAGGAGTCGCTGCTGCTCATGGCCATGAAGGGCACGCCGCAGGTCATTTCAAACCGGGAACACCTGAGAGTAGCCGAAAAGAACAAACGGCGGCTCATCGTGGTGTCCGTGCTGGCCGGCTGGAGCGAGGCTGCTGAAGCCCGGCTGCAGTCCACACTGCCGCTGGGGCTGTTTTCTGGTTTTCCTGACCTGGTGCTGCCGGAGGACGTGCGCCTGCGCCTGGAGAGAAGCTTTGGCCGCGAGCTGGGCGACTGGCGCCGGGGCATGAAGGTCGTGGTCATTGCGGAAACGGAGCCGCCGGAAACGACGTTCAGGCACACAGACGGACGCAACCGGCCGTCCAGCTGTAGCACCGTCATCGACGTGGCGCTGATGACGGTCAGCCCCCGCTTCATTCCGCTGGATTCCGGCTATGAGGGAATAGTCGAAGACCGGCTGTGGCAGGAAAAACGCGCCTTCATCAAGCCGCTGCGCTACGACGGCGAGGAAGACGTGTTTCCGGACTTTGTGCTGAAGGACGTTTCCGGCGTGGATGCACTGCCCATGGAGGTCTTCGGCATGAACACGCCTGAGTACCTGCAGCGTAAGCAGGAGAAAACCGCCCACTACGACACGGAATACGGTCCGGGGCGGTGGTGGTGCTGGAACGCTGCAGAGAAGTCAGACATGCCGGCTTTCCCGGCATACTGACATCCGAAAAACGTCCGGGGATGCCTGTCAGCGAGGCTTGCTGGGGCTTTTGGGCAGAGTAAATACCAGAAGCAGCGACAGAACGACAGAGATGACAATGTTGGCCATGATCATAAAGTCAGTTACAGCTTCATCACTGTAAATGTGGGAGCTGGCCAGCCAGCTGAACGCTGAAAAGGTCATAAGAACGGCGACGGCCTTAAAAATTACAATGATTGCTGATCGTACTTACAAGTACGGTATGCCTGCTTACAGTTGAAAAATATAAATAAGATAAATACTATAAGGTTACCTAATCAATAAAACAGTGACTCATGAAATGGGCGAGTTTTCGAAATATGTTGGAGATGTGGGGGAAGAGATAGTAAGTGATTTTTTAAAACTCTTTGGTTGGAGAAATTTATGTAGTAACAAGCAGTTAGATTGCATTGTAGGAGAGCATCATAAAAATACACATGGAATTGATGCGCTTTATGTCTACAGTTCAATACTTCAAAAACAATCATTAGTTAGCGTTGTTGTTTCTGCTAAGTACTCATCGCTTCCCTATGAGAGCGTTAAATCAACTTTCCGAGATCATTTCAAAGATTTAGCCCAGACCATAGAATGTTATTCAAAGTCGCAATTAAAAAGATACGTAACAAAAGCGTTCTCTGGCAGCTCAAGAAAAGAAGATATTGGTGTGTTGTTTTATTTAAACAACGATGAGGATGAGTCAAATGATAATATCAAAAGCAAAATAATCAATAGCAGAATAGATTCTTCATTAAAATACACCGCTATCCATGTCATTGACAATGCGCGGGCTAAATTTTTATACAGCTCATTAAATTTCATCAAAAAACGACACGGAGAAATATCATTTTTCTGCCTTAATACTACTTTGAATGTCGCATCTTCAGTAAGGCATTCAAAGACAATGCCAGTTGAATACATCACCTCACCAATCATTCCTGTTTCAGTTCCGGATGAAAATGGGAGAAAGTTCATATTGCTTTGCGATTTCAACTACAGTAAGGAATCTCTTGCTTTGGTATATAAGTTAGCAAGAAAGCTTTGCTCTGATTTTGCAAGTCATTATGAAATTTACTTTAATAAATATAACAAGCTTACAGACTCTCCTTCTGTGGACGAAGTAAAAATGGCACAGAGCTTTGATGAAGATTCTGAAGATACGGTTACTGAAATTACATTAATTGTTGACACTTACAACAGTACATTTAGGAGTGTTTCGGATGAAAAGTGATATCGATTTCATACCGTCTGGAGATGAATTGAAAAACTTAGTGAGTCAGCAAAACTGCACCTCTACTATGATAAATAACTTACTTAAAGAAAGGGGGCTTTTTTGTGGCGTATCTGAAAAGTCAGGCACTGTGCCAAACTTAATTACTTCTTTATTGAGCCCTGAAGAGTCTTATGAGTTGTTGGGCAGTATAAAAACCAAAGAAAAACTTGATAAGGTGAACTTCAGAAACTTCGAGTTGACACAGGATGTTGATTTATTAGAGGAAGTAAGTGGTTTCATTGAAGTTGGTAAACTTACTAGAAATGGTTACTCAAATTACGAAATTACGGATTTTAGCGATTTCACATCTTTAGATTCCAAAAGTAATAATTCTGTAATAATGGAGTTCGAAATTTGCAAAACAGATATATTAGATGATTGGTATACAACAGAAAAGTTTTTTAAAGGCTCGGTTGAAATTAAGAAGGACATTAACAGCATTAATGGTGATGCGCAGCTGTTGATGAATATCAAGCTGAACCACACTTCACCAGAAACTAAAGAAATAGCTGAAAATGTCATAACACTGATTGAGGGGCATTTAGAAGATAATAAAATCATAGAACACTCGCCTCATAGAGGAAGAGTCTTGATGGATGATTTTGAAAATGAAAACAGGGTGAGGTTTTTGAAAGATCTGGCCTCACTTCATACAGGGTATTTGTTCTATCACGAAAAAATTGATGATGTACACTTTAATCCTGATCATTCAACCGGCTATGAAAATCAACCAGATGCAGTTACAAACTTCCTGGAAAAAGATATTGAACAGTACAGAGTCAAAGGGAATTTAGAAAATATAATATCTATCAAATGGAAACATATACATCCCTATGTTCGTGTGACTAAAGTTGTAGCCAGCTATACAATCAGTCTAGAATCATATTCAGGAGAATGTAAGGTTGCATACGAATTTAGCGAATATGGTAGAAAGACGCCGGAGAATCCTGAGCTGTGTATTACATTTATCAATGTAAAAGTTAAAAATGCATCACCTAATAAGATGCATGAAATACAAGCGAAAATCATGCGTGAAATCGAGTTGCGTAAAGTAGAGCTACTTTCTAAATACAGAAAAGTTATTAGTGAGGATGAAACAGACAACTAATTTTTCAGATGTTTTAACTGATTACAGTAAAACTTTAAAAGCAAGTAAAAGGATAACAGCCGTCTTCTTTTTCTCATGCCGGACAACCAATACAACCCGGTCAGCTACATGTCTTGTTGTTAAGAAAAAGGTTACAGGTTAAGAGGTTATCTTATGGCTGCAGGCGTTCCGGAATAAACACTTTCCATCCTGGAAATCGCTTGATCCGGTTATGGAGCCTGACCTGGAGGCCGCAGCCGAACGACCGAAGAATGTTTTAGATTCGTTTGGCATGGATGCTGATCATGTCATGCTCAGCCGCTATTGCCCTAAAGCTGCGCGCGAAGCCATCAGGAGGCTGATTGAATCGCCCCCTATGGGCCGCTGGCGCTACGAATAAACAGGGCGGTCCGTTGAATGGGATTACCCCGGCGCTATTCATTTCTCCTTCCGTTTATTCCTTTTGTACGGTTTTCCTCCTACGCCTGTCATTTTTCTGTCACGTTGTGCATACAAGTCGTTGTTTAACATTTTTAATCGTTTATGCTCTGGGGGTCTGTCAGAACAGCGACAGATATACCGTCCTGACGGGCATTCTGCCAGAGGGACAAAACATCAAAACGACGGAGATTAAGCCTATGGCTTATATAAATCCTTACATGAACGGCGGTGATAATTATGAAATTGAAATCAGAGGTAAACCTAAACGACGAAGTTAATCAGACTGCTGAAGCTTCTGAAAATGCAAACCTGAATGCTCAGGACGTGACGACTTCCGATAAAATTGAGGATCTGCATGACGAGCAGCTCCAGAAGTTTGGAAAGACTGTGCGCTCACAGACTGAAACGTACCGGCTTCAGGAAGGTGATCACGGCGGAAACAGCGTCTTTTTCAATCTTAATGGAAAAGACTTCCGTTACAGTCTTGATGATGGAGTGAATGGCTCCATGTATCTGGCCTACGCTCCTGACACGGCAATGAAAGAAGTGTTTCAGAACAAGAAAGGGCTCAGGGAATCCGATCTCGATAGATACGTTATGGGCATCGTAGCTATTGAGAAAGATATTCACGTCCTTGATGTCGGTAGGCTGGTAAAGGGCGGTCAACTAACGCTGAATGATGTGACAACGTCAACACGTGCCGTTACTCAGAAGCTGGCCAAAAAAGTTCATTCAGCAGGGTTTGACGGAATGGAGTTCCCGTCAAATGTTACCGGTGATCCATGTCTTGTTGTATGGCATAACGTTCCGGATGGAACCGGGATGGCCACAACCAAGAGCCAGACAATTCTCAGTGATTTTAAATACCAGGACAAGGAAGCAGCAGATATCCTTGTTGATGATCTGGGAATTCCTGTTGAGCCATAAATGATCAAGGGGGGCTCTGCCCCCCTTTCATTAAATTGCGTTCTGGGTGCCGTAGTTGCGGGCCAGCCGGCGGAGTTCATTCATCCCTTTCTCACCAGGATTGTCTTTAAGAACTTCCGCGACAGTAAACGTACGTCCTTCAGGGATCAGTTCATCCAGGCCAGTATTTCGCTCTTCCATAAAGAAAGAATATTTCATTCTGTCACTGAACCTGTTCAGCATAGGCAGCAGTTCGGCCATGCCCCGGAGAACTCCTTTATCCGAGATGTTTTCTTCATCAGTGAACTGAAACACCGGGAAGTAAAACTCACCATCAATTTCGAGGGCAAGCAACTGATTGTTGTCTTTCCAGCTTTTGATCGTTGGCTTACTCTTGCCTACTGTTTCAGCAGCCTGCGCTGAATTGTAAACCCCGCCGTCATTTTCCAGCGTCTGAAGGAAAAGTGCCTTACTGCGTAAACGACGGTCCTGACGTCTTTTTTCTGGCGTCAGACTGTTTATCGTACGGTTTTTCAGGTTCTCAATAATGGTATCAATGGCAAAAACCGCGTCCGTCTCCCCCATGCTGTCAGGAGCAATCGGAGCTTTTCCTGACCTGATCTCGTCTGCCAGTTCCTGAGCGTATTTCTGAAAGCGCTCTGCAGCAATGTGGTTGATCTGAAAATTTTGCACAGAGGAGGAACGAGCGTTACCGTTTCGTTTTTTGGTTGTCGTGTTCATATACCCTCCTTATCGATTTCATGTGTAGTAGATTATGATAAATCGTTAAGTTGTGCAAGTTTTGTTCGTGACCTTATTTTTATCGTTGCACGGTGGTGAATACATACTGTGTCGTGGATATCTTCTTTTTACCTTTTTGATCGTCTAAAAGCGCCCTTGCCTTATCACTCTTTTTGCGGAAAAAATCAGAAATTGTGTTCATAATTAATGGCTTAATTACTGTGAGGCAGTTTGATTGTTTTTGACCGGAATCTTTCGGCCATCGATCAGCTTCGCATCGACACGCATGTCTCGCCAGCCAAAGCTGGTAACACAGCACGCATGATTTTTTTGCTGCTGTGTTACCGACAGCCAAGCACCACGGGCAGATACTTGCCAACAGGACAAACAAAGGAGCTACCGAAATGAAATTCACCCCTGCCCGTACTGCCGCTGAAGTACTTGGAACGCTTAAAGAATACCGTGATGAGCTGCGTAAAAATGAATTGCGAAAGCGATCCTTGCCTGTGCTGGACAGACTCATTTCTCGTGATACAGAGATGCGTACGGTGTGGGAGGATATCGCACGACATGAGCTCACCGGACAGCAGTGCTGGAATGTTCTTGAACAGATATTCTTTGCCGGGGCCTACGGAACGGGTGAGCAGCACAGGCGTCTGAAGGCTGATCACTCAAGACTTGCAGAACTGAATAAAGATATTGCCGTTAAGGCCGCTGAACTCGGCCAGATGCTGACAGAACGGGACGAAATTCTTAACCGAAATGCGTTTCATATAGAATATACAGGCCATTTAGTCGACCTGATCGATGCAGCTTCAGCCCGGAACGAACATTCCACCTCTTTTTTGTGTGAAGAGCTCCATGCCCTGACCTGTCAGTTTGACGGTAAATACTGGCCGTCGCTGCAGCAGCTTCTTGAGGTGGTGGCCAGAGAAAATCCCGCAACGGCATTTCTTGACCGGGGTGATGAGGCTGTCGTACAGGCACGGGGAGCTGCGGTTCCTGATTTCCTTCGCCGGCTGTTCAGTAACATTCATAAAATCCGGGTTAGGAAGGAGAACCTAAACGATACACACATCCATTTGCCTGCTGATTTCCGACTGACCGACGCAAGTCTGGCGACACTGGCTACTGTTTCCCTTGATCTCGCTGAGCCTGTCACGGTGGAAAGCGTCAAGATGCTGCGTAACAGGCTGAATGATTCGGGCTATCCTGGCGCCTGGGCAATTCCTCTTGCAGTCCCTTCAGGAAAGGCTGACAACAGCAGGTTCCTGTAATCACTGAGAGCATGGCGAAAAGAAGGGTATGGTGCGTAACCGACGTCGTGACGGCAGGATCAGAGTGCCTTTAACATATGAGGAAAAAGCAATGAAGAGATCAAATCAGGACGTTGAAGCCCGCTGGCTGGCCAGCCGTGAGCCGGAACAGCGCACAGGCAATGAAGCGATGAAATTCTCGGATGAATGCTGGGCTGAGGGAATGCGGCTTGCTGCCAGTCAGGCAAATCACTATCAATGCATTATGAATGTGGTTCGCTGGTCCATGACCGGCTGACAGCTAAAAAAGCTCCCGAAGGGAGCTTTTTTCAAAGGAAGTTCATCAGGGTCAGGGTTACTGCAGTCGGCTTTCAATGCTTTTAATCAGCTCTAAAACCACTTGTTCGAGCGGAACCGGATTTTCATCTTCCGGGATGCCATTTGAGTAAAGGTGCAATTCACAGATACCGTTTCTGAACGCGAACCCCATATCCCATTCTTCGCTGTCAGAGATCTGTACCTTACGGTAAGGCTGATCCGGTATGAAAAGGCGCTTTTCAAGGCGCGGGAGCGCGAATCCTGACTTTGGTGAGCGAACTCCGTCTTTCAGACGGATGTGCACTTTCCATGCCCCAGGCGCGTAGTCCAGTGGGCTGTAGACGGTCACGATGACTTTATCACCGGACTCACTGATGGCGGTGTCAGGTAATACTGGCGGACGTTTCATTTCGGCGCGGATCTGGTTGATGTGCCGGTAGAAAAGTTCGCTTTTTTCTTCAAGATTGAAGGGATTGAATATCGTATCGTGTACTTTGTGAATCGTGACGCTGTCACGGGAAGCAACCTCAGCAAAAATTGCGAACGTCAGAGAGAGGCCACGGGGTATATTCGCCATTCCGCCACAGACTTGATCAGCACGTAACCGTAAGTACGGCGCATTATTAAGCAGCAGCGTGCGCAGCTGTTCCTCGCTGTCTATCCCGAGAAGTTTCAGATACTCATGGTTGGTACGGGTAATGTGGAAATTGCTGTAACGATCTTCGAGGATCTCTGCCTTAATGTAATCGGCAATTTCGGCATCGAAGGTGCTTACCAGAGGGCTGTTCAGCTCAAAGTTACTGATATGGTCGCTGAAATATTTTTCAATGAACTCACGTACCAGCGTTGCCTTCGGCTTTCCATAATAGGTTGCCAGATCTGAAATCGTATCGTCGAGAGACTTCTTTATCCCCCTGATGGTATACACCGTTGTTTCTTCATCGTCCTGTGACGCCTGATGCTTATCCGAGGTCATAATCAACTCCAAAAAAAAAATTCAAATTCGGGTATAGCATATCGCTATAAATCTGCCTATAAGATAACTAATAACACCGAAAGCGTCAAACACAACTTGTAAGAATACTTTTAGTTGCAATAGTCTTCAATTTTAAATATCGTCTTCACATCGAATGTTGAACGGTAGCTTACATATGTCAGTTCCGTTTTCTGTAGGAACCGGACCTTAAAGATTGAACGGTTATTTTTGAAACAGAAAAAAGTTATGTGCTATAATATACAATAGGTTACGACAATGCTTACATGCTTGAATCGTAACTCAGGTATTGATCATCACTTTCTTTTTCTGCTTCTTGGATTCCGAAAAATGCCATAAAAGGAATAAGTCGGAATCTGCATTTCTGTTGCTCCGGTAATTGCGTGGGTAATATTTAGCAGGCTTGTAGTTTATTCATGTCACATGATGTGGGAGTGAATGCTACGGGTGTGATTGTCATGTTCAATACAAACACGGATGTGAATATTGATAAGGAAATTACTTTATGACTAACGAAAATTTTACTAACAAAGGGAACAGTTATTCTCCGGCGGAGATTGTCGCATACTGGGCAGGTTACGGCTGCCGGACGTGCTGGCTTCTCCGGACCGTCAACTCCCGTGGCGAAAACCTCCTTGTGCTTCTTGATGAGGAAAACGGCGTTTACGAAGAAATGGCCAGCCGGCTCGATGCTCCGGATATGAAAGACTGGTCGGTACAGCTTTCTGGTACCGCACTGACCTTCAGTTCTCTTCCGGCCGGCGCGTTTGAAATCGATTTGAGCATA
>Ga0157367_1001546_pt1 | contig 10091 bp, 8 predicted proteins | sample AttbisABBM2_FD_113142 | JGI IMG/M metagenome (GOLD analysis project Ga0157367, IMG submission 113142) | Fungus gardens microbial communities from leaf cutter ant in Botucatu, State of São Paulo, Brazil - Atta bisphaerica ABBM2 | ecosystem: Host-associated > Fungi > Mycelium > Unclassified ...
AACGGTACTTGTGATATGCTGACTTCAGCAAAGCTCTCAGTAGGCTATCTAGTAGTGGGGATTACAAGAGAACTTGACAAGGAGCCCTCACTGCATTGCTCCTCTATATATACTACTATATTGTGGTCCATGCTACAACAATATTAACCTGCCCTTATGTCCATGCATCGTCCTCATGTCCATTACTCATCCACCATGCTTTTACCTTAAGGCCACCATGCTTCCTACATGTTTCCTGACGTCATACTCTTAATCTCTGCTGTACATGTGCACACTATGTATACACCATGAGGAACTCATGTCCCTTGATGTCATTCCTAACCCTAACTCCTATCTAGACTCCTCTCAATCCTTCTAGACCGTTCTAGACTCTATCACATGACTTCCCAGTCATGTGTTCTCCATCCGTTATAGACTAATAATTACTACTGTCCTATATCTGTCCTAACCCTAACCCTACCAAAGTCTGTCCACACTCTCATCTTATAACAATAGCTATCTCATAGTGTATACATAGTATACTTATGGACAATGCATGGACTTTAGGGTAGGGTAATTATTAAGTAGCATGGACCATGTGTAATTTATATAAATAGGGTAGCAATTCAGCAGAGACTTCTTATCAAGTTCTCTTGTGATTCCCACTTGATATACTATTGAGAGATTTATTGCTTGTGTTGCTATTGGTTTTTGTGACTAGTGGTTGCTACAACACTTTACCTGTTCATCTATCTTCCAAGAAGTCACTACAGATCTTGAATAAAAAGATATAAACTATATCTAATAATCTTATATTATTATGTCCTATCAAATATTAAGTTTGGTCAAGTAGTTGGCTCATTTTATTTTGTTGACCAATCTTTGAATTAGTGATAGTAAATATCTATTTATTCTTGATTGTAACTTTGTTTAATTATTAGTAGTCTTGTACTAGTCTTAAAGAGTCATCTTTTTTATATACAAAAAGAAGAGTGTTGTATATAGAAATTTTAAAGATTGATATTCTTAAGAACTCTTGCTATTTTTTTCTCATTTCTATTTTCTTTTTCATTTATTTTCTTATTTTTGAACTTAAGATTAGAGATTAGTATGATGTCACAAAATGTTATACAATATGACAATGTGTTACATATCATGGTCATAATTATACAATCATGCATTACACAAAAGGTTGTAGAAGGTTCTGAAACAATAATATTATACTATATATCAATAGTATGTAGTATACATACTCTTTAGAATAGGCTAGGTTTAGTGTAGCACAGACTATTAGCCTAGTGTATATAAGATAGATACTTTATACTCAGAACTTTATTAAGTTATCTTGTATTAACCCAATACAAGATTCATCTTTTACTCTTATACTTGAGTTTAAGTAGTAGGCAGGATTCATACTAGGAGATGAAAGCCCATGAGATTGGCTCAGGAATATATAGAGTATAGAAAATCTATGCAATAAGCTCAGTGATGTGGACTTGTCAAAATAACCTTGGCTTTAGCTTATATGCTGTGTTGTCTATCTTTCATATGGTTACAACTTCAGATAATAAAGTCTAAGATAGAAATAAGTGCTAATTTGATATGTTGCCATTGGACACTGGAGATCAAGTTCAATAGAAATTATTTTTGTTAATTATTACATTAGCAAATTACAGTATAACTACTAGTCTTATATACAAGTTAGATATATAGAAGATGCTTAAGGTTTTAGTATACTGTTTTGAGTGAAGGTTTCAGTGGTGAAATACTAACAAGACTGATACTAAGGTCTTTGAATTATAATATCAATATCCTTCTTAAGACTAACCTAACTTAGAGCCTTTTCTAATTTATTTTTCTTAATCTCTTATCATTCTAAACTGGAAACAATACTATTCTTTAATTAAGAAGAATAGCTAAACTCTAGGCTTAAGAGATATACTAACTAGATAGAAGAAGTCTAGTTATTTGTCTTGTATTAAAGCCTACTGGTGCTTAATAAACATATTACCTTGTATGGATGTACTAGATAGTCTTTTTATAATAAAAGCTCCATACTACAATATTCTTTTATAACGTGTTCACATTGGAGAACAGTGATGGCTCTTAAAGTGTAACCTAGTATAAAACATCTTTCTTAAGACAAAATAGTTTATAATTTGATTAAGGTAGTAGTTAGTAGAGAAAGTAGTCAATAAATAGTATAAGATAAGACAAGAAGAATACTCACTAGTACTTACTAAGATAGTGTCAATTTCAGAGTATAATTCTGAGAGCAAGGCCAGCACTGACTTCTTTTCTTTACTATCATATACATCTTTTCCTCCTATACCACCACTACTTTTTCTATCACTTATCAATTCACTCCTATATTATAATATTATGAGTTAATATGACATTAACTAGCTGTTGCTTCAAATAAGATAGTAGCAAGAATAAATAGTAGTTTTGCAAGCACTACTAGTAGGAAGAGAAGAAGAAGGGGCTAAGATAGTCCTTTGACCCAACATGTCAGAAGAAAAGATGGTAGACTCCAATTATTTTCATAGTTCTTAATGGTATGTAGGCTATACATTATAATAAGGATAAGAGATATATCAGTAAAAAAGCAGATACTATGGGTTTTGTCATATGTGCATAGAGGGTCAGTAGATATATAAAAAGGAGATAAAAAACTTAGAAAGTGGAAGTTTGAGTTTTGCAATAGTAGAGAAGTTTTTGACAGACTTAAAGAAAGAATTCAGAGGAGGAGACATTAAAACAATGAAGATGGCAGAGCTGAAGAAGGTAAAGCAAGAATGAAAAATAATAGAGGAATTTGTATAAGAGTTTAGGAGAGTAGTGAGGGGAAGTGAATACAAGGGGAGGTTATTAGTTGAGAAATTCAAGAGAGGTTTGAACAGAGTAATAAGGCAAAAACTAATGGAATCAGAATACTCTTTAGGAGCATTGAGCAGTAGTATGAGTAGGCAACAAATTTAGATAGGTATTAGAGAAAGAGTAGATAAAAAGAGAAGAGATTGAGAGAGAGGAAGGAGACAAAAACTTAGGCACCAAGGATGAATATGCCAGTGAATACTAGTGGGCACAACAGTAACAGTTGCCATAGCCCCAAGTTTGGCCAAGAAGGCAAAAAATCTAGTGGACACTGGCAGAGCTTGCTCTAATAGAAGAAGTAGAGAGAACAAATGTAATCATAATGTACCTGCAACAGTGGGCAGAATTTGTGTCTAAGTGCAATTCATATACCATAGATGTAGATTATAGATGTAAATTAAGGAAGAAACTGTCATAATTGTGGAGGTTTTGGACACTTAACAAGAAATTGTAGAAATTATAAAATTATGGGATGAGAAAGAAGGTTGGAATATGGAAATGAAAGAGATAATTCATTCTGCTACAATGTGAACAATGGAGACATGCTAAGAGAAGTAATAGTTAAGATTGGGCTAGAAAGAATTGATATGTAAGAGAGAGTGACAGTAGAGGCATTGTTGGATAGTAATGTGACAGGATTGGTGATGAGTTCAAAGTTCACCAGGAAGCTGGGGTTTAAGCTGAAAAAAATGGAAAAACCTATATATGTAGGAAATGTAGATAGTTCTTTTAACAAGAAGAGACTTATTGAGCATACAGTAGAGGTGAATATTTATTACTAAGAGTATAGGGAAAGAACAGAGATAGATGTGATTAGTGAGCAAAATTAGAGTGTAATTTTGGAAATGCCATGGCTAGCTTGCCACAATTCTGAAATTGACTGGAGGATAGAAGAGGTGAAGATAATGAGGTATCTAGAAGAGTGTAGAAAGCAGTGGAGACTAAAATAAGAAAAACCAGGATGACAAAAACAAAAAGAAGAAGAGAAGAAAGAGGAAGAGGAAAAGAAACAAGAGAAGAAAAACAGAAAAAGGAGAAACAACAAAGAAAAGAGAGAATGATGGAAGTGAAAAGAGTAGCAGAAGAATAGGAGATTGGAATGAGGAGGAAGAAACAGCAAAATCCAAAGAAGAGGCCAAGAAGTTGGTTTCTCAGAGGTTCTATGAGTAGATCTATATCTTTGCCAAGAAAGTAACTTAGAGAATGCTAACAAAGAAGATATGGGATCATGTGATTGAAGTAAAGGAAGGATTTGTGTTGAGGAAGGAGAAGGTGTATTTGTTATCAAGAGAAGAGAGAGATGAGATATGCAAGTTCATTGAAAAACAATTGAGGAAAGGATATATCAGACTCTTGAAGTTGTCTCAAATAGCATCTGTGCTTTTTGTAGGAAAGAAGGATGATAAGAAATATATGGTACAGGACTATTCATATTTAAATGAATAGACTATTAAGAATGATTATCCTTTGCCTTTGATTTCAGATATTGTGGAAAATATTAGTACTAAAAAAGTATTTACTAAATTGGACTTATAATAGGGTTATAATAATGTATGAATAAAGGAGAGAGATGAGTAGAAGATAGCATTCATGACTCCAGAAGAATTGTTTGAACCAATTGTAATATTCTTTGGACTTACAAATTCTCCAGCAATGTTCCAAACAATGATGAATGAAATTCTAAGGAACTTGATCAATACTGGGGAAGTAGCAAGTTTTATTGATGATATTATAGTGGGAACAGAGGAGGGAGGGAGATATAACATTGGACTTAGACAAAAAAATGAGAATGGAAGTGGATGCATTAGACTATACAATGGAAGGAGTATCATCTATAGAGTGTGAAGATAGGAAGTGAAGACCTGTAGCTTATCTTTCAAAATCCCTCTGTTATAAACTTCATTCAGCTTGTATCTCCACAACCAGTGGACTGGTTTTCACAAACCAAGTTGTGCTGGAAAGCCCCAAATCAAGGCTATCTACATATATGTGGGATGTATAAAAGAAACAACAAATAACTGAGATATCATATCATCAGCAACTGAAAAATCTCTGTTTGCTAATATCTTGTGAATGGCTGAACAGATTCACATGATCAAACTTGTTTTGGAAAGTGCTCATCAAACTGTTTTCAATAATATATAGTATATCTCATAGCAATAAGTATTGATAGAGATACAAGCATATCAATATAGTGACATAATTAGTTACCTTCTAAAATTAGCCTGACAGCTTCTATGACAGATGACAGCTCCCATCAGGTACAAGTTTTGATCATGTGATGGCAACAGCTTGCATACAGACCATCACTCTTTTATATATATACTTCTGTGTCTGAGGATTAGACCTCAGACTTAACAACATCAATCTTTATCCTTTATTGTCTGTATTGATCTTAATCATCATTGTCATCATTATTGAACTTCTGAATCACTCCTAAACCTCTGAGAGTGCACCCAAGGTTCAGATATCACAAATAAGTGAGTAGTTCATTTCGTGATACAGACTTTCTTTCACTTGTAGAATTCATATACAACAACATACTAAGCACTACTACTGGTATTTTACTATTCTTTGCAAATAAAGGCTATTATTTGACCATCAATGTGCACTCAGAACAAGACATTACTTTATCTCATATCTATGATTTTGCTATAGATCTCAACAAACTACATATAAGAGCAAAAATAAACCTTATATTAAGTTAACATAAGAGAACTTGATAGAGTTCCAGTTATAGAGTGTACATCTTATACACACTTGGCCAATAGTCTGTGCTATACTAACCTAGCCTACCCTAAAGAGACATGTGTACTACATGCTGTTAATATATAGTATAATATTATTTTCTAGAACTTTCTACATTCTTCTGTGATATATGATTGTATGACCATAACTTGTAAATAATCCAGTCTAAGGATTATAGTGAATTGTTAGTGAGATATGCTATCATTATTGCTATCATATAAATTCTCTACTCAGATTTGATTTTAAGATCACAGATTTAATTCAAATATACTATATCCACAAATAAAGAATGTAATGGTGAAATTGAAGGAGTTTCAGTCTGTTTTGAGTTATCTTGGTTCCATGAGTAATGCTATTAGAATATTTATAAAATTAAGATTATCTAATTTGAAAAAAGCTGACCTCTGTTTCACATACTGTGTTTTCATATATCAATATTATTTACTAAGTCTGTTGTTTTTCATATTTTGACAAAAATAATATAATTAGTTTATTGTTAGTGTATCAAGAGTCAAGAAGCTCATAGAATAATTGAAATTCTTGCAGAGATCATAAAGAGTATGAGGGTCTTAATGAGCTAGTTTGGCAGGTTCAAGAGAATTCCAATATTGGATGAACTGAACCATACTATGAGAGAGTTTCCTTTACTAATAGAAGAAGTGGTAAATTTTACCTAAAAATGGCTAGAAAGTTGTATATATATCAATTCATTTGGGATTAACTTATGACTAATACTAAATAATTGGCTGCAGTTAAGCATATTTTTGATAACTCTAAAAAAGAGAGAACAATTGAGTTATGAAAGAAACTAGATGACTTTAAAGATAGATTCAAGTAGTATAAGCCCAAGCCACTGATGAGAAGAAGCTGGATATTCTAGTGTATTCTGTTGCAAAACTCTTGCTATACAATCTATATATGAAAGATACTTGTAATGATATTCTGGACAAGATTGAAAGTAAGGTGAAGAGAGTTAATAGCCCCAATGTAATTTGGATAAGGAAATCCTCTAGTGTTGGAAAATATGTCTTAGTAGCTAGTATTACCACTCAACTACAAGAGCAAGATCAACAAGTAATATGCTTCTGGTTTGATCACACAGAATCCTCTACTATTTCTACAGATGCTCTATAACATGTTATTGCTCATAATCTTGCCCATATATATATGCTGACATATTTTTGAAGACAACAAAAAAATCTATTTCATCTAACATTAATTATATCTTTGAATAATTCATTAAGAGGCTATTATTCACACTGAGTGATGTTCTATGTGAGGAACTTCTAGTAATTTTGATTGATATATTGGATAAGTGTTATGGGACACTTGAATACTAACAATTTTTCTTTTTCTTTTCTTTTATTTTTTTGATTTTATATTGATTTTCTTTTTCTTTTATTTTTCCTTTGGACAATGAAGAGGCACATGACACTGCAGTCACATGACAGGTCACATGATGTGACATCATAGGCCTAGAACATGGTGAAAGGATCTGGAAGATGATGTCAGGGCACATGTATACAACATGGTGGCCTTGAGTAGAGAATAAGGTGGACATAAGGTTGTAGCATAGACAATAGAACAGGCTTAATTATTGGTAGCACAGACCAGGCATGTTTTGTATATATAGAACTCTAATTTAGCAGAGACTCCTTGTCAAGTTCTCTTGTGATTTTCCATACTTGATTGCTTACTAAGAGCTTTACTCACTTGTGTAGCTATTAGACTTTGTTCTAGTGGTTGCCACAACAATAAGTGTAGTGGGCTCAAACATAACTCCTCTGGGTAAAGAGATTGTAAAGCTTTTTGGTGTATACTCAAGCATTGGGTTAAGGTCAATAATTTGAAGAAATTTAAGCTGGTCATTGCAAGCCAACCAAAGAATAGTATTACCTGAACATTCCCTGACTTTATTAGCATCCATATTAATATTTTCTCTAGGAATGACATCAAGCCAGAAGATGGTGCTTTAGATGACATATATGTATTCCTCACATCAAAGCTCAATGAGATGTGTATGAAGGAGGCATAGATTAAGAAGGTTCTTGGTTATTTAGTTTCTCATGCTGCTAGTATGTTTATCTAGGCAATAATTGTTACTAACTTTCTTCAAATATTTTTTACTCAATACTTTTGTACTCTTCAAACAAAGAAGTTAGAGAATAATGGAGAGAGGTTCAAAGACTTGTACTCCTTATACTTCACTATTGTCAAAACATCATTTAAAGATAATTTCAAAAAAGAAGAAATTAAAGATGTTATCTCTATTATGAATGCAATGATTTTTACTGTTAGAAGAAACAGAATATACAATAGTATGGTATAGTATGGACAACTGACAACTACTTACCAATAGTAAGTTCTGTATGTGAAAAGCTAAGTATATGAGTAATACAACAACAAGTAGTATAATATAAACTAAAGTAATGACAGTGTATTTACTGAGGTTTATATACCTACAGAATATATATATTAGTAATATAATGCTGTACAAAGAGTGACATGTATAAGTAGTATGTAAGCAATACTAATACATTCATAAATAGATGACATATTTCTGACTTATTGTAAGTACTGTACATCATTACTTAGTCATACTATTAATCACAGTATGAGTATTTATTAGTGGAATGTTTTACAATATTTGCCAAGCAACCACTCAATAACAATGGACTGATTATGCTTTCTGGAGTTAAGAATTAGGAAATATTATAATTTATCTAAAAATATCTTGTATCTGTAATTGAATCTAACACTATACTCTACTTCTATTATTATTCATTTGAAGATTTTCTTCTTTCTGACTCCTTTTGAACACCATGGTGTCATTCCAGCTCCACTTTAATATATGTGACTTAAACTCTTCAAGTAAAAAAAATGTCAATATTTTGTCTCCTGCTATGATTCCTTCTCAACTTTCATATTCATGTCAATTTCAGACATATCATCTTATTTATGCTTTATCTGAGAACTAGTTTATAAAGGCAGTCAAGTTTGTGATGTAGAAGAAGCTATTGTTTTAGATGAAGGTGATAAGTATATTATAAAAAACATATAAGATTTTTAGTATTCTGATATAGGCTTTAACATGGTCTGGATTGATGGGGTGTCTTCAAATTGTTTATTGCAATACATATTTGATAGTGGGTGGTTAGACACTTAATTCTAATGATAACCTAATATTATTTATTTAAAATGCTCTTTGATTTATTTTGGCATTCATTATTTCTATCTCTGAAAGTACTTCTCATATGTATCTGTCTATTCTTCTATTTTCCTTTGAGCATACTCTTATTACCAACAAGTTCTATTCAAGGTTTTCCAATATATTCAAGATCATTCAAGATAGACTAGTTCAATAGTCAATGACTATTTTTATTACAGAATATCACAATAATCCTGTGAAATCCATTGTCTTCTCACTAGATGGAAAGACCTTTGTTTCCATATCAATAGGAGCTATATATATCTATAACTTGGAAACAGGTTATAGTATCTTAGACTTATTTGAACTAAAAGATATGAATTCTTATAGGGCTAATGCCAGTTTCAACTCTGATATAAAGTGTTAAAATTGTAAATGATGGACTTGGTACCATTTTATTTTCCTTTGCTTTTATTTTTTCATTTTTCATTATTTTATTTTTAGTTTTATTTTACTTTTTTTACTTTTGGACTTAGATAAAAGGTATAACATAACATTACCTATTATAGTGTCAGACACAGTTTACATCAGAGATGAAAGTCTGCAAGATGAACTCAGAGGTGTGCAGACTTATGGAACAATCTTGGCTTCAGCTTATATGCTGTGCTGTCTGTCTGCTATGTGGTTGCAATTTCTGATAGAAGAAAGAAGTCCAGAATAGAAGTGAGTACTAATTGATATGTTATCATTGAATACTAGGAATCAAGTTCAATGGAAGTTATCTTTATCACTTATCAGACTAGTGAATTATAGTGTAATTACTAGTCTTGTATATAAGGAGATACTATAGGAAATGCTTGGGGTTTCAGAGATATAGCCTCTATTGCTCTAAGCAGAGGTTTCAGTGTTGAGATACCAACAGGAGTACAACTCTGCCATGGAAAACCAAGTCAAATAGGAGTACTGGATTGTTGCATACTACTGTGTGGGCATGTTGCAAGGAAGGTGGCCACCATAGAAGACAGACTTTTAGATTAGATGTTAATAAAGAGTATCACCATAGGAATATGTTTTCTGGATAAGTGGACTTGGTATATAATATATGGTCACACAAGTTACAAAGTGTAATACCTGTAATAGTTACAGCCACACAATCATGTGACACAAATAAGAACATAGAATGTTCTAAAATAGATGATATTATATAGATGATATTATATAGTATAATAATATATTGGCCTTATAAAAAGTACAGATACTTTAAGATAGTTTAGTTGTAGTATATGCATAGATCACAGTCTATAGTATATAAGGTAGACTATCTTGTACTTGGAACTCT
>Ga0157367_1001547_pt1 | contig 10088 bp, 12 predicted proteins | sample AttbisABBM2_FD_113142 | JGI IMG/M metagenome (GOLD analysis project Ga0157367, IMG submission 113142) | Fungus gardens microbial communities from leaf cutter ant in Botucatu, State of São Paulo, Brazil - Atta bisphaerica ABBM2 | ecosystem: Host-associated > Fungi > Mycelium > Unclassified ...
CGGTCGCGAAAAGGGACGGCGAACTCAGGGGACTGGCGACGGTGGCGGCACGTCGCGCGAGGGCAGAAACGCCGCGCGGCGAGCGCCCTCATGCGGCCGCAGGCCGCATCACTTCAGGGGGTGGGAAGTCCAGAAGGGGCGAAGCCCCGTCTGGCCGGCGAAGCCGGAAGGCAAGCGATGGGAGCCCGAAGGAGCGAGACCCGGAACGGGGCTGGATGCACAGGCACGCCGTACTGACCATCCCCACAAGCAGGCATCGGTCACCCACTGCGGGAACGCATGCACCGGTACCGACCGGGCGGCCAGCTGGACACCGGACGCGCCCGCACGACGCAGCCAGCTTGACCGGCAAGCGAAGCGCGCAGCGCCGGCACGGCGCGGAGGCGTCAGGGATGGAAGCCCGAAGGGGCGAGACTCGCACCGCGAGGCTCGACGCGCAGCGCGAGAGCCCGGCCCGTAGCGCAGCGAAGGGAGACGCCCGAAGGCAGCTACAGGTGGGTCACCGCCAGGGCGAACGAGAGTTCAGGTGCGGTAATGCGATGAAGATTTCATGCGGCCGCGGCGAAGCTGCGGCCGCATGCAAGCAGGTGCCGCGCGGCGGGGCGCAGCCCCTAGAGCGCCCCGCCGCGCCTGGTCGTGCGACGGGGCTACCTCGCGTGCCCTCTTAGAATTGCCCGCATTACCGTGAGGATGTCGGCATCGGCGCCGGATGCTCTCGACTGATGCCACTCACGATCAATAACGCCCCGCTTCCTGCCGTCCTCTTCGAAACTACCCATGTACCCTTCGAGCCATGCTCTGTGCATCTCGTGTCCGGCCATGATTCGGCGCAGCCAACGGGGCAGACACACACCCTTGTAGCCTGCGAGATAGAAGCGAAATTCGATATCCATATAGCCTCGTCTTTGACTGCCGATCAGGCTGGCCGCCGTTGGTTCTCCAGCTCGTCTGGAGCATCTGCCTCGGCATGCTCGTATCCATGTTGCCAACACTCTGCCAGCATTGGCTCTGCCTTGAAACACGCCGGCATCGGCGTGCTTGGATATGCGGAGAAGCCTAGCCTATACGCGGCCTCGGCCGCCTGGTCGAGCCGCTCATCCGCGCTTGCATGCACGATCACTCGCGCCCTGCGTGCCATGCTGCCTCCCATTCTTCAGCCGCATCAATCGCCTCTTGCAGCGTCGGCAGCGGGTCGCGGTAGCGCGGCTCGCAGTCTCCACCTTGATAGGAGATTTCTAACCCCGGACAGTAGCCGCCTTCAACCTTGCTGACGCTTGGGCGCGTTTCGCGAAGACCATCCATGTCGCTCAACCAGTCGCCCGTCCAGACCGCGCATGGCGCGTCGTATCTCTCTTCCGTCTCGCTGTAGCCGGCCTGCCACGCTTTCTCTAGAGCCGGCACTCCTACAAACAAGAGCGTCATTGCGCGACGCGCGATAAACGCCTCCATCCCGCTCAAGTATGCATGCAGGTCGGCATCCGAACGGTGCAGGTCTGCCGCGTTCTGATCGCCTCCGATCAGCGCGCAATTGGAAAGCGCCCACGATTCACAAGCGTCAAGTTCATAGGAAATGCTAGTCATGATGTCTCTCCTTAAAGCGGCATCGGCGACCACGCGCCGGGAATGTGGCGATACAGGGTTACGCGCTTCGTCATGCCGTCAATCACAGCCTCAATTCGAACAGCGCGCACGTCGTCGTCCTCATGACGCCAGCGGTACAGCACGCGCATCTGAGCGTCAGCGCTGCACTTCATGAAGTGAGCCGCGACGCGGCGAAGAATGGTCGATTTCATAGCCGACGCTCACTCATGCCGGCCGCAAGGGCAGCAATCCGGATCGATACCTGTGAGGGAGCACGCACCGATCGCGGCCAGTTCAGCCGCCGTGTTTTCGCGTTCTTCCAGCGTCGCGTAAAAGCCATCCTCGTTCGCCACCTGCATGACGAGTTCGCGAACCGACGGTTCGACGTCCGCGCAAAGCGCATCCACGCTTTCGGAGTACCGTCGCACGTAGAGGTCGAAAGCCAATCCGCTGCTACGACGTGCGCTCTCTGCCAGTGCGTCGAGTTCCGCCTCGATCCCCTCGCGGGTGCTCAGGCACGTGCATCGCGGGACGACGATCGCAGCTGCGGCCGGGCGCGGTTCAGGCCGCCCCCCAAATTCCTTGACTTGCTCCACACGACAGCAGGATTCCCCTGCGCGGGTTTCCGCGCTCGCGCGGCGGCCCTGAAAGAGTTCAACGAAGCGGCGAAACAGATTCGATTTCATAAGTGTTCCTTATGGTTGAAGGGGTTCAGCTGACCGGGCCCCAAGATTCGGCGCTCCCCTCGTAGGGGTTAGTGCCGGTGATGCCTGGACTTCGGCAGAACTGCTGCCGCCAGTCCCCTGAGTTCGTCGTCCCGCGACATAAGGAGCGCGTCGCCGGGCGCGGTCAAGGCTGCGCGAAGCGCACCCGAAGGGCCTGGCCTTGACCGCGCCCGGCGATGGGCTACGGTCGCGTTTGGGACGGCGATTTCAGGGGACTGGCGGAATGCAGAAACGTCAGGCAACACCGGCACGCCGCGCGGCGAGCGCCCGATTGCGGCGCAGCCGCAACAATCCAGCTCGCCGCTTGCGGCGCAGCGCGAAGCGCCCTGGTGCGCTGAATGTCCCGATTTCGCATATGCGTTCCTCGATCGCGCTACGCATCCGCCGCACCGGTCCTGTCGGCGCCGGCAACAGCGGGCCTGGCGCACCACCCTCGCCTCGGGTTCGCCTTTCGCATGCGAAAGGCGCACGATGCGGCCACGTGACCGGGCAAGCGAAGCGCGCAGCGCCGGCACGGCGCGGAGGCGTCAGGGATGGAAGCCCGAAAGGGGCGAGACTCGCGCAGCGAGGCTCGACGCGCAGCGCGACAGCCCGGCCCGTAGCGCAGCGAAGGGAGACGCCCAAGGCACCCGTCCGTCGGTCGGCCACCGGGGCGAGCTGGCAGCTCGAGATGCTACGAAGGAGGTCGCTTACGATATGCTGCCCCTCGAACGACAATCAGGGCGACTTACAGCTTGGTCATTCCTACCGAGTTTGCGCAAAAGGCCGGCACTGACTTACCCTGGACCGGAAATGCCGCTCGAACGCCTCGGCGCTTTGCAAGTCATTCCACTCGATGACTGCATTTTCGCTATTCGCGTTCGCGCCAGCGGCGCTGTAATTGACGCTGCCGGTTTGAACGCTGCGACTGTCAAGAATCATCGTCTTGTCGTGCAATAGTTTGAAGCGGTCGACGACACAGACAGACACGCCAGCCCTGGCCAGATACTCAAGCCCGCGACGGATATACCCCGTACGATCGTTGGCGATGCTCTCGCCATAGTCCACCGCGATCGCGACCTCGACGCCGGCGCGCGCCTTCGATGCGAGCGCCTCTATCAGCGGCCGGTAGGTCATCACGTAGGCGAGCGCATGAATCGACTTGCGCGCGGACCTGACGCCGTACATCACGAGATCCATGCCGTTGTCCTCGGGAGAAAAGGCGTACCAATTGACGCGCTCCGCGGGCGCAACGGCCACTTGCGTCGTGACGGCGGCCTCGAGCTGGGCGGTCCAGGGCGACGCGTGGACGGTGAGCGGCAATGCGGTGCCGGCAGCGACCATGACTACCTGTGCTGTGCGCCGAAGCGGTGAAGTCATCATGATTCGATCGATCCATGGGCGCGGTCGCCGGAGGCGGCGAAAACCGGGAATCGATCGCGCTCGATCGCACGTCCGACAGTCACGTGCGTGGTGTGCCGGTCGGCCTGCGTCGTGACATACACCCACGCGGTCGCGCCGAGTGCGAAGCGCGAGGCAATGACACCCTCTTCTTCAATGGCTAGATGATTCGCTGCCTGCTCGGTCGCGGGGATCTCGGACCAGTCCCCGATCGCATGACGGACGACGAACTCCATCTCGCGCCGGTCCTCTGCAGCGATCTGGGCTCGAGCCGAATCCGACAGCCGGATCGCGCCCGTGCGGACAATCGGCTGGAGAGGGAGCGCCTGGACGACGTCGGTCGACCCGTCGGTCAGGTAGCATTGCCATTCGGGCTGCAGGTCACCGACTAGCTTTTGCGCCTGGCGTTGCTGGCTGACGGAGAGATCGTGGAAATAGTGGAGCGTGGGCATAGGTTCACCGTTGATCGTGGTCTTCGCGGCGCAGCGGAAACGGTAGAACCGCCTGAATCTGGCTGGTCACCGCCGATCGCCCTTCTGCAGTCGCGAGGTCGTTGAAGTCGGTCGGTCGTCCGACCAGCGAGATGAAGTCCGGGGAGACGGCCCGGCCGCGCAGGATGCGTGCGGCCTCCTCACCGGCTTCGAGGCCCTTGTTGCGTGTTGTGAAGCGGATGTGCGGATCGTCGGCCGATTTCACGATGTCGATGGTCACGGCTCGAACGAGCCCGCGCACCCGCTCCACCGAAAGCCGATACTTCCCCTTCACGGCCGCGTGCCATTGGCCGTCAGCGACTGCGCCGGCGGCAACCACTTCGCGGGCCTGTTCGCCGGTGCCGGCGAACACCATGAGTGTCTGCGCCGAGCTCGGCACGGTCGTGCCGAGCTCGGCGATCCGCTCAAGCGCGCCATCGAGGAAGTACTGGTCGTTGTCGGCGCATACGACCTTTGGCTGCGCCATGGGCAGAACACGGACCAGTTCCTTGGCGACCTGGACGAGATTGTCGGCGTCGAAACATACGACAACGGGCAACCCGGTCGCCTCGAACAACGAGGCCCCAGTCGCGTATCCCTCGGCGAACAGCACTGCCGGCGCGCTGGCCAGATCTGCCACCCGGTGCACGCCGATGAGATGGAATGCACCGGTCTTCCTGGCTCCCTTGACGAAGAGCTTCGAACCATCGGGACCCAGTACCTGAGCGGTCAGCAAGCTATCGTCAACGCCACGCCCGGGCACCACTAAGTACAGGTTGCGTGAGTGCTTAAAAGCCGCGAGGTTGAGCAGGCCCGCCAGGTCGTCCGTCGAACCAGTCGCGAGACGCAATCCGTAAGCACCGACCCCTTTCTTCGTCAGGTACGGGTGGACGTCGTGACCAGCTCGCGGCAACCGGGTCAGAATACCGAGCGTCCGACGCGCGATGTCGCGTTGTTCGGCTAGCCGCTCGGCCTCTCGGGCTGCCTGACGCTCGCGATCTTGCGCCTCAAGCGCGGCGCGCTGTTCGCGCGACAGCCCGCCCGATTTGAAGCGCCACGGACCCGATGCGCCCTTGAAGTTCCGGATGTAGCCGCGCCACTGTCCGCCGATGAATTCGAGCCGATAGCTGCCGTTCAACCGTGGACCGTTGCGCGTTTCGATGTTCGCGCAGTGCCATTTCCCGTCCGGAATTACACTATCCGGTACAAGCTGATAGCTTTTCATCGCGTCCCTGAAGTCGGACAGCACATCCTCCTGGTTGATGCCGGCATGACGGAGCGCAGATTCGTCGACGATCCACTTCGCAAAAGGTGTCCGATCGGCTGTCGTCGGAATCCAGCACAGCCGCTGCATGCTGTCGAATTCCGCGCCAAGTGCACGCGCCTTCGCGATGTCTGCGAACGGCACTGCAAGGTAGATGCGGCTCGCCCGGTCATCCTGCGCGCGCGATCGACCGCCGGCGCCATTGCGCTGTGACTGGGGAATCGACCTGAGAAATCGGTCCACCGCGCGGTCCTGACCGCGATTCGAGCGTCTTGCCATTTCGGTGATCTGCATGTGTGGCCCCTTCGGTCAAAGGTCGAGGGCACGACGGATCTCAGCAGCTTTCATACGCTGCCCCTCCGCAATACCTTCCGCGTGCGCTTTCCGGAAGATCGCAATCACCGCGGGCAGAAGTCCGACAGTCGTGTCGACCGGGAGCGTAAAGAGCGGCCCCCCGTCCGGATCCTCGTCCCACACCTCCAGCCGGTACGTCCTCCGGATGATCACTTCTGGTCCGTCATGCGGAATCAGTTCTTCGCCATCCTGCGTCATCGCATCGCTCATCAGTTCCATCGCTCTCTCCATAGGTTGTGCGCCGACCGGAACCCTAGATTCGGAGTCCCGGCGTTCGTGTCTTGCCGAGACGGCCCCTTCGTCCGAAGCTGCCGCCGTTCCCCTGAGTTCATCGTCCCGCGACCCTGAGAGGTGAGCCGCGCCGGCGGTCAAGGAATGAAGCGCGGGGGATTGGGGCGGGCAGTCGCGAAGCGACAACACGGCCCCGCGCGCCTTGACCTCCGGGGAGGCGAACCTATGGTCGCGATGCAGGACGAGAACGAGGGGAACGGTGGGGATGAGGCGACTGCGTCGAGGCACGACGCCGCGCGGCGAGCGCCCGTCGCGCCGAAGGTGCGACACAACAGCGCGTCCGCCAGGACGAAGAGCGAAGCGAAAAAAAACCCCGCAAAAGCGGGGCGAAACCATGCTGCATCGAGGGCCAAAGCAGCATGCTGAGAGACAGATGCACGAAAGGTGAGCTTTTCCGGGAGCGGAGCGGCCGGTCGGCGAGGCGCTGGCAGCCCCGACCGCAGGGAGAGGGGCGAGACTCCGCAGGAGGCTCGACGCTTAGGCCGCGCAGCGCGCGGGCGTAGCGCAACATAGCCGGTCTTTGCGAAGCAAAGACGCCCCAGAAAATGACGTTCGTTCCTCCCGTTCGACGCCGAATCAGACGTCATGCATTCACGCGGATCAACGCGTGCGAACCATCGCTCGACATTGGAAATAGCCGAGACAAAGAACCAATCCAATGACCGCCAGTCCGACCAAGCCCGCATATCCGATCAACACGCGTTTCGCCAGATACCAATCAAGAGCGACAACAAGACACGTCGTCGGCTCCTCCAAGTCGAGCACGACGGCGAGCGCAGGGACGTGGCGCGCGATCATGGTCGCGAAGTACGGAGCGAGCACCAATATCAATGCGCTACAGGTCGTGACGATTGTCACGCATACGACTGCCGTTGCAAAAACTCGGCGTGTGGACCACGAGAGCGCGGGATAAGCGATTGCCGTTTCGAGGTCGTGCCTTGCGGCTAAGCGTGCGACCGCACGCTTTTCCTCTAGTGAGCGCTGCAAGGGAGATCCCGCGACGCACCGATGACCTTGACCGTATTCCGATACCACCGTCGCGCATCGGGAACTGCACGAGGCAATGGCCACCCGTCCACGGATTTTCCAGCCCGCCTCCCCGTCCTTTGACGTTCGCCCGATCGACGCGCGCGAGCGACCGCGTTAGCGGTCGACGAAGCGCGCGTCGATGTTTTTTCGGGCGATACGTTCATACTCGTTGGTCCCACTCGCGTTATTTTCTGGTTCCGCTCGCGGAACTCTGGATAAATTCTAATCATGTCTTATGATGATTGCAATTGATATGTGGAATTCGTGTGCGGCCCGAGGGAGGGAGATCCAAGGGGGAACCGGAACGGGGTTCCCCCTTGGTCGGCGAAGCCGACGCATCCTCTCGCCGCGTGGCCCGGACGATAGAGCGCCGCCAGGCGCGTCGAGGAAGGGCTACGCGGCGCTGGCTGGCCCGGCCACCACCGCCAGACGAAAAAAAGCCCCGTCATCGAACGGGGCAAAAGGCACAGGCTACGGGTATCCGGAAGGATCAGGCTGCGTGTCGCGCCCCGGTCACGGCTGCGACGTTCGGCACCGGGAAGGGCCACGCGAAGCCCTGCGCATTGCGAGCGTCGTCCGTTTCGCTGTCCGACTGCGGCTCGCTCGACGGCTCCGAGGCGGACGCCGCGAAATCTGCGGCCTTCGGCAACGGTGCCGGGTCGAGGTTCGCGACTGAGGTGTCTTCGTCCTCCGGCCCCGTCTCGCTGTTCGGATCAGTGGCCAGTACCGTCGCAGGCTCACCGCTCCCAGCCACAGCATCGACATCTGCCTCGGCATCTTCCTCATTCGGGCCGCAGTAGTGACGCGTCTCGCGCACCTCGGCTGCCGCCATAAACTCCGGAAGCCAGTTCTTGTCGGCGAGCAATTTCTCGGCTTCTTGCGCGGCCTCGCCTTTCTTCATCTTGGCGATGCGCGCCCCCTGCTCCTTCGACACGACCTCGCCGACGATAGCCGCGATCCGGTCCTTCGAGACGTGATTGAAATAGGATTCACGCGTCGGCTTCCAGTAAGCCGACAAGTCGAGTTCCAGCGCGCCCGCGATGGTGTTGATAGGATTCGGATCCTCGGTGCGGCTCACACCGTTCAGACTCAGGGCGGTACAAACCGCCAGAATATTAAGGAGTGCAGTCTGCGACTGTTCGAGAAGCCACCCGAACAGTTCGTTGGGGTTCTTCGGAAGCACGCGCGCGACGGCGAGGACCGACAGCGACAGCTGGTCATACTGCGGCAGCTTCTCGATTCCGGGAGCCGCACGGTCCATGCTGTTCATCGGCTGTTCTTCCTTGATCCGGACGGCGCTGAGATCGCTATAGCGGTCGTACACGAAGTCCAGAACCAACCGATGCACGACTGCAACGAGCGCGACGTTCGCATCCACGACCAGCGCGGACTGAACTGCCGCCGTACGGTGTGCCGTGAGATTGAGCAGCAGTTTTTCCGAATGCACGCCCTTGACCTTCTTGGTCAGGCTACGCGGGACGGATTGACCTGCTTCTTCCATCATCGCGCGTGCCTCCGCGCGGTCCTCACGACGGATCAGGCCGCGAACAATTTCCAGCTCGCCGTCGTGGCCGACTGTGATGATTGCGCCGCTGACCTTCATCTGTTCCGGCGTGAATTGGCCGTCACGGTCGTCCATTTCGTGAATGACCGCATAGAGCTCATCACACTCGGCCTCCAGCTTGCCGCGATCTTCGTCGCTGAGGTACGCCTCGTCGCCTTCCTCGGCGTCATCGCTCGCCTCGATCTTGTCGTTGAGTTCATTAGCACGCCGTTCCGTTTCCTCATACTTCGCCTTTTCCTCGGCGCTGAACGGGGCCGGTTTGGCGTACAGTTGTGTGAACTGGTTGCGGTCGTCGTAGTCAAATTTCGGTCGGGCTTCGACCCACGTCCAGCCCTCTGCCTTGATCGTTTCGACGTTGCCTGCAATCTTCTCATCGAACAGACTCGACAGCAGATCGCGATTGACGATGAAGCCATCATCTTGTGCCGCGAAGAGGTCACGCTCCACAACACCGCCTGCTGCCTCGTATGCGGCAACCGAAACGAAACGCACCATCCGGTCACCGAAGGAAAGCTTGTCGCCTTTCAGGACGGTACGCAGCGCGTTCGCGCTCTGGTTCCACTGGCCCTTCGCGCCGAACCATGCCGCTTCCTGCCGTTCGTGATCGTCGGTGATCGCAAGCGCCTTGATCTGGTCGAGTTTGATCACGTCGCTTGCGAACAATTCGAACAGCTTGGGGGACACGCTTGCGAGTTTCAGGTGTCCGGCGACGGTTTTCGGGCTGACCTTGAACACGGTCGCGATGAATTCGGGGCTGCGTCCCTCATCGGCCAGCGCTTTGTACGCGTAAAACTGGTCGGCAGGATGCGGCGGTACACGCAAGTCGTTTTCCGACGCGCTGGCGAGGATTGCATCCGCTTCCGAAATCACCATGCAGCGCACCTCGAAATCGAGCGTGATATGCCCTCGATCGACGTTGAGCAGCAGCGCGAGGCGTCGGGTTTCGCCAGCGTCCACGCCATAGGTCTGGGCCTTCTTTGCCGCGACCCTCATGGGGTGAACCACCAGATTCTGCAGGAGGTTCACTGCAAGGATGTTGTCCGCGATTGCCTCGATGGTTGCCGGATCGCGCTTCGTCCGACGCTGGTTATAAGGCGATGCAACCAGCCGCTTCAACGGAATCAGCACCTCACCCGCACCGGCCTTCAAGGCAATCGGTTGTTCGACAGTGTGTGCGTTGTCCGACGCGTTGACGTTGGTGTCTTGGGCAATCACGGTTTGCATGGCAGTTCCTCGCATTGAAGGTTGATGGTGTGACGGGACTGCCGGGCCCCAAGATTCTGAGTCCCGGCGTAAGCCGTTCTGTCGAGTCGGCGGGCTGCGCTTCGCAGCTGCCGCCGTTCCCCTGAGTTCGTCGTCCCGCGACGATTCGAGCGAGGACCGGCGACGCGTCAAGGGAACAGCGCGGGGGACGGTGTGGGATGGAGCGC
>Ga0157367_1001550_pt1 | contig 10072 bp, 1 predicted proteins | sample AttbisABBM2_FD_113142 | JGI IMG/M metagenome (GOLD analysis project Ga0157367, IMG submission 113142) | Fungus gardens microbial communities from leaf cutter ant in Botucatu, State of São Paulo, Brazil - Atta bisphaerica ABBM2 | ecosystem: Host-associated > Fungi > Mycelium > Unclassified ...
CGACGATCTCGACGGAGCTTGTCGGGTCTGCACTCGACACGGTGCACGTGCTGCGCTTTCCCACGTATGTCAGGTCGCGTGTCCGACGGCTTAACGGCAACGGGGGGGTGTCGTATCCCGAACACGGTTATGTGCGGAATCGACACGACGCGTCACTCAGCGTTACTATTAATACTATCACCGTTTTGTCGTTCCGCAAATTCGCGGCATCGAATGCATGCGAATTGTTCGACATGTGGTGAAGTGGAGAATTATTTGAGCAATGCATAGACAATTTATATAAAATTGCCAATAAAGTATTCACAGGTTTTAAGATCTGATTAATTTTACTATTAAAATGGATGATTAATTTGAGATATTAAATTCAGCTTCGGTTTGCGATTGCATTTCAAATCCCAAAAACAAACTTTATTAGCGTGCAGTTTATAAAATTGAAGTACTATGCTTGCAAAAATATATTTGCATTTATAGTGTTAAACACTAAGATTTCACTGAAAATTAGGATTATTTTTATTTTAATCTCTTATAAAATCTAGAGCAGAATTATTCTTTTTATTTTAAATACATATTTTTACATGAGACATCTAAGAATCAAGACATATATGTATATATAGAGCGAAATGTATAAAATTAATATTTTGTCTTTCGTTATAATCTATGGATTACATAAATAAAACACAAAATTTTTTGATGAAATAAAAAAATATTAGACAAACTTGTGAAATAATTTTATCAATAATTCTCATTAGCATATCTAGCATTTGTCTATACATAGAAAATTCTTGCAAGTAAATCTACAGAGTAAACTTGTAGTACAGAGTGTTATTCTGTCGTTTACATATTTTGGAGCTTCGCGTACATTGACCTTAAAGGGGTGCGAGTTCGAAAGTGAGGTGGATCGATGAATACCGGGTGTGATTCTAATGAGCAGCGAAAGTGTATCGAAACACCTGTCAAAACCAATATTTGTTTAGTAACTATTCCACTGTTTGTTTCCCTTCGAAATGCTTTCACTCAACAAGGCCTACATTATTTATCCGGACATCATGCTCGATACATATGATGATATTAAAGTTGCAATACAATGTTTTATATTTTAATAATTAAAATTAATAATGACGATAAGATTAAAAAAATATCTTCTATTCGCTCAAAATCAATTTATACATAAAATTGTGATAAAAACATTACATAATAATATAAAAATTAAAATATATTATAATATATATATTATAATATATTTATAATAATATAAAAATTGTTCTTGATATTATTATAATGATAGCTTCAAATTAGAACAATTAATGTTTTATGCCTCGAAACAAAAATGAAATAATAAGTAACATTGATTTTTTCGAGTACATATACAGAGTATGTTAAAATTCGCGACTCAAAATATAATATAGTGAAAAACTTCTAAAAAAATTAAATAAGAAAATATATTTTAGGATAATTTTTTAATAAAAACAAGGAGACTACAATTTTCTTTATGAAATTTCAGCTTTCGGATCGATTTTTTTTTAATTATTCCACGTGCGATGACTTAATCAAAATATTATATGCGTCCTTTCCTCTTCTCTATCGATATATATCTCTGGCAAAACCACGAAGGGCACGATGCGAAATGCGTGACTGGAAGGCGAAAGTCCGTCGAAGCACCTGTCAAGCCCATTGTCCACTTGACGCACCCTCCTTTCGGATTCGCGTCGGTTATCTGCGCCGGTGACATTTCAATCAAGCCGACATGTGAATCCATCTCCCACTCGCAGATATTAGCATGGCGGCTATAATTTTATTCTATTGTCCGAATAACAATGAGGTGGACGCAATGTAGACGGCGATGCAAAATCATGAAAGACGTGCATCCACATGCGCATTTTTGCATCATCAAGGCAGAAATTTTTCGCTTAATGTGCTGATTAATATCCAGATTCTTTCTTATCATTCTTGAGTTCAAAGTATTTTTTTTATCTTTCTCTTCATGGAGTTTATCAAATAATAAAAAATACCAAGATAATTTTTAATTTTGAAATTAGAATTAGAGTACAATGTCGAATTTTCAATCGAAAAAAAAGAGAAAAGTGTGTTAGAAAAATTCAGATTAAAGTTTTAAACTTTATGAAAGTTCTACGAAGAGTATTTACTGAAATAAATTAACAATAAATAATAATACAATTAATTGTAACTTTATAAAGATAAAAAAATTAATTGTGAAAAAATAGTTAAGATGAATTTTAGAAAAATTATTACGCATAATAATCAAAAATTTGTTTATTTTACAAATTTCTTCACATTTGTGCTGGAAGTTTTTAGAAAAATTCTTGCAATTTTGAGCGATATTCTAAATCGATCGCGGGATGATGAGAATATCACTTTATTCCGTTCTCTTCGTTTTTCGTGCTTTGATTTCATGCCAAGATTCCACCCTTCCTCATAGGAATTAGCTGTACTCGCATTCGCGCTTGCACTCGCACTGACTAGACTACCGTACAATTTACGATTGAAACTCCGTTCGACCGCAGAAAGGGCAGAGACAGAAAGAGAGAATGAGAGGAAGAAGAAACAAGAGTAAAGAAAAAAGGATAGCTCCGGGCACAGCAAAAAAACAATGATGGAAAATGGCGCCGTTGTCGTCACGAAAGATGAAAAGGAAAGAGATATTACTCGTAAAATTTGGCATCTGGCATAACCAGACTCAGCGTCCGGGTCCCCTCCATCTCTACTCTTCTGAAGCCATGCAGTTCGCTTCTTACGCTCCGACAGGCTTGGAATAGGTTTTCTCGGAGTAGAGGAACGTCCTCCACGAACGAGAATCCGAGTTCCGGTGTTCCGCGCTGTCTAACATCAAGTGGTGCTGGACGAACGTCTTTATATGCCTCTCTTCTGCTCTCGTTTTGTCTCTTTCGCTTCCTTTCCTCGATGAAAGTACACAGCCAGAAAGAGAGAATTCTGAGTCTGACGACAGTTCATAAAGTTCATATAATTTACCTCTTAAGATACATTGTAGAATTTCAGAGTCACTTACGTGACATTTTTGTTTATATAATTTGTAAGTCAAATAATAGATAGATAATTTATAGTGAGAGAAGTCTTCCTAGTTTCTACAAATTTATAATATTCTCCATAATACATAATAATAATTTGATAACAATAATACTTTTTGATAACAGTATAATGTATGTATATATATTATTCTCAATTAATATCAATCGTAATATTAGATAATTAATTTAATAATTACATAATAATTGATCAGTCAATTGTAAAATAAATATAATGTAATAATTTATGGAATGAATTATTGACTGGATATTCGTCTTGCTGGGCAAAACACCTGAAGATAATTCCGCGAAATTCATAGAAGTTAATAGAGACGTAACGATTTTACGATCCGCTATCGAGATTTAGGAGCTGCGATTAAGGCGCGATATCTCGACGGGCCTGCGAGGAAAATACTTAAGAACGCAATAAAGCGGTTTATACGTCTCTTGGAAGCTGGCGTCGGGTCAGTGAGTTAGAGCAGGATCGCAACTCCTTAAAAGCGGTCAGATTTCAAACAAAATTGCTTTTTCCGACAGCTCGGGCGCCAATTTAAGTCTTCGCAGTTCACTAACGATTCCGGCGATAAAAAGGAAGAGTTTGAACCGGTTGAACGCGGAAGAAAGCATGGATAGAACTTATATTATCTAATGCATAATATGCATATATTTGATGCGCTGTATTTATGATTAATGATAATTTTTTGATGATAATTTTTTTATTTGCAAGAGATTCTTTCTTTGAAAAAAATGTGAAAAGAAAATATAATTACGAAATTTAAGAGAAATGAAAAAATTAATCTGGGAGAAAATAAATGGATAACATATTAGTAGGTATTATGTTTTAATTAAAAGCTCTAAATTAATTTAAAGAAGCCATGATTTTATTGTAACAAACGCATATAATATGAAGCTCTTTTTCTTATAAAAACATATATTTTAAAAGTAAAATTAGTGGCTAAACTGATTTTTAAGAAACTCATATTTTTTCTCTTATAAAAGTGATAAAATAAAATATTTACTGACTGCGTCACATGAATGCTACAACTTGTAATTGCATTTTAATAGTAATCCGCTCGAAGCTTTTAGCAAACACATTGGCCTGTAAATTTTAATTACTTAACATGTATCGTAATGGGAGAATAAATATGCAAGTTAACCGTTACAAAAACGATGAAGTTATTTAGGCGTGGACATTACGTTGTCGAATTTTTGCAAAAAAATACCGGTTGAAGATTATACGGCTGTAAATATACGTTGTCGAATAATTTAAGCGATAACGGCGGTCACAAATAATTGATTTAATTGACAGCGGTTATCCATATCTGTGTTTTTAAAGTGCATTTGGACATTTATGCGTGCATAAATGGAGAAAATCGTGCACTTTGTACGTATGATAGCGCGATACACAGTTGAGTACATATAACCGATTGTACATGAATGTTCATGCGCGCGAACGAGCACATAAACACGTCCTTATGTATTTTATGCGTTTACGACTAGCAACTTCGGGCGATATTCAATGTTATTGATGTAACTCGTAATTTCGAATAACCTCTCTGTATTCTATCGACTTGACTATATCGATTTCTGTATGAAAGCAAGCTACCATATAATGTGAGAATTTACTTCTGCAAAGTTATCGGTCGTTATAGCACTACATTATATCGCAAATCACATTTGCCTATCGACAAGAAGCGTAAATAATATTCCCGAAGTTCAAAAATTTTGCATACATTTACAGAGTGCTTTTTCAATCAAAAATACTTGTTGTAGGTGTGAAAAGAGTTTTTATTACAAAGCGATTCGACATGTTTGCATAAAAGATTTGATATTACTCTGTAAATTCTTTTGCAATAATATGTGGCCGAAAAAGTTTAAAAAGGGAATATACGCTACGTGTTTGCTAAGCGCCTTGTGTAACTTGATTTTATAAATAGAAATACCATAAAAAATTATTTGTCAAACGATTTTATAAAAGTTTACTTTTTAGGGGAAAATCCGTTTTTATTGAGAATATTTATAGATAAAAGAGTATTAAAAGAGGCATTTATTTAATTCTCTACCGACAATGTAATTTTGCACCTTCGGTCAGCGTTCTAGGTCTTTGAACTTAGTGCAGATTTTTTATATTATCCCAGACTGTATAAAAATCTGAAAATATTCTTTTATACTTTGCGAAAGCTTTTACAAAGTTTTTTATTATCATTATTGAAATCATGTCGTATTTTATTTTTTTATTTACTTTTTATTTATATTTATCTACGAGAATTCGTAGATAAAAAATTGATTGAGCTTTCAAAATCCCATATTGCCGACGGACAGTCAACATTTAATTTAATTTAATTTTATCTTTATTACATTTACGATAAATGATAATAAAATCACAAAAATAAGTGACAAAAAGAAATATAAAAGAAATATCAAATATTCTTTAAATCTAAATAAGGGAATAGTTACTAATTATCCAGTGGCATACTTGACTGAATAATTAGTGAACTCCTTCCTTAAAAAAGGAAGAATGTTTGAACATTATATAATTAAAATGATATTTACACGTTAATTTTAATCTTTTAATATTATATTCGTTGAATCTATGCACTAAAACAAAGTTAGCTAGATTTCCGATTATTATTAACATCTGGAGAGCTGACTGATATACTCAGCCTATACTCAGCCCCTCACAAAAAATTTTTTTTAGCTAAACGAAATGAGCGCAAAAATAGCGCATTATTCTATAATTTATTATATGATTTCATTATATGATTTGGTTAAGTGGAGGGAGGAGGCAGCTAAGCAGACGTGACAAAGTCGAATATTTAAAAGTAACTTCTACAGTAGTAAAAGAATTGTTAATTCAAGCAAATTATGAGTGCTATTATTATTTCGTGAATTTCATTGAATATGCGAATATCGTTCCGAAGAGACATCGATATAGGGTTATATCGCTGGCATCCCTTCGCATTGTGGAATGACGATGACAACAGCGACGACGACGACGATGCTATCGCCGTCGCACCATCTCGTTAATAACAGGTCCCATTGCGGTGATGAAATGACCGCAATAATTGATGTCACTCGAAACGATTCGATTGAACACGACTCGAACATACGCGAAAGCGGTGCCATTCGCATCAATTCAATTTTTGGTTAATAGCCGCTCAAGTAGCCCCTAAGTGTTCATGAGATTCGTATGATTTCTCGCAACATGATCGATCGATTTTAGGAGTGTGTGATTGATAGCACGACTGAAAAATATGATGAAATGAATAGAAAGTAATTTTCTCTCAGAAATATTTATACTTGTAAAATCTCACGAGATATCATATATTCATTGTTTTGAAATTAATCTTTATCATTGAAATTAAAAGAGAGTGCGATTAAAATAGATTGATATTGCAATGAAATCCACTAGCAGGATGTTACGTGACGCCAGTGAAGTCTCATTAAATTTACCTTTTTCATCGAAACAAGTATAATTTAATATTTATATAATCTTAAATTTTATTCCAACTGGTTGTACATATTTCAAATATATTCTGTAATGTCCACGACGAGATATTCCATTTCTTCGAGTTTTCTCACGATAAATTATTTGAGGTTGCATTCCGCCGCAGGGATGTATCGGTATTCTCCAGCAGATTCGTATTCGATAGACTCTCAAAGCGCGATTGCGAGATCGAAGCTCGCGACGTGAACGATTACATGGTGCGTTACGTTGCACAAAGCGCGGACGAAGAACGCGAGCCTATAGGAAACTCTCTTCGCAGTTTTTTTAAGTCCTCCTCAAGGATCCTGAAGAAGTTCCAGAGAAGAGGATCAAACTTTGGAGTGGAAGTAATTTTTTCACGATTTAATACTTTAAAGATTATACTCGTACACATAATAGAACATAGAAATCTATTTTAACAACAATGAATATATACATGTATGTTCTTCAATAAAAAATAAAAAAATATATTGATAATCAGTTTTTCAGGAGATAAATTATCAATTAAATGGCGAAGGGAAGAAAACTTTTAAAATGATATAAATTTAAACTACAATACAAAAAGTCGGAATGATAGACATAATAATAACGTAAAGGTATATAAATCGATGTAGAGATAGAAACCATATGCGATTTTTCTTGAAATTTGGTGTTCGATCAGGTGAAGACACTCCGTAGATGCATTATTTTCAGTGCAATACCTCGCGGCAGTGAAAATAGGTATGTTGTTCCTGAACGAAGAATGTGTGGCGAAGCCGAAGAAGAAGCTCGGAGTGGCAACGGTGGGACAGGGATGGCGATGGTACCTATGTAACCCAGGCACGGCTTGGTGGGAAATGGTCCGTGAGGCTCGAACGTGTATCTCGGGCCACGTACTCCCGCAAGCACGGCTTACGTACACTTACACACTTGCTCAACGACTGATAGCTCGCTATTTCCCGCATCGACCTCGTACACAACCACCAATTTCGCATCTTCCCCCACATGTGCGATATTTGCGATACAATCGGGGCTCGTAAGCGAAAAATATTACGGTTGAAACTTATGAATTTTACACATGAAACAATTGTTGGTTTTAATTTCACACGTTAAGGATATTGTGAAAAAATGCCTCTCATGTTTTAGAAATTTTGATATGTAGAAAACATATAAAAAATACTACATATATGTTACATGCGATTTCTTGCAGAATTTTTTTGATAAATGAATAGGAAATATTGAAATATTTAATACTTTGACAATAAATTTTATAGATCTAATACATACAGATATAAATGATGATTTTTTAGTGTCAGATGCTATATGTAGAACTAAATTGATTATAATCTTCTGACTACACATATTATACAATATATATGTAAATATCTACTTTTAATAAAAGAAACTATTTAGTATCATTTTTTATTACTTTGACAGAGAACGTGTTTTAAAATTTTAATCAATTAATAAACATAGCTTAGTATTTTTCAATTGTATTTGTGTTATTTTTCATTTGTATTCGCAGTTCGGATGAACGTCCGAACAAAAAAAAAACGGAAAGAACAATTTTGAATGAAATAATTTTGTTGGGTCATCAAAATAATTATGTAGAAAACTCAAGCATGATGAGCTGTAAAAAGTTTTGACATTCTGGCAACCAGTTTGAACATCCTACATAATTTTTTTGATAGTCCAGCAAAGTTGTTTTCAGATCTGTATTTAGCTAAATTTTTAAATACTTTGGCAAAACTATTTTTTCCGTATGAAAATTAAAATTACGTTAGGCATAATTAATGGCCGAGTTTTGAGATCTGTCCTTTTTAAAAGAGTTTAGTGAATAGTAAAGAAGGGAGAGAAAACTACAATGGAAAAATCAAGTTCTTCGAGTGGCCAATACAAAGAAAGAGAGCGGCGGTTCTTAAGCAAAGAGGGTCCTCCTTGTTCGAGCGGCACATTTCCCGTGGAAGGAGTTATAATAACGCCGTTCTTAAGGGATGCATTTACTCGGATAACACTGTAAAGGGAGTAACCCGGTGAACACGGTGAAGAGTAACGAAGCGGCACGATGTAAAAATCGAGGAAAAAACCCGGTCATTTCTTTCGCTTTGCAGAAGTACAAGCCGATCAATCGAGCTTTTCTTCGCGATTAAATACTTTGAACGTAATTTGTAGAACGTAATTAGTTACTGGCTGAATCTTGGAGGTGTTTCTTGTTTTCTAATAATTTATTTATCAAAAATTGTGTTGATCAAAAATTACAACTATTATATTTACTATTTCTATACCAATCAAATTTAATTAATTCTTTTATATATTCTTAAAGAATAATATATTCTTTTATATTTGCTTTTAAAACGGAGCATTTAGATTTGCAAACATTCAAAAATTATAGTAAATTATAATAGTGTCTTAAAATATTTATATCGAATTTAAAAATTTAATAACATAATAAATTTAAATACATAATAAATTTAATAACATAAATTTAAAGTATATAATTATAATTATATTATATAATTATAATTATATTTAAATGATCATAAGAATATTATTTTTAAAAACCGATTAATTTATTTTTATTTTGATTTCTCTAAATTATTTGTGCGGAATATATTTATAAAATAGCGCGAACGAGTAATCATAGATACCTATCTTGTACACCCGATCGCGTACCATAACCGTACTAAAACAGCAGAAGTACCTTAGCGTATCGATCGAAAGTCCTTTCAAAGAATTTCTCAAGCCGGTCGAACACAACCGGAAGCATGATAAACTATTCGTCTTGAATTCTCTTCCTCGCGAGCATCTTAATGGCAGTGTACTCAAACGTGCTAAAGCAGCTCGAAACAGAATACGATCGCATAAGAGGATCGATCGCGAAACGTTATTAGATGAGAAAGATGTTGATTCTTAAAACGAATGAAGAAATGCCATCCATTGCTGTCGTTTCAAGCGCAGTTAGACCAGCTCAAGTTAATGACACAACCTTTTACTCAACTAAGAATTTGCTCCAAGCGCAGAAATAAATGTATCGCTTGTTATTGCAGGATACTCGTATACGTAAAAAATAATATGTTAATTTTAACTTAAAGACATATAGTGAATTTTCTGAGACATACAAATATGAAAATTTGAAATTAACATTTTATTTTTTACAATGTATGAATAATACTTTAAAAATGAAAAGTAAACTTTACAATAAACTTTATAATTAATAATTAAACATTTACATATAATTAAAGATATATAATTAAAAATTAAATTTTATTATTTTATATAACTAAAAGTTATATATTATAAATAAATTTATCTACATTTATCTACATTTATCTACATTTATCTATTCTTTGAATTTAAAAAAAAGTGAGATAAAACTTATTCGTCGTCCAAATTTTTTTGAGACTATATTAAAGTGGTATGTAAACTGTAAACGTACAATGCATCATTCAAAGTGATAGAGAATCATAAAATAATAAAGAAAAAGAATTTTTTATATGTATGTATATATATATATATATATATATATGTATATATATAGTGTTCGTAAACTGGTGCAAAAAGGAAG
>Ga0157367_1001551_pt1 | contig 10064 bp, 2 predicted proteins | sample AttbisABBM2_FD_113142 | JGI IMG/M metagenome (GOLD analysis project Ga0157367, IMG submission 113142) | Fungus gardens microbial communities from leaf cutter ant in Botucatu, State of São Paulo, Brazil - Atta bisphaerica ABBM2 | ecosystem: Host-associated > Fungi > Mycelium > Unclassified ...
AATCTGGGTCGAATTAGAGTCAATTATAACATCCGGTTGTAGTGGTCGTACTGTTAGAATTTCTTCTGAGTTTTCGCTGATCGTTTCTGGCATCACGCTGCGTTCTGTAGCTTCAGCAGCTTCGATTGATTCTTCTCCTTTATTTTCTTTATCAATCGTTGTCATCTCGGTAATTGATGTAATTTCTTCCGTCGTGATGTTTTCTTTATCAGGAATGGTCGTAGATTCATCGGGCACGTTTAATGTAGTGATGTCCTCCATGAAAGTAGTTTGCTCTTCAAGGATGGCAATGGTAGTAATTTGTTCTTTCGTTGCAAATTTATCGTCATCATCTTTATTAACAGTAAGTTCAGTAGTCGGTACATATTCATTTAATATAACAGTTTTAGTTGATATCTTTGTATTATTAACGTCTTCCAAAGCGATCGATTCCGTTATATTTATTGATGCATCAGATTCTTCAGGAGCTTTTATTGTTTGCTCTTCCGACGATTCTGTTGATGTTTGGCTGATTGGTGTTGTCGTTATAGTAATATTGTCTGGTTGCATTTCACTCTTATTAGGTACAATATTATCTTCATCCTTAGGAGAAATTGTGGGATGCTCATCTTTCATTAAAGTTGTGATTTCGTTTGCATTTTCAGTCGTAGTCATGTCATCATCTTCATATTCTTCATCTTCCTCATCATTAGATGGAGGGAAAAAAAAATTGTCAGTAATAATCACTGGCATGTTTAATGTATTTTCTTCAGATATAGCATAGCTGCCATCCGATACAAAACTCGCTTCTTCATCTGGTTTATTATCAATAAAATTCGGTGTCTCTTCAAGATTGGGTGTAACAGAATGATCTTTTTCTCTAACAATTTCACTCTCGTATTCTTCCTCATCTTCTTTATCTGAATATTCATCGTATTCGGAAGAAGGCGCAGTGAAGAATCCAGTAGTGATAATAGCAAGAGTCGATGTTGGAAATATCGGACGCACGGCGACCAATTTTCTCCTGGTCACTCTGACTTTATTTTGAGTCGATGTTGGCGTAGATTGAAGTTTTCTACGTCTAGTTATAGTTACTTTATGTCTTCCAAAATCAGTAGGCTGGTAACTTCCATAGTCTGCCGGAATATCAGTTGAATTAATCGAGTTTTCCGATCCAATAGTTCTGACACGCGTTACCACGATTCTTCGTGGTGTATGCGTGATAGACGTAGTGTACGCGATATCTTTGGTGCGAGGTGTCAAGGGTCTGCGCCTGACGACCGTAAACTTATGTTGTCTAGCAGTTCTGCTACGCACTACGGGTACTCGAATTCTAACACGCTTCCGTGGTTCTTCAAAAGCTTCGTCATCATCGTCGATTCTTCCATTGTTTATATAATCCTCGTTGGACCATGTATCATCAATATCTTCTCTCCTGCGGTCAATATTCCTATTTCCATATTGCACCGATTCAGCGTAGAGATTACCTGCAAAGGCGATTGTTCTATTCGATTGTTCGAATCACATTTCGCCTTGTATTTAAGTTCACTCCGCGATCTAATAAAAATATATGATCAAACAGAGTGCAACGATAAAGCTGTTCTCGAGTGTTGCTTTTGTGATGCATTGATTGATTGGAGTTAAATAACTGCCGTCTCGTGTTCGGTTTTTGTGTGCTCATCCGATTGAATTTCACCATATACATTTTGCGTTTTAATAACGTTATTGGGCGCTTTATCGGACTTGTTTGTTTGTTGTAATGTTGTTGGCGAGACGGAAGAGTATCATGTCCAGTTTTGTCGTGTGGGCGCGCGTGCGGCGGCAGATCGAGGTTATGTTAGTAAAAGGAAATGAGGGACGATGCTCAAAGAGGATACTTTTAAGAAGGAAAGAGAAAAAGTTTAAGAGAGGTTGGGAGAGAGCGAACTGAATATGGGACGGCCATTTTCACAAATGATTCTTGTTTCACCGAAGTCAATTACCCAATGACTTTTCCTTTACGCAATTTTAAGGAAAGGGATCCCGGCAATCTTGGATTTTCTATATTACATACGCAGCAACTTTTAATTTTTATCGATGTTGCTCGGTTTTTTCCCACTGTGACATACCCGAAGAAGCTGAACCGACGCTCTCCAGATGAAAGAAATTCGGAAAAACCGGTTAGTCTCCAGGGCAATTCTAAGTGGGTTTCAATAAAACAATGGACATATAATATAAAGGGAAAGAGAGATACGAGAATAAGGAGCGGGAAAGGATTTTTGTATAACACAGAGGGAAGTAAAATTAGGTATAGATGGACGTGGAAATATGCCGTCCGACGTCACCCACTACGCTCTCGAGACTTTGTGTTGGTGCATGATCGATAGGATCTTCACTTCCCGCCAGAATGGCAACGGTCACTGGTCCAGCGTGCAACGACGGTGGTATGGAAGGTCGGACTTCAATGGCTCTTTCCGAAGCGTCTCTTCGTCTTCTGGATACAGAATCGACTTTCACAGTACTCAGAACAGTGCTGAATTCTCCGGGTCTGCGGCCGGAAACGTAAAGCGTCACCACGCTAGATTCAACCTTTGCAGAAGCCTTGGATTCTTTTTTCTTATCATTCAATTTACCGCGTCCGCGTGGTCTGGATGACTTTTGATATTCTTCCTCGTCGTCCTCATAATACTCATAGCTATCGTGTTTATAGTCGGAATCGGCCGGCTGATGTCTTCTCTCGACTTCTCCCGGTAAGGTATTACTCTGCGTAAATGGAGCAACCGCGAACAGAGGATCCAGTAACGGATTGGGATTCTGTAGTTGCGTCTGCGGTTGTTGGAGTAACAACAAGAGAGAATTTATGTTAGCCGCCGGTATCGCAGCCGTTGGAGTCACCACAACAGTGTCCGTTATGAATTCCGTTGCAGTAACGACATTGGTCGAGGAGTCGACTAAAGTCGTCAGAATCTCTTTGCCGCGGAAGGTGAGGGGAATGACAGTGCTTCGATGTTTCGTTATTGTAGTGACGTAGGAGGTGGTGCGTGTGTTATACTGCGTAGTGGGTGTGGCTTGGGATAACAAAGAATTCGGTTGACCTAATTGACCCAGAAGTAATTGTGAGAGAAGAATATTGGCGAGGGGAGCGTTGCCAGGCAAAGAAGGTTGTATCGTAGAAACTATATTTTCCACGGAGAACACCGTCGTAGGTATAATAATCGATTGAGAGACGCGACGGCCACCGAGGCTTGCGAGGGTGTGCGAAATACGAGTAGTGGGTGTCTCATGCAGCAAGAATCGTGTAATCTCGGCCTGGCCTTGATTATTGGTACCTGTCACTTCGCTAACGATCACTACGAGCGGCTTTCCGTCTCCAGCTGTTACCGTACTATATTGAGAAGGTCCGAGGATTTCAGTGCTTGGTTGCTGCGTTATAATAGTTCGATGTTCTGTGACGCCATTGTTCACGACAGGAATTGTTACTTCCGTTGGTACATAATGTGTTACAGTTATAGTGCCGTCGAAATTTGGATATATGGTAGGCGCTTCCCGAATATCTTCAAAGGTTCCTCTACCTCTTGTAGGAACTCTTCTACTTCCATTTCTTCCGTTTGATGATCTTGAGCGAGATGATGATATTCTTCGAGAATTCGTTGAAGATTCTGTCGGTTTGGAAGATCCATTTCGTAATCTTGGTGGTCTCACTCTACCATTTTCAGGTTTACTAGTAGATCTATTATTCATTCTGGAAGGAGAAGTCGGCCTTTTGTATCCCGATCTGTTAGAAGAGGTGTCCTTTTCTCTTAATGTAAATTGTCTTCCATTGTTCGAGGCCGGAGATGGTTTTATTCTGACAGATCCATTTCTATTTCCAGATTGTTTCGATCTGGTTCTAGGTTTACTTTGCTGACTTGATAGCTCTGATGTTTCTGCCGTTTGATCGGAATTAGATAACTTCTGTGATTGTGAAGATGTTAAACTTCGCGCACGATTATAACGAGCGGAAGGTTTCGGTGGTGCTTTTATAATGTCTTCTTTATTTACTATGGCGTCTAATGAATCGGATCTCTCTTCCGCTTTTGTAGAAGAGGATTGAGCGGGTCTACGGAAACGACTACTGTATGCTCTAAGCTGGCTAGCCTGACGTCGAATTCTTCTTGTTCTGGCTCCGAAAGGTCTAATTTGTACGACGGGTCCAACAGCTTTTCCGGAACGACGATTTACATTTATGTTAGATCTTTTATCTTCATGTTCCGATCCTTCGTAATCATTATCTGATATTTCTTCAACGGGCTCGTCTTCCAAACCTTCGTTGCCTTCATTTTGTTCCTCACTTGGCTCGGTCGATTCTTCAGTAGTTGCTTCTTGCTTTCTACCAAGAAATCCACGTGGTGGGAACAGACCTGTATTACTGGGTCGTATTCTCGTAGATACCGGAGGAGTTGCTCTGTTATTTGTTCGTCCATTGGTTACTCTAGGAATTGTTGGCGCGCTCGGTCTATTTAAGTTTCCCGATCGTCTCGGAGTTGTGGTCGTTGATGGTCTTGAAGTAGTTACCGATCTGCCGTTACTAGTTAAATTAATGGGTCTGCGGAATCTCAGGAGCGGATTCGTAGATCTTCTAGATGATTCTGTCGTAGTTTGCAAAGGAGTGGTATTAGTTTCACCGTCGACATATTCTGTAAACGGTGTTTCATCCGTTATGAGCGTAGTCGTGGTGAATTCATTGGCATCGTTTTCTTGATCGTCGTGTCTAATGGTAGGTTGCCCTCTCAATAACGTTGATGATGGTCTGATACCTGCACGAAATCTCGATGAGGCACTGGGAAATGCAGAACTTGAAGCGCGAGTTGCGATCCTAGCAGAGGATCCTCTTACAGATGTAGGACCGCGTCTGTTGCTTTGAAACACGGACGACGGAGTTATTCTGGGCGGAGCTCTACCTCGAGTACTACCCGCTGGGAATGTCGAGCTTGAAGTAGTGGCGGATCCGCGTCTGCCTGAAAATCTTCTGGAACCTGAGGGGGATAACGTCGAAGAGTACGGCCCGATTGGCGAAGTGACGCGACCCCGCGATGATGCGAACCTGTTACCCTTGCCAGCTAAAGTAGCAGTTATCGTCGGAGTTATATCTGTTCTGGTAATAGTTGTCGCGGCTTGCGCGCCTTTACGTTTCGGATTAAAAGTTGGCCTATTCCTAGAAGCGAATGGTCTGATAACTGGCGTGAAAGTTCTTTTTCTTGTCGAGAATGTCAATCGTGATTTCTTTTTAGAACTTTGCCCGTCGTCGTCTTCCTCATCCTCTTCGTCGTCTTCTTCATTCTGGCCGGAGTCCTCATCTTGATCAGAAGATTCTGAATGATCTTCGGAAGATTGAATAACGGCGGGAGAAGGTGATATTTCTTGTATACCTGTCGATTGACTTGGAGGTAGAATAGAAGTTGGTGCAATATCTCTCGTGGAACTTGGCACAAAGAAGCTGGAAGTACTTTCAATAATCTGAGCATATCTTCCCTCAATGCTGGTGCCAATTACTTTTGATTGGTAAAATGTAATGGTACCGTTATTCTCCATCTGACCTTGAATCAAACGTACTAGGCCAGTTCGATGACCTTGAGTCGGCGGAATGCTTGCTTTTCTTTCCTCGTCTATCTTTGTGCTTGACGTACTTTCGATCACTTTAGCATAAGTACCCTCGAAAAGCGTACCAATTTGTTTCGTCGTAAAGTAAACAGTGGTGACTTCGTCAGCGTCTACTACACTTCCTCTATTCAAAGATAAAACTCCTGTAGGGAGAACCGGTGTAGCTATCGATGAAGAAGGTAAAGGCGGTGTTTCTATTCTCGTCGAGCTCTTTTCCACTCGTGCGTAATATCCATCTATGTAAGTACCATATACATCTGTCGTGTAATGAGTCGTGATATCTTCATGTATTTCACTCGAACGTATTGTCGAAATCAAACCTGTTTTGAAAGTTTCGGGTATCTTAGACGGTGTCACGGATTTACCATCGGTATTTATTGTCTGAATTGACGGATACATAGATCCACCAATTGCGCGACCAGTTGCCTGTTGTGTCGTAGTATCTGGTATCGATACGCTTGTTATAGTCTCCAGTCTGCTGGACAAGATTGTCTCATTTCCGACGTAAGATGTAGTGAAGTAAGTGAATGTTGTGTAAAATGTTGTGGGCTCGGGTGAAATGTTCACCGCGTTTTGATCGTCAGGTTTGGTTGTTATTGACGATGGTTCGTTTATATTTTCGATGATAGATTTTTCAGATCCAGCTCTGTCGACAGGTGTTACTTCATTATCCGCCGTAATCTTGGACTCCTCTTCGTTGGCTGATTTCTCCTCTAACGGTGAATTTACAGTTGGCGTATAAGTCATTATTACTCCGAGCTCTACTGTAGGCGTAGGCAAGACATCCGATGTAACAACATTGCTGACTGTTTCCTCACGACTAGTAGTTATAGTGTCACCACCCTTGTAGAACGTCGTCCAATATGTAAAGGTTGTGAAATATGTCACCGGTAGAGTGCTAGTTGGAACCGGCATTGCGATGGACGGCCTTAAAGTCTCTGTGACAACATTCGTAACTGTTTCCAGGCGACTGGCGACATTTGTTTGATCACCCTTATACATTGTCGTGAAGTATGTGAAAGTTGTGTAACTAGTTTGTAGAAGCAATGTCGGCGCGGGTTCTACTTCATGATTGTTAGATTCCGACAATTCCTGATCTTCGGGAACGATGTTTCTTTTGTCCACATCTAGAACGGTGCCGCCACCAGAACTGGAAGAAGATACGACGTCCGTAATCATAGATCCCAGAACTTCCACCTCAGTCGAAGGATTAGGAGTTACTTGCGCGCCTACTTGGAAATCACGAAATAAACGCTCAGTGGTGAACCGATCTTCCAAAGTAGTAGGTTCTTCCGTTGTAATCTCAGTATTGTTTTCGATAGTTTCAGCATGTATTACTTGATCAATGTTATTTTGCTGAACTTTCTTTGCTAATAAAAGTGCCTCTTCTTGTGACTTCTGACGCTGAAGAGCTTCTAAATAAGCCAAAATTTCTGGAGGAGGCGCAGGCTTATTTTCAACAGATTGAGATCTCGGCGTCGTTGGTTGAGCCGTATCTTGCGGAACCGATTGAACCTTGGTAGGTGTAATTGTCTCTGTGATGACATTAGTGAAAACCTCGGTTCGCGTTTCGATTTCTGTTTCATCGTCTACAAAGATAGTAGTAAAGTACGTATATGTCGTATAATATGTTTTCACTTGTTCCTGTATTTCTACGCTCGCCATAGCTGGCGTGGGGCTTGGTTCTAAATCGGTGGTCCAGCTGTCAGATGTTTCAAAATCATCAATAGTTGTGATAGATTCCGTTGGAATGTTTTCGTGTAATGTGGTATCCTGCTGCTGGAAAGTGGTTAAAACTTCCTCTGTCGTTTCATCAGGAACTTCTAGTTCAGTATCTTTATAGAATTTCTCGGGAGTGCGACCGTTTGTTATTACCGACGGCAAGATGTTCTGTGATATCGTCGTTGGCGATATTAAAACAGACTCATCTTTATTGAAGAGATCGGCAACAACAGCAGAAACACCGTTTGGTCCAACGGTTTGTGTGATAATATTAGTCTCGACAACTTGCCGACTGGATACACTAGATGTATTTTCTTGGAAGAATGTCGTTAGATATGTATACGTCGTGTACAAAGTTTTAAAAATGAGCTCTATCTCCTCATCTTGTTTGGTAGTTTGTTCCTCTTCAGTCAAACTTTCATCAGGCAAGCTTGGTGTTTTCTGCCTTAAGCCTGGCGAGGTAGTAGGACGAATTAAATTTTTGGTCGAGATAGGAATTAACTCTGTCAAAAACGTTACCTCGGAAGAGACTACCTCTCGAGAACGTACCGAAGTCGTAGTCTGATCGCTGCCGCCTGGAATAAAGAAAGTTGTGAAGTATGTAAACGTCTTGTAGACGGTAGATGGCAGTAATCTAGTAGCTAACGTTACTTTTTCTTCCTCGCCTGAGTCAGGTTCGGGTTGGAGATTATTTTGAGGAGAGCCACCTTTGATACTACGACCCTGAGGATCTCCTGGTACGATATCATTAGGAATTTCGTCATCTAAAGTCGGTATCACCGATTCAGTTGTTCCTAATACTCTTCTTGCACTTTCTAAGATGTCCTTCAGTGTTGTTAAGACACTGTCTGTTGTGCCTCTCAATGGAGTAGTCAGTTCATTCATCTCTTCTTCGCTAGTCGTAATGGTCATCGGCGTAGTAGAAGGCAGTGTTTCGACAGTAGTATCCTGGTCGTCGAATTCTGTTTCAGTTGTACCATATTCCGTAGTTGTGTCATCGGCTCCATATGTTACGGTGGCATCATCCGGGAAGAAATATACGTTCGAAGATGTATGAATTATTTGCGCATAATTCGTGCCGATATATGTGCCATAAATGAGACTTTTGTAATGTGTCGTGGTACCGTCTAACGAAGTAGTAGAATCAACGACCTTCACAAGACCCGTTGGCTTCAACGATCCCGTTTCGACATCAGGTACTAACAATAACGGTTCCGTGGATCTCTTAGATGATTCGACGTCAATTTCCTCAGTGACGCTTGGCTGAATGTTGTCATGATTAATAGTGCTCAGAAGTTGCTCGTTCGAACCGTGCTTCCGATCCCCCTCAGAAGGTCGATCGGTTTTTGCGTGTTCCATCACAGTCGTTGGCTGAATCTTTAATACTGCTATACCATCATCCGGACGAAGTGTAGCATCGCCTTTAATCGTGGTAGCGGGACGTCCCATGGGTGCCGGTGACGTGCTCGGCGAAAAGACGATGACGGTATCGCCGACCATTGTCGTGAAATCCGCGAAGCCATGATAGGTCACCGTAGCGAAAGACTTCATATCTACCTTATTTTGTTGCGGAGTTTTCACCTGCTGTTTAAAAATCTTCGGTGTTCGAGGTCTAAAGCTTCTCGATACATCATCGAATGAATCGAAGTTATTTGACACGTACTCCTGTTTGACAGTATAAGTGGGCAGATCGGCCGGTTGAACTTTCTCTGGCTTGAATCTCTGCGTATCCACATTTAGTTCTCTTTTATTGAATATATCATTTTCTTTGGATAGTTCGTCCAGTTTTGAAGTATTCCCAATATCCTTTTTCTCTTCATTTGATTTGATATTGATTTTACTACTCAATCTTTCAGCTCTGAACGGTGCGTTATCAAGAGCCAATCGAAGCTGCCAATCATCTTCCGGTGTCCTCGAGGGATAAACGACATAGGGACTCGCCGAATCCGGCGTTGGATTTTTGTAAACTCTACTGGATGTAGATAAAATTCTCGCGTAGAGACGACCGTTATCCAAGGTCGTGCCCACAACTTGAGTGGCGAATTCGGTACTCGCGCCATGTTGCACGAATGTCCGTGCCGTTTTCGTCAATAATCCAACCGGTGGTAATGATTTTCCATAAGGAATTGCTGATACCAAAAGGACTGTGGTCACTCCTGAGTAACCAAATTCAAAAGATACAGAATAATATGATAACGGCATAGAAATACGTATCGATAATTTATCAATGAAATTGTTGGCAACGAACAAAGAAACAGGGGAGAGCGATTACATCAGCAAAAGGGGACGCGAAGTTAGAAATGTGATTGATTTGGAATCAAGCGTAAATGTGCAACGAATTTGATTCGTTCAGTCGCATTTTACGTTTACGAGCCCGTTCATGTCATAACCGTGTACCGAAATACGTCAGCATCGTTTGTTTGCATCAGTCAATGTTCGCGTCGTATTTTTTTTTTTATCGTAATGTAGGTCGTCGGAGAGACGGAGTGGCGGACGGACGTTGGAGGCAGACGGCATCCGTTGTTGAGAAGAGTTGAAGGCGGGGAGCAGACAGGAGCAGTAACAGAAACAGAAAAAAAGAGACAGACGATCTTAGTAGATGAGCCTTCTTCTTTCGTAGCCTAGGACACTTGTTGCAACATTATCCGATATCCCACTTAATTTGCATCGTTACCCTACTTCTTAAAAAAAATGTTCCTTGAAGTAAGAAAAGTTGGCATGCTTACGAGGAAAAGAAAGAAAGA
>Ga0157367_1001555_pt1 | contig 10058 bp, 1 predicted proteins | sample AttbisABBM2_FD_113142 | JGI IMG/M metagenome (GOLD analysis project Ga0157367, IMG submission 113142) | Fungus gardens microbial communities from leaf cutter ant in Botucatu, State of São Paulo, Brazil - Atta bisphaerica ABBM2 | ecosystem: Host-associated > Fungi > Mycelium > Unclassified ...
ACTGTGCACCCTACCCTAAATGACCATGAGTATAACATGAGGCCAGCATGTGTTGTCCATGCTGTATGATATCACTTTGTTCCGGAACCTTCTACTTCCTTCTCTTATATTCTGTGATCAGTCTTGTGATTACACCATCAAGTTGTGACTGATGTGACAGCGTAACTGATAACCCCTAACCTGAGTTATTCTAAAAATAGAAAAATAAAATGAAAAATAAAATAAGAAATGAAAATGAAAATAAGAGTTAAGTCCATCGTCAATGATCTTGACACTATATATCTTTTAAAGTAGGCTAAATTTAGTGTAGTATAGACTATTAGCCAAGTATATATAAGGTAGATACTTTGTATCTGGAACTCCATCAAATTCTCTTGTGTTGACCCTAATACAAGGTTCTTCTTTTGACTTCACTCTATAAGTCTTGAGTCATAATAGTTTATACCTAAGACTTTAGCTTTTTATACTGAATTCTAGATAAGTACTATATCTACAACAGATAGCTAGTTTCTAATCTAGCTTCTTGTGCTGAATTCTAAAATCCTAAGAATTGCTTGTATATATTTATTGTAACTATAACATTACTGTATTATTTTATTTCTTATCAGCCAAACCTTAAGCATAAAAGCTAGTTAGAAAAAGACTGTTAGAGTAACTATAGTAAAGATGTAGAGTTGGCACTTTAAGCTTCAGAAAAAATCTAAGTTTATTAATTATAACTACTAAATATATAACTCATCTCTAGAGAAAATCCAAGAGAATAGAATAAGATTCTCTAAAGATAACAATTATTTTAAATAGTCTATACTAATCAAGTAAAATATCAGATAAAACTCATGACTTAATTTTACTTTTACTTTTACTTTTCTTTTGGGTTAATAAAGAAGCATATAACAATATAGGTCTAGAACATAATAGAAAAGACTAGAACAATAATATCAAGATATATGTCTATAGTATGTTACTTTCATAGTATATTATTAGATACAGTTTATATCTTAGTATCCAAGACTTGTAATAGATTCTTGGAAAATGAATGAATAAGTACACTTTATCTAGAATACAGAATGTAAATATCAAATGACCTTTGACTTCAGCTTATATGCTATAGTAGTATTTCTACTAATTGTACTAGTTGTATATTTTAAAAGTCATACTTAGAAAAAGTTAGTCCACTAGAAGATAAAAAAGTGTATTATTACTAATACTAGAAGTGAATATTAGTTTTAGTTAATGTTTAGGATAAAAGTTTATAGTATAACTACTAGCTTATATACTAAGTACTCTATCCAAGATATATATTTAAGAAATGGAGATTATAAGTAAGTTATTTTATTCTAGTTCTAGATGGTTTTTTGATAAAAAAATAGAGATCTATAAAGTTATTAGAAGATTGAGCAAGAATATCTAAAGAGTAATTGACAGTGTTGATTCATACTTGAAAAAGGTTTGTGAGTATAGATAAGAAAGGTAATATTATCTATAGGTTGGAACAAATATAACCAGATTAGAATGTAACACTAACTAAGACTATATCTAAAGATTAGAAGAGATAGATAATTACTCTAAATTTACTAAAATTCTTAAAATAAAATTGAGAGTTCTATATAGATCATGAGAAAGTCATATGATTAGTTATAGAGTGATCAGTTATAAAATGAAATTAAATTAATTTGCATTAAAAGAATATGTGCAAAATAAAAGAAAAATATTTACTTCTGCAAATTTTTTGAGCAAAGTAAATTGTTAAGAATAAAAAGTATGGACTTGGTTTTTTCTCATTTTCTCTCTTATTTTTATTTTATTTTTGATTTATTTCATATTTTTCTATTTATAGAACTTAGGGTTAGAATTAGTCATATAACACAAGAAGAAAGGCATAGAAGGCACTAGAAGGATGATGTCATACAATATGTACAATGTATATTGGCCTTGAAGTATATACATAGTTGTTTAGGATAGGCTAGAAGTACATGGTCCATGCATGTACCTTTAGTATAAAAGGTAGACAATCCTGTAAAGAGTTCTCTATTGAGTTCTCTTGTGTTAACCCAATACAAGATTCTTCTTATTGACCCACTCTAAGGTCTTTAAGTTGTAACACAGATATTAGATAAGTATTATATGTGATAGAGTCAGATAGATCAAATATATTCAAATAAATATATAACAAACTTCTAGAAAAGACATTAAAACTCATTAACAGTTGAAACTTATAAACTTTGGAAGATATTAATAATAAAGATAAATAGAATTTTATATAACTCCAACTACTGATAAATAAGTTTTACTATACTTGAAAATATAAAAGATAATAATTGTAAAGAATAATTCATACTTACCAGGATTATATGTAAATAATAGTATAAAAGATAGAGACAGAAGAATAACTTAATAATATAAGTAGTAGAGAAGACCAGAAGTAGTAGTACTACATAGATAATCAATCTTTGGCTTTAATAGATAACATTGCATCTAGCTTATACATCATATAGTCACAAATTTTGAATAACAGAAACTTAGAAGAATTTAAACAAATATAGTACAAGTCTAAGTTAATTATCAGACTGTAGAATGATATATGGTAGCTAATGTTCTTAAATATGGGAGTGATAATCTAATAATATAGATCTTTGCTATACTTACCACTTGGTTTGTATTGCCAATGGTAACAAATAGAAGATTGCTTTTAGGACATGTTATAGATTATTCAAGTAGTTTGTAATGCTTTTTGGTCTTACTAATGCTTTTACAGTCTTCCAGCAATTTATAAACAACATTTTCTCTGACCTTTTGGATGTCTGTATCATGATCTATCTAGATGATATACTCATCTACTCAAATAACATGTCTGAACATCACTGGCATGTTAAGAAAGTACTCAAGTATCTCTGTAAGGCTGGTCTTTATGCCAAAGCAGAGAAATATGAATTCCACTCTATATCAGTAGAGTACCTGGGATATATCCTTTCTTCTTCTAGCCTTACTATGTCCAATGACAAAGTGAAGATTATTCAAGACTAGCCAGAGCCTAAGAAAGTCAAGGACATTTAATTCTTTTTAGGTTTCACTAATTTATATTGCTAGTTCATTTTCAACTACTCAGACATTGTCATTCCATTAACATGCCTTACCCAGAAGGACATTCCATGGAATTTTGACTCCTTCTATCATGATGCTTTCAATGTTACAATCTCAAGATCTTAGAGTGAGTTAAGAAAAAGAATCTTGTATAAGGTTTACACAAGAGAACTCAATAGAGAACTCTGTACAGGATTGTCTACCTTATATACTGAAATCTCATGGTCTGTGCTACTCTACTTTTAGCCTACCCTAAACAGCCATGTGTTTGTCTTAAGATTAGCATGTGTTATACATGCTATATAACATTATCCTTCTAGTGTGACATGTGATTATGTGACTATGACTGTGACAGTGTTATGTGATGTGTGACATATATGTGACAGTGTAATATCACACTAACCCTAACCCTAAGTTTCCAAAATAGAAAATGAAAGAAAAAAAAATAAAGATAAAAAAGAAAAAGAAAAAGAATTAGTATCCACTGTCTTCAACTCTGACATTCAACTCTATCAAGAAAGCATTCACCTCTGTCTCTATCCTAACTCATTGGATTTCTGATGCTTAACTCATTGTAGAAACTGATACTTTAGACCATATTCTTACTACAATCCTTTTCATTGTTAATAAAGAAAATGAAGTTCATCTGGTCACCTTTTACTTCTGCACTTTTACTATGGTGGAGTTGAACTACAATACACATGATAAGGAATTGCTTGCCATTTTTGAAGCTTTCAAAATTTGGTAACACTACCTCAAAGATCTGGCCTATCATATCAATGTTATTATAAATCACAAAAACCTTGAATACTTTTTCACTACCAAGATGTTAACCTAGAGGCAAGTATAGTGGTCTGAGTATCTTTCTCAGTTCAACCTTGTCACCAGGTTCTATCCTGGTTATCTTAGTACCAAACCAAATACTCTTACTAGATGATAGAATGTCTATACTAAAAGGGGGAATACTAGCTACACTATAGTCAACCCTTATAACTTCAAACCAATCTTCACTCAACTGTTATGGAATACTTTGGACACTAATATTTTTCTTTTTCTTTTATTTATTTTTCTTGATTTTATATTTCTTTTCTTTTGAATTTCTTTTTCTTTTTATTGACAATGAAGAGGCATGTGACATTGCAGTCACATGACAGGTCACATGATGTGATGTTATAGGCCTATGACATAGTAGAAGAATCTGAAAGATGATATTAGGGTATATGGTATACACATAATGGTCTTAAGTAAGATGTGAGACAGACATGAGATAGTAGCACAGACCAACATGTAACAGTATTAATAGAGCTCTAATTTAGCAGAGACTCCTTGTCAAGTTCTCTTGTACTTTTCCCCACTTGATTGCTTAACTGAGAGCTTTACCACTTGTATTATTATTGGACTTTGTGTCTAGTGGTTGCCACAACATCAACAACAACTTATAGCCTCTATACAGGCTACTGTCCTTCTTTTTCTCTCTCTCCATACAGCTACAGCTGTTGATCTGAACATCTTACACCAAGACATCTTTTTAGCTTTCTCTAATAACCCAATTTCTATGAAACATATCTCTGCAAATAGCTGATGGTCTATAGATCCAAATAGTTTTCTCTTTCTTGACAACAGAAACTATATACTATCTACTAGTAATTTCCACACATATATCCTCTAGTATAATCATGATCACATCCTTGCCAGACATTATGGTCAAAACAAAACACTGGACCTAGGTTATCATGAATATTTCTAGCCTAGCCTCTATACTGATATACAACAATTCTGTAAGTCCTATGTTACTTATATGCAATTCAAGCCATGATGTCACAAGCCCTACAGATCTCTCAAACAACTCCCTATCCCTAAACAACCATGGAATTCATTGAAAAACTTCTATTATCCTTTAGATTTGACACCATCTTGGTCATAGTCAATCAGCTTACCAAGTAGGCAATTTTTATCCCTACTCATAATATTATAATGTCTACAGACTTAGCACATCTGTTCATTCTTCATATATTCTCCAAAAATAGCATTTCTTCTCATATCGTCTCTAACAGAGACTCAGAGTTTGTATTAAACTTCTTTCATTCTCTAGGCACTACTTTGAATATGCAGCTTCACTTCACTTCAGGTTACCACCCCAAAGGTAATGGACAAACCAAACACATGAATCAGACCCTCAAGTAATACCTCTATATATACTGTAATTACTAATAAGACAACTGGTCCAAACTTTTACCTCTTGTAGAATTTGCTTACAACAATGTTCTAAGTGCTACTACTGGTATCTCTCTATTCTTTGCTAATAATGAATATCATCTGAACATCACCATTCACCCTGAACATGATATTGCTTCCTCCCAAGCCCACAACTTTACTATAAACCTCAATAAATTACAGAGTACTCTCAAAGCTGAAATCTCTACACCTAGCAGTATTATCAGAAATCTGCTGATGCACAATGTTCTCTCACTCCTGATTTCAAAGTAGGTAACAAAGTCTTTGTTAAGGCTAAGTTCTTCCAAACCACTTGGTCTTCAAAAAAGCTCTCTGAAAAATATCTCAGACCCTATAAAATCATCACTTAGCCTGGTACACTATTGTTTACTCTCTATCTCCCAGAGTCCATGCACTCTGTCCATTCAGTTTTCCATATATCTATGCTTAAACCTGCTATATCCAACTTCTTTTCCCTGAGAGAATACAACCAGCCTGTCAGATATATAAAGCCTGGACACTAGCTTCTTTATTTAATATTTGTTATTTTTAATTTATTTTTCCATTTCGAACTTAGGGTTAGGGTTAGAAGTGACATCACAATTATGCTATCACACATCACTCACATCAGATGATATGGTCACAGTAACAGTCACAAGTTATAAGGTCATAAAGAAGGACATAAAAGGTTCTAAAAGGATGATATCATAACAATATATCTTATACATATTGGCCTTGAGGCAAATACATAGTCTTTAGGGTAGACTAGTGAAGTAGTAATACAGACCATCATCATTTAGTATAAAGGTAGACATTTCTATACAGAGTTCTCTATTGAGTTCTCTTATGTTAACCTAATACAAGGTTCATTTACTTGTCTCACTTGAGTTTGTAACATAGCCTCCACTCTAGTTATAATTGACAGGAAATCTGAATACAAAATTTCTCAGATAGTAGACTCCAAAATCAATTGCCAATGGGCATGCAAGCTCTTGTACAAGGTGATCTAGCTAGAGTATGAAAACACTGAAGATGTTAAAGCTGAAAACAGTAGACTCTATTTATTTTTATTTTCTGTCTCACTTCTATTTTCTTTTTGATTTATTTTCTATTTTTCTATTTTTAGAACTTAGGGTTAGGGTAAGAGTAACAAGATCACACTGTCATACATCAGTCACATCAAATGAGATAGTCACAAGTCATAAGACACATGAAAGAATATAAAAAATTCTGGAAGAATAATGTCATACAACATGTGTAACACATGTTGACCTTATGGCATACACATGGCTGTTTAGGGTAGGCTAGAAATAGTTAGCATGAACCATGTAATTTTAGTATATAAGATAAACTATCTTGTACACAACTCTCTATCAAGTTCTCTTGTATTAATCCAATACAAGGTTCTATTCAATGACCCACTCTAAGGTCTTTGAGTCATAACAGAAGACAATTCTAAGTGGATTCCTGTATCCAAACTCACTCATGCCTCTAACTTGGTATCTAATTTCTATATTGCATATCCCACCAAGCCTAGTCTACTCTCTCTGTTCTAATTACTCTGTTGCACTTGTTCTCTGCCTCCACACATTTTCTAATAGGGATTCTTTCATTATTTCTTAGTATATTCAATCCATCTATTTTCATTTAACCCTAACTTCTGTGAACTCTTTACAGGATTTTCTCTACAAACTCTCAGACCTTATTTTCATTTCAATCTTTTAATTTCTTACTCACAGTTAGGTACAACAAGAAACTATTGAAATTCAAAATAAAAAACAATATAAAAAGAAAAAACTTCTCTAATATTACAATCACAAGACCTTAGAGTTAGTCAAGTAAAAGAACCTTATATTGGGTTAACATAAGAGAACTCGATAGAGAACTCTGTACAGATTTGTCTACCTTATATACAAATACCTAATGGTCTGTATAAGCTATTTCTAGCCTATCCTAAATGACCATGTGTATCACACATTGTATGACATCATCCTTTCAGAACCTTCTATGTCCTTCTATGTGTCATGTGACTTGTGACCATGTTATCTGATGTGACCTGCTGTATGACAGTGTGATCTTGTCACTATAACCCTAACTCTAGTTCTAAAAATAGAATAAAGAAAATAAATCAAAAAGAAAATAGAAATAGGAAAAAAAATAAGAAAAGTTTAAGTCCACTTCTTTCGTTCTTGACATCTAACAGGAAATAAATAACAGAGTTCCCTCCTCTATCTTCTTTTGACTTTCTCTGGAGCCATTCTTGGACTCCTTCTTATTGTCTCTGTCTCTCTCTTTGCTTTTTTCCTTCAAGCCTCATCTCCATTCTACTACAGCTCCAATCCTTGCTAATTGGGCTGTATTTTTCTTCTAGCCCTCCACCAAGTCCCAAAAGGACTTTCCTATGTCTCAGTATTCTTACATGAGTTTCCAGAGTGCCTTTTCAATAGCACTTAAAATCCTACCATAGATATGGATCATGGTTAAGGAGTTGGTATTAGTATAAGGCTTACACTGCTGTTTAAGAGTGATACACCTAGCATAGGCAAAAGAATAGCTATGAAGAAAAAGTTATTAGAATAGAGGAAAGAAATAATTTTTTACTCACCTTGAGTGGTGCACTAGGCAATCTTGCCTGGCATGTACACATCTCTCATAGAGGTTAGCACCTCTCATCTTAACTCCAACATCCCTGTAGTATCTTTCTGGTTTCTTTCCCTTAGCCTTCTTGAAAGGCTATTATTCTGCCTTGTCTTCTGAGAAGATAGTGGTAACCTTCTTGCATTTAGTTTCTATAACCTGGAAACCTCCAGTGCTCTCCAAAAGAGTAGTGTCCTCCACCAGTACCTTATTCCAGAGTTGTTAGAGGTATTCCAACTTCTTTTTCTTCTTCTTCTCCTCTGCAATTCTCTGCTTTTTGACCTCCTTCCTTATCTTGGCCTCTGCCTCTTTCCTTGCTTTCTAAGCTGCACACTTAGCATGATGGATCTCTGCTGCTTCTTCCAAACAAGCCAGAAACTATTGCTCTTTCTTGTGCCTTTGCTACAGTTCATGGTGCTACTCTTTGAGCATTTTGGCATTGTTTTGGAAGATGTTGGAGAGAATAGGAAAAGACATTGTGATATAGAAGAAAGAGGTGAAAATTTTTCTTTCAAGTTTATATATTGTTGACCTAGACACTATCACATGCTTCTTCATATAAATTCAATAGGACTTTGAATAAACTCAATAGAACTTTGAAGACTCAGTCCTAAGGAGGAAATACTGTTATATACCAAGTCTATCTATCCAGAATATACATTCTCATGGTGATACTACCTTATCAACATCTCATCCAAAAGCTTGCCTTTCTTGCAACATGCCCACATGGTAGTGATATAACAATCCAGAGATTCCATCTTTCATGGCAGAGCTGTACTCCTATCAGTATCTCAACACTGAAACCTCCACTTGGGATAATAAAGAATATACTACTAAAACCCTAAGCATCTTTTATAGTCATTCCTTGTATATAAGACTAGTAGTTATACTGTAATTCACTAGTCTGATAATCAATAAAGATAACTCTTATTGAACTTAATCTCCAGTATTCAGTAGCAACATATCAATTAGCACTCATGTTACAATCTCAAGACCTTTAGAGTGGGTCAAGAAAAGAAATCTTGTATAAGGTTTATACAAGAGAACTTGATAGAGAACTCTGTACAGGATTGTCTATCTTATATACTAAAACTCCATGGTCTATGCTAACTACTTCTAGCCTACCTTACACAACCATATGTTTTGCCTTAAGGTCAACATGTATTAAATGGTATCATCCTTTCAGAACCTTCTATGCTCTTCTATGTGACTGTAACATGTGACTGATATGTGACAGTGGTGTCATGCTAACCCTAAGTCCCCAGAATAAAGAAAATAAAAATAAAATAGTTAGAGTTTACTGTCTTAAACTCTGACAACTCACTCTTATCTTACTTCTTATCTGAAGTTGCAACTACATAGCAAACAGACAGTGCAGCATATAAGCTGAAGCCAAGGTTATTCTACAAGTCTATATATCTCTGAGCCTATCTTGCAGACTTTCACCCCTGGTGTGAACTGTGTCTGACATAACACTACTATAGAAGATAGGCTTTTATTGGGGTTAGACTTAGTATATAACATTCAGCAAGATCATTCAAAGAAAACTACAAAGTTTGATAGAAATAAGATATGGGCTAAAAGAGGCAAAAATACTGTGGGGTTTGGCAGGGTTAGAGACAGATCCTCTTATACTATATATGTCAGAATTAAAGATAGTAAACTTTATTTATTTTCTTTTCTTTTCTTATTTCTATTTTATTTTTCATTTATCTTTTATTTTTCAGACTTAGGGTTAAGGGTTAGTGTGACATTACACATGACTGTCACAAACTGTCACAGAAGAATGTAGGAAGTTCTAAAATGATAACATTACACTATATGTCAATGGTATATAATACACATGTTCTTTAGAATAGACTAGTTTTAGTATAGTACAGACTATTAGCCAAGTATATATAAGGTAGACACTTTGTAACTAGAACTCTATCAAGTTCTCTTATATTAATTCAGTACAAGGTTTCTTTGTTGACTTAACTCTGAGTCTTTAATTGTAACAATATAGTATATAAAACTAATATACTATAGCTATATTATTATGTCATCTATTTCAGAACTTTCTACATTCTTCTCTATGTTGTGTGATGCTATAACTGTGACTGTGATATATGTAACCAACATGTGAC
>Ga0157367_1001556_pt1 | contig 10056 bp, 4 predicted proteins | sample AttbisABBM2_FD_113142 | JGI IMG/M metagenome (GOLD analysis project Ga0157367, IMG submission 113142) | Fungus gardens microbial communities from leaf cutter ant in Botucatu, State of São Paulo, Brazil - Atta bisphaerica ABBM2 | ecosystem: Host-associated > Fungi > Mycelium > Unclassified ...
ATCGACACGCTGGACTTTGCTTGTGTCATAATTCAAAAGTTCTGTTCTACTGCAAATTCTCGTTATGAATTGAAGATGTCGTCTTTCGGTGGCATCATATAAATTCAACTTGATATTCAACTTCATAAATCGAGTCTTCATAAATCTAAGATTAGAAAAAGCTCAAAAATAAAAAAATTGAATGTATATACGTTGCAACTATTGAGCACTGAGAAAGCAGAATAAGGAATGTTTAGGTGCCTTCCAGCAGGAGAGACACAGTGTAACATAATGAATCATTACACTTTTGTCATTTGTCAATGTTAAACAAAGATAAAATAACGACTGTATTACATTGTGTCTCTTGCAAAAAAACACATAGTTATCGTGATCAGAAAAAATCATGTTAGACTTGATAGTTTTGTCAAGTTTCGGCCATGTCGCCCACTTAAACATCGCAATATTCGGTCAAATGCATGAAAAAAAAAAAGGGATCGGATTAACTCCGGATATAAAACTCTTGGGAAACGAGCGAACTTACCATGGCGCGGCACTGGGAGCAATATTTACGCACGCTGCATATTTACCTGAAACAAAAGAGCATCGTTAATAGCCCAGCGTGTTGGTGGGCACGACAAGCGACAAACGTCGCGCTGAATAGTCCGACAAACGCGCGCCCAGCCATAATGACTTAGGGTCGCGGGTTGCGAACAAAGGCGTCGCTAACGACACGCCTGTAAAATTATACGTAAACGTGTCGCTTAGGCATCCGATTAATAACGCATCTCGCCCCCGCGTTTCGAATTTACGCGGCGTGCTATAATCAGTGGGATAATGTTACAATGTCGACGGCAAATATCGATGTTTTAGCTTGGAAAGTATATCGCAGATGTTTTCGAAAACTACTTGAGTATAATTTTATACCTGTAGAAAATTTCAAAGACAGTTCAGAAAGTTTAAAAATATTTCTAGACGGCTAAATATTAAAGAGTCGTAAAGATGCATCTAATCTACATGAAAAGAAGAATTTTGCTCAAGTCTCTAAAAATTTAGTTATAATCAGATCTGAAAAGTATGTTGTTAGACCATCGAAATAATTATGTAGAACACTCAAAAAAGGAGCATTATCATGTTTGAGTGTTCTATATAATTATTTCGATAGTCTTTTTTTTAGCAATTAGGTTGTCCTACACAAGACTTTTATAATTCAACGAAATTATTTTTAAATTTGTATCTAACTAAACTCTAATGATAATTCAATAAAATTATTTTTAAATCTATTTAATTGAATCTCTTTGTAGATACTTCAACAAAATCATTTTTTTCCTAAAGAGATCAAAGTTTATCGAGACTTCCTGACAATCTCCTGCATATTTTTTTTATATTCCCAAATTCTTAACTTCTTCTATCTTTTGAGCAAAGCAAGAAGAGCACTATTAAATGTGTGGTATCTACATGGCCATGAAAATGTGTCGCCAGGTGCGCTTTTTAAAAGTGACAGCCAGCCACTTACGAGTGTAACCGGTGTCCCGTTTTTTTCGCTCCTCAAGGCCTTGAAGAATCGGTTCGCAATGAATACACGCATTTAGCATTTTGGAACAGCTTTGTCTTCTTTTTAATTTCCTTCTTTGGCACAGCCGGTTGTTTGGCAAGCATTTGCGGATTGACTTATGAAACGGGGCCGAAGGTATGACGGCCAGATGTTTTATGCACCTGCCAGCCCTTTCTGTTTGTACACGAACGCACTATTTTTAAACTCCCGTTCGCAACAGTGTTGCTTGCCTAGCACAACATCCTCTCAACGAAATCATCGAACTTGAATGCACATAAATCAAATTTTATATTTTTTCATATTATCAAGTAATGAAAGTTTTATACGGAACAAACGGTTTTATTAAAGTATCTAAAAATTTAACTAGATTACAGATTTAAAAATAGTTTTGTTGAGTCATCAAAATAATTATGTAGGATGCTCAAACTGGTTGCTAGAAGTCAAAACTATTTACAGTATTCCTCAGATTTAAGATTTCCACGTAATTATTCTGATAGTTCAACAAATATTATTTTCAGATCTGTACCTAACTAAATTTTGAAATACTTCAAATTAATTTTCCATGTACAAGTCTGTAATAGAAAAATAATTTCTATAAGCAATTCTTTTAAGTTATTAAATAGCACGATTTATATGTAATAAATGTAACTTTCATCCTTCTATAACTTCTATCTCTGTTATATAAGATTATTTTCATTATTATACACTTTACTCTCCATAATGAAACTTTCATCCTTCGCAATCTGGATCTTTGAATTTCAATGTAGATTTTTACATTATTCAAGCCTGTGTAAAATCTAAAAAATTCCTACATTTGTGAAAGCTTTAATTAGTTTTTACTGTCACAAAAATTGGATTGTATTTTATTTATTTTCTACAGATTTAAATTGATCGATACCAGAATTCACAATAAAAAAATCGACCATGCCTTTTAAATTCCACATTGGTAGCGAAGATTGAAGATATAATCTTTAAATATATTTGCATATACTTTCGATCATAAATTTATGATTTAACATGTCTAAGTTCGTAACTAATTTTGTAGATCTTTCTCTGATTTACGTTGACAAGTGAATGATGAAGTCGAAGTCATGATATTAATCAAAACGCAACTCCCTCGTCATCGCTGTTTGTTGACCTCGACGATGCGGCAAGTCATTAATTTATCGTAGTCACCGTCGGGAATACTTTACGAAGAATATTCTCGCTCGTTACACAACGGTCGCGAATTACGTCAGAGTAGTGACCGACTCGACTTCGATACATCGTACAAATATTTACGGATATCATTTAAATTTCAATGAAAGTCCGACCTTCATCATTCTGAAAATCGACCACGTTTTCATTTCCAATTTTTTTTTGCAATAATCGTTGCTTTACAAACTGAAACGCATTACCGTCAATAAAATTTCTTCAATAACACAAAAGAATTTTTAAAAATAGGGATTGAAGGAAACTATCGATATCACTGTTATTTGCCTTTTCTGGAATTATGTCAGGAACTCTTCTTTTCGAGAAAGTTAACTTTTTAACGTTTAACATCGTTAACGATTAAGCCCGGCTTACATTCCAACATGCTAAATGCAAATAAAATATGCTAATATACAATTTAAAAATATATCGAATTTAACCACAAACAGATATAATTTAAAATAGAAAGTACAGAGAGAGAAGATTTTCTAAAATATATTACAATATCTAAAATAATTTTTAAATTTAATAACACTCAAGACTTTCATCTATTTAATTACATACTTATAAAATTATTTCAAAAATATCCAGTATATATTATCGAGGAGGATTGATCGATCAATTACGGTTATACCTAAAAAAGGGTCGACAACGTCATCTCCGCGTACTCGCGGAGTTTCTCTCCTTTTGTCGGCAACAACGATAGGTCGAGTTTAACGGTCGTCGGCGCTCAATATGCGCGCCGACGAAGCCGCGGAGTCTGTTTCATGCCCTCCCTCTGCCATCCTCTCTCTACCCTCACAGCTCACAGTCCCGTCTCAGTTTCCCTCTCTCGCCTCCGCGCCTACCTGCCTCGTTTACCCGTTCAACACGTCATTATCGAACCGGTTGCTGCACTCTGCCGTTTGCTGCAGCTGCAATATCGCCCCGTGGTCGGCCTCTCTCACGCTCGCCTCCGACGTGACGCGACGCGACGCGTCTCTCATTCAGGCGCGCTGACGTTAGATGGAGAATCGATCGATCTTCGTGACTCGATCGTCGAGATACGTTTCGCCCTGAGAGCAGACCCGATCGATCGGATTATCTCGAAGCTGGTTGCCGTTCCGTTTCTTCAGCTTTCGCCAGTCGTGGCGAAGCGAAAGAGTGCGGCAAGATCATTAAATCAGTGATCGTACTAAGCAATTGTCGAAGAACTGATTAAGGAAATTATATAGTATGCGTCACATGAATGAGTCGAAAATTTATTTGGGTTGAGATATCTAACAATAAGTACTAAGAATGAGAGCGTCAATATTGATTTCACTTTTTGACGCGTAATGACGTAGAGACTTGCTAACTAAAGTGAGGCAAGTGTATGATATCATTCGAGTGAGACTATTTTTGTTTTGTTGACGAGAAGAGATTTGCATTCAAACCGAAATCGAACTTGAAAAATTCATCGAAAATTAGCCATAAGATTTAATCTATTGGATAGAGTTTTGAGGTTCTAAGTAGGAGCTATAAATTAAATAATAATAGAAATCTGATTTATCAAAATAAATCTAAAAGGTCTAATTTAGATCGAAAGTAGGAATAAAAATTTCAACTTGGATTTTTTAAATTAAAATTATTTTAATTTTAATTAAACACGACAATCTTTTTTTTTTTTTATTAATCTATCTCTTATCTCTTTCCAAACATTCTCCAAATAACAATAATCTTACGAAGAAGATCTTAAAGAAGAATTTTATCAAAATATCTCTAAAATTTTAATTAGATACAGATTTGAAAATAATTTTATTTAACTGTCAATAATAAAATAATTATATAGACCACTCAAACTGATTGCTAGAACATCAACACTTTTTACGATATTGTTCATTATGTTTAAACTTTATACATAACTTTATTATATTATATGATCCAACAAAATTATTTTCAGACCTATATTTAATTAAATTTTTAAATAATTTAGTAAAATCGTTATATCCGTGCTGATGTACATATATCTTATTTTAGTACATATTTCTAAGACAACAAAGCTCGTACAAAGAGAGTCTGCAACAAATGGCGCATTGTACAAATGGCACGAAATGTACGTTAATGAAGAAAACATTTCCACACTGACCCAGAACGAGTACATAATTTGGGAAGAAGCGCATAAATCAGTCGTTTTTATTCGGTGCGATTTAAGACAATCTTGGAAGCCGACTTTCGGTAACCGTTGAGAAACGTACTGGAACGAAGGAAAAACGTTTACTCGTAAACATAACGGCTACTGCGGCCATCGAGAACGCACTCAACCACGAGGGTAATTTCTCGGAATACCTTCGAAACGAAGGCTACGGAACGTGTTCCAGTTTCGTGGAGTGAATTAGCGAAAGACGAGAGCGAAACGTCTCGACGTTGACCTGTACGAAAAGAGCGCGCGATGAAAAAGCCGAATTAAGCGTTTGTAGCGGTTGACAAATGTTTGCGAAGCGTGCTCGGTGAACATTTGCAGAGATTCTCTCGTCAGCACTTTCACCTTTTTATCGATAACGTTCCATGTCTCGATTCGATTCGATTGGAATCCTCGTCTCTTGGTGCTTCGTAGAGTGAGTCTCGAAAACGATGCGCGGTTTGTGAAGAAGGTTCCCTTAAAAAAAGTAAAAATTTTCTGCAATGTACAAAGATACTTTCTATATCTAATATTATGAATGTTTCTTCTTCGAGGACAAAGTACATTCGTATGTTTACAAAAAAGTATGCTATTCCTTGAGCAATGAAAAGATAAAGTAAATATTTCCGATAAACGATTTTAAATGCGACGAGAGATGTGCTTACATTGCTAACATTCGATATTGTTACAAAGAGTTCAATTCTTTATGAAGCATACATAGGTAATATAGGTATACTATCTGTAAGAAGTACATCAATCCTAAAAATATCGAAACTATGTGAATGTTACACGGAAAAAACGATTTTGCTGGGTATAGATTTGAAAATAATTGTTAGATCATAAAAATAATCTTATTGAAAATTTAAACTGATTGCTAAAAATAGTTATTTTTTTGCAACATTACTCATCATTTTTTAGATTTCAACATAATTATTTTCAGATTAGTATCCAGCAAAACTTTAAATCTGCCAGCAAAATCGTTCTTTCCGTGTAACTCTAAAAATATCAAACTTCTTGCACTCTTGAAATTATTGCGATGTGTCTCCACCCATCAGGTGTTCCTTTCGTGAAAGTAATTTTATCTTCGATAAGCGCCTAGACGTCGACCGGCTATTATTTGATCGTTAAGATCCACCAATCACGATTTTGTCTTCTTTCTCGTTCCACTTCAAAGACTGATATAATGAAGACAGATGAAATACGAGCGATTTTCATCTCGCACGAACTGACGGGACCAACGAGACGAGATAATCATCTCGAACGACAAACAGTGTATAACGGATGAAGAATACGACAATAATATAAGCCTCGATAAATGTTTGAACGAGTACGAAGAAAAAGCATGGAGACAAGCACAAACAGCGTGTGTTCTCGGCAGGTTGATTCTTCGGCCGGTTGGCCTGCTGGCTGACTGTTTCGCGTTACTCGATGCGGATCTGGTTTCGATTTTATTGCCCTCGCATCGCGGAGGCAATATTTCGTCTTTTACGACCGCTTCGCCGCCGTAGGTGGCGTCCTTCGTGGATTTCGCCGGTGCGTTCGCGAACCATGGCCTTCGTGAACCAGGATAAAAACGTCTGCAAAAATCCGAGCTCGCGTCGCGTAAGCGTTTTTCACTGCTTCATAATAAGCCGTAATATCGCTGCAAGAAACGGTGTTACAAAAGTGAAGCTCGAGAATCTTTTTTTTTCTTCTTTACCGCCCAATTTTACGATGATGCAAAAAAAATACTGACAACATAATAACGATAATATAGATAAATTATTTGAAAACCGCGAAGATTATATGTATATAACAATATATGTACACAGAAATTTTTAATAAATCTACCGTAAAATTTTAAAGTTAAAAAATGCGAAATATTTGCTCGAGAATTCCAGATAAATACATTTTAAAATATTAAAATATAAAGAAAATAATATTACAAAAATATATATGTGTATAATAATTTATTCACAAAATAGAATAGAAGTTACAGAAAATATATATTATAAGTATTAATATAAATTTGTAAGTCCTCTAATTTAACTTGGTCTCAATTTAGCTTACTCACAATTATAGTACCATAACAATTCAATCTATACATTTAATGCGATTACACATCAGGTAACAAACTTACGATGGAAACAATGTTCAGTATTGTAGTACGAGACAATTTCGACTCAAATTTGCGGGTTTGTCAGCGTAAGAAGATCGATTCTACTCAGCTGAAATCGGCAAAATGAACTGAATCGAAGCAGTAAGTGTTTTTCGCGAATGCGAGACGTAGTGGCCATCGCTGCGATTGTCGAGAACTAGATTATTCGCGAGGTGCAGGCGATCTAAACTCGATTTACCAGCGAATAAGTCGACTCGCCGCAGAAATTCGTAGCACTCGATCGACGAACGAAGGGTCGAGATTGGCGGTCGACCGCGAACGATGAACCGGCGCGGCTTCGATAATTCGGCGTTTACACCGTAATTTCGCTCACTGCAGGAGAGCCGCGAATTCCAGAGAGAAAAAGAAAGAGACAGGGAAGAGAAGAGAACGGGAGAGAATCTGCATTGAGAAATATCTAACGAATATGAGAACACATATTCCGGATACGTGTGTCACAGTAGCTGGAGTAAGTGGTGAACGAGCGGGGAGAGAGAGAGAGAGAGAGAGAGAGAGAGAGAGAGAGAGACGAACCAAGGGTGTTCGGGAAACTTTCCCCGTACTGACGAGCGGAATTAACCATCGTCGCTGCTTGTGCGGGAAACGCAGAGGATCGAATGGCTGCAGTTTTATTTGCGGGACAGTTTGCTGACTGCAATTCAACTCCGCTCCTCTCTTGTACATTTCCTTGTAACTAGGGTGAGTGTATCGCAAGCGACAGCTGGTTTATCTCTGCTGATAATTCGCTAGTACAAGAGTTAACTCTGCGACCAACTATTTAATTTTCGGCTGACCTAAAAGTTCCGCGTGAGATAATTTTATATATATATATATATAAAACCTAACTTGATGGATCTCGGAAACAATTTCGATATGTGTTAGTTAAAAATGCGCTTTTTAAAGAACTTTTATCAGAAAAATGTGTTTCTGTGAAACTTATTACTGTTCAAATTTTTCCCATTATCGGTTATCTTAGCAATTTTTAACTTTCTACTAATAAAAATGGACGTATAACTCAACAGAAAAATGTTTCTCGAACTTTAAATTTCTCGAACTTTAAGTTTTTTCTTAATTAATTGATTGACTTTCTTTTTCAGTTAATAATTTATAATTAACTTTTATTATTATAATTAGTAAATAATCGTTATAATTATTAAACTTAAATCAAGTATTAACTAATAATAATAATAAAATTCGTTAAAAATTCTATTAAAAATTAATAAAATAATAAAATTTCTAATAAGTACTTTTTTCTTCAATATTTTGAAAAATTGATCTACAGAAAGAAAAATAATAACTTACTTATTTTAGAAAATTATTTTTAGAAAATTTAAAGAATTTAAAGAATTTTCGTAAAATTTATAATTTTTATTATATCAAATTATAATGTAAAAATAACATTGAGAGGAAGTAAATTTTAAACAAAGCGAGTTTACGAGAGAAATTAAAGAAGAGAAGATTCTTATTGTCTTAATATATAAAGTAGCACATATAGATAATTTATATATGGAACAACAAAAAAATGACATTAAAGAAACGAAAAAGTAAAGTTCGCACAAAGTATTTACATGACTGAGATGCAGGAGACGTGGAGCCGTCACGTCGGGGTTTGTGGGGTCGCCGGCAACCCCTTCGATAAACACAGAGCATCCAACCACCCTGAATGAGCGCGTCTTTCTGATCCCCTTCCGCTTCGAACCCCCGCGCTCGCTACCCTCCGGTATCCAGGCTGTTCTCGTGTGCGCCAGTTACAATGCTATAGAATAGGGGCGCGGGAAAGAGAGACGAACGAGGGCGGATGGGAGGGGCTGGGGTTGTTTCGAGACGACGATATCGACCGCTTTTCAACCCCGTGGCGACCTTAAAGAGGAACTGCCGTAAACGCGGATGCAACGCCTTTAACGGCTCTTAATTTAGATTCGCGATATTTATCAGAAAAGAAAGAAGGGCGGTTTTTATAACTTTTTTTTTCTATTATCGAACTTTGCACAATTGAACTTTTCAATTGTAAATGCGATGTATATTTTTTCGGAACAGATATATTTAAATGGCACAGTACTGCTTTTAACGCTTCGTCCCGTTTTCCTAATTGAATCGCTTATATATTTAGATCTTAATGTTCAGAACATTAAATTAATCCAAAATTTTCATTACAATGTTGTATCCAATAAAATTCGCGATTTCATGTTGCCTTTATTGTTCATGGAACACAAAATTATCTCCTGCTCAACTTTTCTGGATTATGAATAGACTTCGTAAAAGAATCATGCGTGAACACACACGCTTTAAGTGTAAAGGCCAGACCCTTTCTTTTTCCATTTGCAATCTGGCATTGATCAGGCTATTGCTGTCACTCCCTCGAAAATGCGGGCAAATAAATCAGCGCGGGAAACGACGTCGAAATGACGCGCCAACATGCCCGGAAATGCGATTTCTGCGTGACGGCTGACGGATAGACGGGCTGATATTTCGAGTGCCGTAAATAATTCGAGGAGCCGGCGCGCGGTCCTCGAGAGCGCGATAATTTAATAGGAGAGAAGAGCGTGATCTCATGCGATCGGAGATTTATTATTACTGATTGATGGCTGATGTATCGCGCGCGGTATTGATTAGTGGTCAAATATAATTATTCGAAAACGGCAAGAGACAGAGGTAGATAAATGAAGGGAAAGGAAGATTGAGTGACTGCACACAGAATAATATCATTCTATTGCTAAGAATAACGATTACTTAATTTGCTTTCTTCTTTTTAAATAACGGTTATCTTTAACAAAGAAATTTTTTTTTATTTAATAATCGTAAAATATACATATTTACTACAAATTGTTTAGAAACATTCATTATTTTTTACTCAAAACAAAAATTCTTTTTTTTTAATATCATAAAATTGATCGAAGAAGCGACTTTGTATAACAAATTGAATTTTTGCTTTAATTAGTAATCTTGATTGAAGTATTAAATTTACTTGAGGATTCAGAAATATTTTGAATAAATTCGATGCATGTAATGAACTTACGACAGATTTGTGAATATATGAAATTTTAACGTACTTGAAAG
>Ga0157367_1001561_pt1 | contig 10040 bp, 8 predicted proteins | sample AttbisABBM2_FD_113142 | JGI IMG/M metagenome (GOLD analysis project Ga0157367, IMG submission 113142) | Fungus gardens microbial communities from leaf cutter ant in Botucatu, State of São Paulo, Brazil - Atta bisphaerica ABBM2 | ecosystem: Host-associated > Fungi > Mycelium > Unclassified ...
ATGATCGCCGGCATCCAGAACCGTGCGCAGGCCGTCGACCAGCTGCGTGCGGTCGCGCGTTACTTCCGCCAGACCGAGCCGCACAGCCCGGTCGCGTATCTCGCGGACAAGGCCGCCGAATGGGCCGACATGCCGCTGCACAAGTGGCTCGAGAGCGTCGTGAAGGACGATGGATCGCTGTCGCATATCCGCGAGTTGCTCGGGGTGAGGCCCGACGAACAGTCGTGAGCCACGGCTTGCGGACCTGAGAGCGCGGGCCCGGCGGGTTCGCGATGAACGAGAAGAAGGGGTGACGAATGAACGTGACCGAACTGGCGCAAGCGATTCGCGGTGGCCTGATTCAGCAGGATCGCCTGCTGAAGACGGACATCCCGTCGCTGCCGAACAATGCGCTCGTGCCGCGCCGCGCCGTGACCCGTTCCGAGCTCGGCCGCGATTTCAGCGTGGCGCTCGATCTGGTTTCCACCGCGAGCGACGTCGAGCTCAAGACGCTGATCGCGCAGCCGATCACGCTGTGGATCCAGCAGGCGGACAAATCGTATCTGCCGATCAACGGTTATATCCACACGGCTCGGCGGCTCGGTGCCGACGGCAGCCTGTCGAGCTACCAGCTGCGCTTCGCGTCGTGGATGCATTTCCTCAAGTTCCGCAGCGACATGCGGTACTGGCAGGACCAGCCGGTCGACGCGATTCTCTCCGACGTGTTCGATATGCATCCGCAGGCCAGGGGCCGGTACCAGTTTGCGTTGTCGAAACCGTTGCCGTCCCGATCGTACTGTCGCCAGAGCGAAACCGACTGGAACTTCGTGCATCGTCTGATGGAGGACGAAGGGCTGTTCGGGTTCTGGCGGCACAGCGAAGACGGGACGGCGCATACGCTCGTCATCACCGACGACGTGCATGCGGTCGATGTGCTGTCGCCGAATACCGTCAGGTTCGATCGCTCGGGCAGCGGCACCGAAACCGCCGGCTTCACGCAGTGGGCCGCGTCGCGAACGTTGCAGAGCACGCAGCACACCACGCGCACGTTCGACTACAAATCGCCGTCGTCGGCGGGCAATCCGAACGGCACGTCGTTGCCGACGAAGGCCGGTCAGGGCGACCTGCCGGGCCAGGCGGAAATCTACGAATACACGGGCGCGTACACGTATCCGGGGCAGGACCGCGGTGAACACCTGTCGAAGATTCGCCTCGAGGAGTGGGAGTCGCGCGCGAAGCGGTTCTTCGCCGTGGGCGGCGTGCGCGGGATCGATGCAGGCAGGCGCTTCACATTGGCCGATCATCCGGAGCACGATCGCGATGCGGCGAGCGATCGCGAATTCGCGGCGATCGGCGTGACGCGTTACATCGAGAACAATCTGCCGGTCTCCGATCACGAAGCGAATTTTCCGCATAGCCTGCAGGACCAGCTGGCGCAGGTGAAGGCCGGTCACGGGAAGGCGGCTGCGTTCGAGGTCGGGCATGACGACGGCTCCGCCGGGTTCTATCTCGTCGAGGTCGAAGCGCAACGCGCGAGCGTGCCGTATCGCAGCCCGTTCGAGCATCGCAAGCCGGCGATGCAGCTCGAGACGGCCATCGTCGTCGGGCCGAAGGGCGAGGAGGTCTATACCGACGAACTGAACCGGATCAAGGTCATGTTCGTGTGGGACCGGCAGAGCGAAGGCCGCGAGACGGCATCGTGCTGGATGCGCGTCGTGCAGTCGGATACCGGTGGCGGTTACGGCGCCGTGCATATTCCGCGGGTTGGCGAGGAAGTGCTGATCGGCTATATCGGCGGCGACTGCGACCGGCCGATCGTCATGCACCGCGTGTACAACGGTGCTGCCAAGCCGCAATGGCATAGCGACGGGATCCTGTCGGGCTTCCGGTCGAAGGAGTATGCGGGATCGGGGCACAACGAGATGGTGCTCGACGACGCGACCGGGCAGAGCCGCGCGCGCCTGTTCAGCAGCAGCGCGAATTCGCTGCTTCATCTCGGCTATCTGATCGAGCAGAACGGCAACACGCGCGGTGCCTATCTCGGCTCGGGTTTCGACCTGCGCACGGATGCGTACGGTGCGATGCGTGCCGGGCAGGGCTTGTACGTGACGACGCATCCGAAGCAGGCGAACAGTCAGCCGCTGGACGTGAGCGAAGCGAAGCAGCAGCTCGGCAATGCGCAGGGGCTGATCGAGTCGATGTCGCAGGTCAGCGAGATGCATCAGGCGGAGAGTCTCGGCACCGGCCGCGATGCGCTGAAGCAGTTCGCCGATGCGACGCAGAACAGCGTGGCGGGCGCGACGGCGGGCGGCGGGCGTACTGCCGGCGGCGGGACGGGGAACGCGAATACGTTCAAGGATCCGGTGATGCTGTTCGCGAGTCCGGCGGGGATCGGGGTGGCGTCGCAGCAGTCGGTGCACCTGGCGAGCGACCGGCAGACCAATATCGTCAGTGGGCAAAGCACGTTCATCACCAGCGGGAAGTCGTTGATCGCCGGCATTCGCGATCGCATCAGCTTGTTCGCGCAGAACGCCGGAATGAAGCTGTTCGCCGCGAAGGGCAACGTCGAGGTCCAGGCGCACGCGGACAACATCGAACTGACCGCGCAGAAGACCGTGAAGGTGGTGGCGGCGACCGAGGCCGTCGACGTGGCCGCGAAGCAGGAGATTCTTCTGACGTCGGGCGGTGCCTATATCCGAATCAAGGGCGGCAACATCGAGATTCACGCGCCGGGGAAGATCGATTTCAAGGGGGCGCAGCATCAGTTCAACGGCCCGACGAGCATGCAATATCCGTTGCCCGCGATGCCGGGCGGTACGTGCAAGCAATGCGTGCTGAATGCGCATAGCGGTCGCGAATCGATGGTCGAGGCGGATTGATGGACGAAGTCAACGATACGGGCGACCGGAACGACTCTGTCGGCGCGAGCGAAGCGGCTAACGCAGCACCGAATCCACGCGAGCTGGAGTGGCCGGCGTTTCTCGAGACGCTGAAGTCTTCGGTCGTACGCACGGACGACGCGGGCAGCGCGATGCGGCTTTACGTACTCGTCGATACGCGCGGTTATCAGGAGCTGGATGTGCAGCTCGCGGCGGTGCCCCGCCTGCGCTATGCATCGCTCTGGGCCGATACCGGGCTCGACGCTTATACGGATATCGCGCCGTTCCTGATCGCGTTAGATCGCGACGCGCTCGACGACGAGAACGGCGAGCAGCATCGGTTGCTGCGCCAGCTGTGGTTGGAGGCAGTCGACCTGCATGCGGTGACGTGGATGTGGTCGACGCGGTCGTTCGACGCGCTCAATGAGCATTTGCGCCAGTACGTGCAGTACAGGCTGCCCAACGGCCGCGCGTACTACCTGTTCTTTTTCGACAACCATGTATTCGGGCGGCTTCGACAGGTGTGGAGCGATACGCAGGCGCAGCGGTTCGTCGCGCCATTCGGCGAGATACGGTATCGCGATCGGCGGCTCGGCGAGGTCGTGTGGCGCAATGACATGCCGGCGAGCGAAGGGGCGGTACCGGTGGGCGATGCGTCGGGTCTCAGCGAGCAGCAGCATGCGCAACTGATCGAGCTCGGGTATCCGGACAAGCTCGTGCTGAAGTTTCGCGAGACGATGGGGGCGATGGTAGAACATTTGTCGGACGGCGAACTGTACGAGCTGGTTGTCGAGCAACTCGCTCGGGCGGCCGCGCACGGGATTGCCGAAGAGGCGGAATTGCAGCGCTACGTGATGATGGGCGTGCTGGTCTCGCCGCAGTTCGACGAGCATCCCGCGGTGCGGGCGTGCCTCGGCGATGTGGCGCACCGGAAGGTGACGCTCAATGACGCGCTGGCGGCGATCGACGACGCGACATGGGATGCGATCCGCGATGCGCATGAGCGGGAGTTGCTGGAGGGGCTCCGTGGCGTGGCATAGATCCTCTGTGCTGGCGATGTGCCTGCTTGCGGCGGCGTTGAGCGCGTGCGGGAAATCGGAGCCGGTGTATAGCGGGATTTCGTTGATGGGCCGGAATTATCTGCCGTACAACATGAGCGGATTCACGATCGCCGACGCATTTGGCAATACGGCGAGCGGCGGCGGCGATGACCCGCCGGGAACTGGCGGCGGAAGCGTGAAGTGTTGCTACAAGCTCAAGGGCACGGAATTTGTCGTCAAGTGGAATTACTACGATGTCGACCAGTGGCATAAGGGCGATAAGCAGATGTTGCATGGTGAGGCGAAGGTATCGATGTACCAGTCTCAGGTGCCCGACGACGTGGGGCTCCGGATTCTCGAAGTGCATTTCTTTCCGGACCGGCATGTCGAATTTCAGTTTCCAGCTCAGATGCTTGATGATGCACGTCTGCCGATCGTCGACGTTGTGAAGTGGATGAAGCAGTATCAGACGCAACTCGATAGACGATACGACGAGCGTGAAGATCAGCAGTTTCGCCGTATCGCTCGTATCGTCGCGTCGGCATGGTTGAAATACCGTCTGACCGACCGTGACGATTTGGAGCAGTACACATACTTCAGTTTGCTCATTAGCAGCCGATTCGATACGCATCCGGAGGCTCAGCGCATATTGAAGACCGCAGCGAGTCAACCGGGTGCATTCGCGAAGTGGGCGCTGTCGCTTCCGGATCACGTGCGTTCCGAAATGGCGAGCGGGAAATTCGTGGCGGTAGTCGCGCCGTCGATAGCACACGGTTTGCTGCCGTCAGCTCGTGTGGACGAGGCCCCGCATGGTGGATTGTATGGAGATACCGATGCGCCAATACGTCGGTAACGCATGCTGGACAATCTTCGGAAGGAAAGCGTTGGTGAATAGAGCGACGAAATTTTCAGGTCTGGCGAGCCGTGTTATAGCAGGGTGTCTGGTCGTGACGGCCATGGCGGCGTGCGGCAAGTCGGAGCCGACATATAGCGGGGTTTCGGTTATCGCTCACAACTATCTGCCGTACAACCTGGACGGATTTACCATCACTGATGCCCACGGAAACAAGGCGGGTGGAGGGAATAGTTTGCCGGGAGGTGGAGGCGGGGTGACGTGTTGCTACGAGCTCCAGGGAACCGAGTTCACGGTCAAATGGAATTATGTCGACGTCGACCAGTGGCACAAAGGTAACGAGGAAACGCTTTACGGTGAGGCAAAGGCGACGTTATCTCCGTCACCGGTGCCCGAGAAGGCAGGTGATCGGATTCTTGAGGTTCACTTCTATCCGGATCGCCACGTCGAGCTTCAGTTTCCCGGCGCGCTGATGGATGAATCGCGTATTCCGATGATCGAGGTGTCGCGCTGGATGACGAGCCAGTTTCAGAAGCAATTGAACCAACGATACGATGAGCGTGATGACCAGCAGTTTCGTCGCATCGCACGTGTCGTTGCTGCAGCGTGGTTGAAATACAGGCTGACTGAGATCGATGACTTGAAGCAGTACGCCTACTACAACGTTCTGGTGAATAGCCGGTTCGACGCGCATCCCGAGATTCAGCGAGTCTTGAAAGCGGCTGCCAATCAACCCGGTGCGTTCGCAGCGTCGATGCGATCTCTGCCGAGGAACGTGCTCTCCGAGTTGACGAGCGACAATTTCGCGTCGGTGACCGTCCCGGTGATTCCGGATGGATTGCTGCCGCCGCAACGTGTTCGGGAGGTACTGCATGGCTGAGTCGGGTATGTTCGATCAGGATTGCGGACAGGGCCCATTGGAATCGCATGCCGAGCCCTTCGAGTCACACGCGAACGTAATGGAACACAGATGCAAAACAGGCGCGTGCTCGCCACGAGACGGCGAGCGAGGTGTCACTCAAAAGGGAAACATCGATGCATAGAGCAACGAAACTGGCGCGTATGACGGGCCGTGTTCTGGCGACTTGCCTGTTGTTCGTAGCCATGACGGCTTGTGGTAAATCCGAGCCGACCTACAGCGGAATTTCGGTCATGGGCCGGAACTATCTGCCGTACAACATGAACGGCTTCACCATCACTGATGCTTATGGCAACAAGGCAAGCGGTGGCGGAGACGATCCGCCCGGAGCGGGTGGCGGCAGCGTCGCGTGTTGCTACACGCTCAAGGGCACCGAATTTACGGTCAAGTGGAAGTATTACGACGCCGATCGATGGACGATGGACGACTCCCATGCGCAGCAAGTTGAGACTAAGGTCGTGATGCCGCTGTCAGCCGTTCCCGAGAAAGTCGGCAGTCGCATCCTTGAAGTTCATTTCTATCCTGATCGTCACGTCGAGTTTCAGTTTCCCGGCCAACTTCTGGACGACTCGCGCATTCCAGTCGTGGATGTTTCCCGATGGATGGCGACGCACTATCAGGAGCAACTGGACAAGAAATTCGACGATACGGATGGGCAGTCGCATCGGCGCATTGCGCGTGCCGTAGCGGCCGCATGGCTGAAATACCAGCTGACCGACCGGAATGACCTCGAGCAGTACGCGTATTTCAGTCTGCTCGTGAACAATCGGTTCGACTCGCATCCGGAGGTGCAGCGGATCATTCGGGCAGCGGCTGGAAAGCCAGGTGCGTTCGCCAAGTCGATGCGGGCGATACCGAAGAACGTGTTGTCCGAACTGGCGAGCGGCAAGTTCAAGCCGGTGACTGTGCCGACCATTCCAGACGGCCTGGTACCGCCGCCGCGCGGAGAGGAGAAGCAGCATGGCTGAGAGAATCAAGCTCGATCCGGATGACGCGACGCCGATGTCCACATACATGCAATTGGTCTGCCAGGACGCGAACATGTATCCGAAAGGCGACTGTCTGCCGTGCGGCGCGACGATCCGCATGGGATTCTTCTTCGATGCGTTTGGCAGAAATCGCGATGTCGACGACAAATCGAGTTCTCAATATTCAAACATCTGCCGTTTGTGGGAAGCACACCGAGACAACGACGACAGGCATCGGCCAGTCAATCAGTTCTGGTTTCGCTTCTACTATTCGGGACTGGGCACGCCACTCAACGAGTCGGCCAAGGCCAACGAATGGATCAATGCCGGCGTAGCCGCTGCCAAGATGGGCGGCAAGAAGGCGCTAAGCGGAGCGGAGTCGGTCGCCAAATCGTTCACACGCGTCGCTACGCCACTCAAGCAGGCCAACGTGAAAAAGCGTGTTGACGATGTCAAGAAGCAGCTCATCGAGAACTTTCTCGAGGGAGACTTTTCACTTCGACCAATCGATAAGGCATTCCAGGATCTTCGGAAGGATATCGAGCACATTCCCGCTCAGGCGCGGCGCGTCATGAATGTGGTGAATGCATCACCGGAGCGATATTGGGAACGGACCAAGGCGACTGGAACGCTGCTGTGGCGCAACGCGAAGAACGATTTCAAGAGCAACGTCAAAGGTGCCCCGATGAAGGCGGGCTGGGCAGTTGCGCGCAGCCTTTTTGTCGGCATAGCGATGGAGAACGTGCCGATCGTGCGTGACAATTCCGTCATGGCGAAGGCTTTCGGCACAGGCGTCGATACGCGGCTGATCGCAGCCAAAGACCAATTCGAGGCTGCGTACCACGCCGTCAAGAAGCAGATGCCGAAAGTTCGGACCATCGAGGTATCGGTGTTCGGCGCAGACCGAGGGTGCGTGCTCGCGCGTGCGTTCATCAACAATCTGGCGGAGAAATACAAACGCAGGGATGACATGGATCTCGCCATTGACGGCGTATCGATTCAGATCAAGTTTGTTGGCCTGCTCGATGCCGTTTCGTCGGCCATGTCGGAAGAGGCCGGCGAGCTGATCGGCATGGTACCGTATCTGGGAATGATCAAGACCAGCTACAAGGATCGAGCGCTCGGCATACCGCCCTGTGTGCAACGCTGTGTCCATTTCGCCGCGGCGCACGAGATGCGCTTCTACCAGCGCCTCGACAGTCTCGAGAAGACCCGTGGCGAGCAATTCCTTTATCCGGGTACGAGTTGCGATGTCGTAGGCGGTGCGCCCAACGGTTCGCTAGGTTTCAATGCCGAACTGATGCGGATTCCCCTGCGCGACATGCTGCTGGAAGCATTGAAGGCAGGTGCCGTCATGGACACGATGGAGGATCTGCGAGATAAGAAGCCCGACACATTCCGGAAGTTCACGATCGCACAGCCGATCAATGTCGATGGTAAGCAATTCCGCATCAAGCAACTCGTCGACACGTACTACGCGCTCGTACCTCGCAAACCTGGTGTCGATCTCATTCCGCACGCCAAGATATTCATGCGCTGGATTGCTGCCCGCTACATGGATCCCGAATTCCGTCGCACGATCGCGGATCCCGTCGCCGACTGGAAGCGCAACATGAGCGACGCCGACCTGCAGCGCAAGACCGCGAAGTCGCAACTCGACTGGGAGCTGCAGCGACAAGGCATCAACATGAGCATGCTGGCCAGCCGCAGCCAGGACGATCAGGCGAAGCTTCGGGGAATGAAGGCGGCGAGCGACGCGGCGCAAAAGCGCTATGAGAAGTTGATCGCGGAGGCGCCGAAGGACTATTCGACGGTGTGGGAGCGTCTCGAAAAAGAAGCGGCGAAGAAACTGCGCAGCGCGTCGTATCAGGAGGGCCTGAAGCAATCCGCCGAGCGCATCCGCAACATGCCGGATTCGTGGGATTCCAATAACAAGGCCAGCGCGGATGCGGTCGAGGCGGCCATGCTGCCTGAAGCCGAGATGGAGCTCGTGTCGGCCTGGAAGGAGGGGATCGAAGGCAAGCATCCGCTACCGGCGGAAGTCATGGCGCTGTTCGACATGCTCGTTCACGACACGTTGTTGACGAGCTGGCAGGACCATGTTCTGGCGCCGTCACTGTACTTCCGGACACGCGACAAGGATACGTTCGGATCGAGCGATCTCGCAAAGGAAGCGAAGCAGCGCAAGAAGGACGACCTCGCCGCGGCGCGTATCGATCAGGCCGCCAAGCAAAGCCAGGAATGGGCGCGGGGCTACAAGGGTGTCGCGCCGCCCCCCGGTCATTGAGCGGTGATGCCGGATGAGCGAGCCCGTGCGTCATGCGTCACTGTTTGTCGGCGACGAGCGCTCTCGAGCGTTAATCGCCGTATTCAACCTGAAACAGGCGCGCGATCAGTGAGTGCCCGATTCTCGGGCTACGCGCAACGGCGATCAGCCGCCTCGCATCGGCGGACGCAATCGAGGTGATCCGAAGAAACCAGCCTGCCCGTGCGCATCACGAACCGCTGACGCGCTTCCGTGCTCGCCGCGCCTTTCGCTTCACCGCGTGCTTTGGGCGGCCCACGATCCACGGCAGCATCGAAATGCTCGCCGCACACAGCGTCAGCCCCCCAACCAGGGCAAACAGTCCGAATCCGATTTCACGTACCCATTCCCGGCCCACAACCGCTTCGTTGCGCCGGGCAATGCCCGGAAACATCGGCGAAACGCGCAGGTCATCGCTCGCGGCCGCGCTGCAATACGTCTTCGTGAACGCGGCGAATTGTTCGCGGCTGATGTTCGAGGCGGCTGAACGCGAATACACCGGCGACCCGGCAGGCTGCCACGTCGTCTCGTACTGCTGCGTCTGTCCCGCGCCATAGCGGAAGACGGCGAGCGCCTCCCATGTCACATCGGACTTGCCATATTGCAGAGACAACTCGCACCGCTCGACAAAGGCAGGGACATGAGGCCACGCGCGAGCGCGAACGAGGATGGCTGAATTGATGACGCCCGATACGCCCGCCAGCACGAAGAACGCACCGACAACCAGAAGAATGGCGGATCGCAAGCAGCGCAGTGCGAATTTCACTGGAATGGCTGGATTCGGTAGTCCCCTAATCGCCGCTTACTGCCCCACCCGGAACTCGATCCGCCGATTCCTCGCCCGCCCCTCCGCCGTATCATTCGGCGCAATCGGCTGATCCGGGCCCACCCCCGTCGTCGTCATCTGCTGCGGCTGAATGCTCTTCGTGATCAGATACCCCTTCACCGCATCCGCGCGGGCCTGGCTCAGCGCGATGTTCGACGTCCGGTTCCCCGAGTTGTCGGTATGCCCGATGATGTCGACCGTGCGGTTCTGCATCTTCGACAACGCGGCGGCCATCTGGTCGAGGATCAGCTTGCCTTGCGGCGTGAGCGTC
>Ga0157367_1001564_pt1 | contig 10030 bp, 3 predicted proteins | sample AttbisABBM2_FD_113142 | JGI IMG/M metagenome (GOLD analysis project Ga0157367, IMG submission 113142) | Fungus gardens microbial communities from leaf cutter ant in Botucatu, State of São Paulo, Brazil - Atta bisphaerica ABBM2 | ecosystem: Host-associated > Fungi > Mycelium > Unclassified ...
CTCTTTATCAAAAATGTCAAACATTCAATTTTTTTATATATATCTACAAATTTGGATTATTCTTATTAAAATAATATATTTATATTCATTCTATTTGTTTATATACTTATATTCATTTTTTATAACAATTATGTTATTTTGATTCGCTTTGAAATTAATTAGCGCTTTTAATTAATATAAATTAAATGGGTCTTACAGAATCGGCGTTAGTAACTGTGTACAGATTTTGGCGTCAGCTCCAGATGCAGTAAATAGATTTTCTGAGGAATTTATATAAGGCCCGTGACAAAGATTATTTTCATCGCAGGATGTGGGACATTCGCGTTCTCCGTGACCGCGTGTCCGAAGGCGTTTGTCACGTGTATTTGCGAGACGCACGAAGCTTAGAGGGAACCGTGCTCGGCAGTAAAACTATTCCCGAGTTGTGACGTTGTTGACGAATATGGCGTTCGTTTCCTGCGCGCAATGTTATTTATTGCGCGATAAAACTTGCTGGCGTTTCACCTGTGCACACGGACTCGCCTTCCTTCGGACAGCGGCGTCTTCGGCGAACTGCCACGACGAATCGCACAACTCTAATTATCCCTTTAATTGCCCCGACTGATTCCGAGCGAGATCATGCATCTCGAGAGCCATTCTGGACACTTATAAATTCACCGACATTTTTGTGCGAGTAACTCCGGTTTTCAGGGAAGCGCATTGATCGTTCAGTATGGCTTCGTTTATTGACCTGTAAGAAAGAATTTTATTTCTATGTATGGCAGTGCAAATTTAGGCCCATTTCCGTCAATGTGGATTTACTTTAATTTTGGTTTAATTTATTCTTCATTTTTTTCTAATTTTTATAACTAGGAAGATGAATAGTAAGCTGTACCTTTAAAGGACGCGAGAAAAATTTCTGGTTGAAAATGAACGAAGAAGATTTTGGTCGTATCAATCAAAATTATTAATTATAATAGATTTTAGTAGATTTAACCAGAATATTTTGTCAATTTTCAACTAGAATTCTAATTAACAGACTCTTTCCAGTGCAGAGATCGATTTATAATATTTTACAGCTTTACTGACTAAGATTTGTTATAATTCATCATTTTTTCCTTCAAAATATGACATTATTTCAATGCTACTATAATTAGTTTTCTTGTACTATAAAGATTAAAGTTAATCTACATTGATGGAAACAGATATAAGACTCTTTATTTTTGGTTTTTCTTTAATGGAATTTTATTTTCCAAGTCTCTACATCTTTTTTAATAGATATCCGTATCTTTATACATTATACAAGAGATTTTTTTTATTCTCTTATTTTTATAAAATCACAGTTCTACTAGAAATGCAGAGAAATTATGTTTTATATTATATTATTTTACCTTACACTTAAAATTCTTCGATCAAGATCGCGTGGGATACCAAATCAAATTCGCGCTTTTTTGCACGCTGTTGTGCAAATCACGTAGGTAATACTTCACTGTCGCATGATTTAATGTTTTTTTTTTGTCCCGTACCGTTAACCCTGATTGCAGACGGTCTGCGCAATCCGTACCGATGAACAATCGATATTTGGCCATGCGAGCAGCCTCGTTATCGACGATCTCTCTTTTGGCACACGTTCAATGAGTATCATTTGTTCTGGCTTCTCAAGCAAAAATGTGTTGTCAATTATGTTATAAAAAAAGCTACTAAGGCAATACCTAAACTACAGATTTATATATCGGATATAAATTTATCAAGTTGATTTCTATATAAACGTATACAAAATATATATTCTAAGACTACACTTCAAAAGATCCTCGAAGAAAATTTTACTCGATATAATATAATATATATTTTGAGTAAAATTTTCCTCGGAGACATTTTAGAATGTAGTTTAGAAAAATATGCGTATGGATTTAATATCCTTGATACTAGAAAAAATGTACTAAATTTTAATATTTAAATATTTAATATTTAAATAATATCAACTAAAAATTTACTTATAGTTAATAATAAATATTTACTCACTAAGGATGATAATTAAATTAATGATATTTGTACTCAAATAATATCTGAGTTGGTATTTTTCAAATAAATGATTTAATAAAATTTAATACACTTTTTCAGTGCAACATGATGTGGATTTACGATTTAAACAACATGATATAAAAATATAAATACCGCATGGTGTTAAATCTACATCCAAAAAATTCATATTCTTTAGAGTGTAGTTTCCGTAAATATTATATGAATGTTGGCAATCTAGCTGCTTCAAAGGACCAACACGCAAAGAGAAATTTACTGCATTAACGCACTATGCCGCATAAACTGGTTTCCTTTTCTCGTTTCTGGAAAGCAAGGTCGTTCCTGTTGCATGCAAGCGATCTTTATTCATACCGGAATTCTTTACTTATTTTTGAAGTCGACGTTACGATCTGAGGGAGACGTACCTTACGATCTCGTATGATCGTTCTGAAAGTAAACGCATCGACGGTGATACGTTTTTGCTAATGTTGCTATGTTGCCATGGTATAGGAAAAGAGCGATCTTATCGTGCGTGCTCTTCGAGTGTGATCTCGTCTCGATTGTTTCCGTCGATTAATGTACTGGAAACTAAGCGCCTAATTTAAGGCGTGTCGCTGAGACTCTCCTCCTTTTCTAATGTAGGAGCGGACGAGCATTCCTCACCGTAACAGGCGGTGCAATTATCAAACGTGCATTAAGGCATGCTGCAACACGCATGTTCGCGGAGCCGTGCAATTAGCCGTGGTTTCTTGCCCATTACACGTTCCGATTTCTACGTCTTTTGAATCTCAGGAACGTTCACGAAAATCTGGATTAGCTTCAGTTTTTGCATATCATGTCCAATTATTGTTGTAAAAATTATCTCCAATCGGTTTTATAAGCTAATCAGAATTGAATTATTTGAAGAAAGTCGATCGAATAAATGTTTTTAACAATAATATTAAACATACAAATTTCTCTCTCCTTTTCTCTTTTTATTCATTTTGTAAATGAATAGAAAGAGGTTGTAATAATGAAATTATAGATATTGTCTTTCAAAAAGAAGAAACTTTTTGTTCATCGTGCAAATGGGTGTAATAATGAAATTATAAATTTCTTGTCTCTCTCTCTCTCTAAACAGAAGAAATTATTAAAAGAAGATAATTCCTGTTTTTTATAATAAAAAACAGTCTATGTATGCAAAATGTTCTGCTTTATTTCTGCTTAAAGTTTAAAAATTTTGAATCATTAAATTTATTATACCAAAATTGTGTATCAAATTTGTGTCCAAGGACTAAACTTAATTTGAAATATTAAAAAAAATTTTATTGTTATTAGTATATTACCACTCAGCTTTTAGTCAGCTCTTAATCGTGCTACATATTTTCATCTTAATAACGCCAGATTAAAGGCTATTGATGTCGATGCACCACTGATCTTGAAATATCGATCGATCGATCCACATCGTGGATGTTCAGTTACGACTTAATTTGAGAGACACCTGCATTCGCCTTGCGGACGACGAGAGAAAGACGAGGCCTCTCTACGTGCCTTGGCGACTCCTTTTAGAATAATTACGACGACCATGACACATACTCGGAAACGATTAATATCATGAATAAAGCGTATGCGTGATAGAGCCTCGTTTATGTCATGTATTCCGTACATAAATTAACTTGGATTAGCTAGATGTATACACATTGTTATTAATTGTTATTTTGTTATTGTTTATTTTGTTTTTACTCTCTCCGGTTTTTTTTGGCACAAGTAGTTAAAGTATGGAGGATGTTAAAAAAGGGCCAGTTTTTGCTTAAAAAGGTGTAAGTAAAAAAGAAATAGCATTTTAGATTCTGAAATCTGATGATAAAGTTATTAAAAGTAGCGTTTGGAAAACCTCGAAAATTGAGCAAAAATATTGAAACTTGGATAAATAGGCCATGTTCGTGCTTAATTTTCGAGATCTCTAAACATTATGAACTTTTTAATAATTTTATTGTATCCAGAATGTCAAAATTTATATAAAAAGTACATTGAACGAAAAGATTGATTGCTGCAATTTAGATAGTAAAATATGGCATAGTATTTTTATATGGCTGGCTGCAGCAACCAATTTTTTTTTCAGTGTATTATTTCTTTTGCTTAAATCTTTTTTTTGATAAAAACTTAATTCTCTTTTTTTAACATCCTCCTTTCACTCTCTTTTTTCAAAATAAAGAAAGGTGGTATAAGGATTTCCTTATATTGTTATAAGTTATACATTTTTACAAAAATTTCCATTATCCTTAATTTTTCCTCGAATTTCAATTTACATTAAATTATTTTATGTTTGAATTAATTGTTGCAGATGAAAGGTTAATAGATATCAGTTCATTTTGCTTTCGAAATATTTGCTAATTGTAAAGATTAGCATTTCTATTAGCATTTATATTTTCAATTCAATATTCAATAATTGTCTTTATCGTAAAGAAAAGCTGTGTTTTACTGCTGGTGCACTGTGTATTTTACATAATAATAACACGTTATCCTCAGGCGCTTTTAAAAAGCATTAATCGGTGAAAGTGACGGTACTCGCACCTGGTACCTCGAGATAATCGAAGCCGTTTTCGAAACCGCGTGTAAATAGGGAAATGTCGATGTGGGTGGTAAATTGAAAGCGGGTTCTGGCCTCGTGCGATCTCAAACATCACCGTATCATATTTGAGTATTAAAGACATTTGAATGTTCAATTTATTACTCGCCGAACATTTTCTCTTCTTTATTTTAAATACTCCTATGACAGTCCCAGGTAATATCGTGTCTCGCGAAGTGCCCCAATGAATAAAACCGGCTCATAAAAACAGACTTGCAAAAGATGGAGGCGTCGCCGGGAGCATGAGATAGGTTGTCGCTACGTTACGTCTCTGTCTTTTCAACACTTACGCACAACGTCCTTCATCAGAGAACAAGTAATCCAATACACCGTGAGAAAATGAATCCGCGTTGTGCGACGGCCTGCATTGTTTCATGCACATTGTCGGATGCTTTCTACGAAAGGAAATACGCTCACTCGGTCGCTTTCCACAATCAATTCTCTCAGCTACTAGGTAACAGCCTGTTTTTGGGAAAGTTTCCGGAAAGTTTGGAATGTTTAGCGAGGTATACTCTGTTACACTGAAAAAAAAAATTATATGTATCAGCAGCATTATTTTAATTAAAAATAATGCTATTAATACAGCTTTTTTTTAAATATTCTTTAATAATCGAGAGCATAATCACTTAATGTGGGACAGAGTCCCTGAAATCATTATAAAATTCATATGAAATCTCGTAATTATCAGATTATATGTATAATCCGATAATTATGTATACAACTATTAGAAATAGTTGTGTGATTATAGATAAAATCAATTATTTTACTAAATGACTTCATATACCCTTCCTCTCCTAATTATTATCACCTTAATTTTACTCCCTCCAATATTATAGGCATTTATTCTATTTAACCATCCAAATTTTCCCCAATATTTATTATTCCTAATTTCTCTTTTATAACTTTATTTTCACCTTTTATAAACTTTCCCAATTTTTATTATATAAACTTTCTATAGTGAAGAAAATTATTTATCATCAGATAAAATCGTATAAAATCAAATGAAATTACGTAATCTATGGGACAATATTTCAGCTAGTAATTCTTCGAATCTAATTTAACAACAGTATTAATGAAACAAATAAAATTTTATTAAAATAAGAGCATGACGTATTTGTTTCATTAATGGTGTTGTGAATTAACAAAATTCTTTTCAATTAAAATAATGCTGTTGATACATCATTTCGTTTTTAGTATAAATATGAAAGAAGCAATGGCAATCCAAATTCTCAAGTTAAATAACATTTTGTTATTTTTAATCATACGTGTCAAAATGTAAATCAATTAATTTTTCATAGTTATTTTTAAAGTAACAACATCGATATTAACATATTTAATGCATTATACATTTAGTAAATAATTAACTAAATTTAAGTAAAATTTAATACATTTTCTTAAATTAAATTAAATTTTATTGTTTTCGTTAAATTAATAATATATTGAATAGAAGCAATAGCGATTTATAAAAATGATTAAAAATAATTAAAATTAGATATCATTTGAATTTAACAGTGTAACGTAAAATAGAATGAGATAAAATAGAAATTGTTTATATAGGGAGAACACTTTGTGGCTTCGCCGAGTTATTTTTATCTGTGTGCGTCATCTCGGGAATTATTCGTTTAATTAAATTGTTCTGCGCGGTGTTTCAACTATGCAACTATGCATTTTGAACGTGTCTATTATGCGATGTACTTAGTCTCGCTGCATTCTTCGCAGCGTGTCTTTCGCTGAAGCTGTAAATATTTTTAATTGTTGTATTTATCATCTTTTTGAGAGCACGATTTTCAGGACAAAAATAATTATTCACACAGCGATATCGATGCGCTCGTCGTTACCTTTAATTAAAAATATCCGACAATATAAAAATTCTCTGCCAAGCTTAGCTAGAATTAGAAAATCTCTAACGTAACAGATTATCATAGATGATTCTTCCTTGGGAACACGCTTGACTTAGCATTTAACGCAGTAAAATTGGTGGGATTATATCTCTAAAATTAGAAGGGTGTGGTTCTTTCTCTAAAGTGCACGAAAAGAATAGTTTCGCTGAGGTCTAAAAATTTAGCTAGATACAGATCTGAAAATAATAATTTTATTGAACCATTGAAATAATTTAACACGTATTTGTATTAAATTAACACAAAAATTAGATTATTCAAAACATGTAAAATGTGTTAAATTTAACACAAATTTTCCAACTGTGATGACTTTCCTATATAATTATCTTTGACTTTCCTACATTTTGGTTCAACAAAATTTTCTCAGATCAGATCTTTCTCAGACCTGAGATATTTTTTCAAATGTTTCCATATCTATCTAAATTTCTAAATATTTCAGCAAAACGTTCTTTCTGTATATTCACTTAAAAGAATAGTGAGTAATTATTTTAAGGGAGAGAAAGAGTTCTTTTTTGTTCACGGGTCAAGAAGGGAGACCCGGCTTCCGTAGGGTAAGGGTCAATCACGTTGGGCTTAAGGGATCCAGCATTATTTTGATTCGCTGCCGCGTATGCGTTCGCGTGGGTGTTCGTGAGTACGAAACGCAGCAGTTGACTCACTCGTGCGACCGTAGAGTGCCGTCTCCAGTGCACTCGACGGAATCTAAAGCCGCACGCTGACTCGCCTCGTAGTGTGGTCTCGCGCTCGGAACGGGCGACGCGCTGCTCCTTGCTCGTATTCCTTGGTGGATGGATATCCGAATTGATTATTATGTGATTAAATCCGACGTGCTGCAGTCGAAATTATTCCCTGGTGAGACACGTGGCGGAATGATCAATGGGTGACATCGATTGACGAAGAAAATCGAGTTATTCGGGGGAAAAGTCGCCCCTTTGTTAATCGTAAAGAATGAATTTTAGGAGGAGGAATTTGTCTTTTCTCATGGTTTGAAGAGAAAGTGTATAAGAAAATTCGAAAATCTGAGAAAAGAGAAATTTTAATGAAGTGTATCAGGAGATTCCAAGTTTGAAAAAAGACAGATTTTAGAGGATTTTATTTTAAGAAACTCAAGGTCTGGGAAAAGACAGATTTTAATGAAAAGAAAGTGTAAATATACGACAATCAAGAGTGAATTTTGCGTGTGGATGTAAACTGTTTAATACTCTCGGCGGATCAGGCAATTGCATATCTCAAGGATTTCCTTCTCATGCGAACAATCGTGTACGTCACGCTTTTGCGGAGTGATTCGTCATCTCGGAAGTGCGTATTGATTGCGATTCTTACCTCGTTATCTTCATTCTTGGGATCTATAGTCGCGGTATAGCAAGTCATACAACGTCCGCTGCAATTGCTATAATTTCTCTGCGACGATCCCAAGGATCCGATTGGATTGTGTGAAGACAAAACGACTCGACCACTTCTTCCCTCGATGGTGTTGAGAATTCCATCGTCGACACGATCGAAGACAGATGTTAGACCCACGCCATCGGGAGAATCCATCGCGTTATCGGGAAGAAGGGAATGATGCATTTTCCGCTGTAGTTGCAGCCTTTGTGCAGTTATTGCTGAACATTGCTTCGTGTCTTGTTAATTATCAACTGGAAAGAGAGAAATATCAAGAGAAACGGAGTTGTCGACGAAACGAGTGAATTATCACGTTATTAATAACGTCGGTCCAAGAACTTGGTTGCCGAAATTAAATTTATTCACTGGGGTCTTCTCTTGGACACTTTCCCGGAAGCGAACGCTGCCATACCGAAGTTTCGCGAGAGGAGACATCAAGAAGATTAACAACTCATGGAACTGCATTATAAAATCACGACAATTCAGTCGGGAGATAATCTCGAGATAATGCTGCGAACATGATGAATCGAAGTGCCATGATTAGTGTGTATATCATTTATACACTGTTGAATATCAAAGGAGTAATGGTCCCAAGTTCTTTGGAGTTAAATAATATTTTGTTACTTTTAACTTTCATGTGTGTCCAAATATAAATTAATCTATCTGTGATTAATTTTAAAGTAAACAACGTTCGATATTATAATGTTCCTAATAAATAATAAATTTGAGTCAATTTAATACATTTTTTTTAGTTAAATTATTTAACATCATCGTTTTAATTAAATTAATGATATATTGAGTAGTAACAGTGGCGATCTACAGAAATAACTCATAAATAACTCATAAAATTGAGTATAATTTAACATTATGAATTCATCAGTGAATGTAGCGTTTCTTTGTTATCGGATCAAATCTTTAGTATTCCCTGATGAGAAATAGATGAGAAAAATTTTCATCGGCAAAAATCTGAGGAGGGGCAATGCATCGCAGATTTTCAATTTGGATCTCTTGCAATTTGAATTCGATCGAAGGTGTGCACTGAACGACGCGAGAAGAGTTTTACGAGGTGAGGCAGTTGTCGAGAAAAGGCGAGGATGGCGAGCGAAGTGATGCTGGCGCCCACGCCGGCATCTACGACGTCCATACGTGAGATGGACGACGTCAGGGATATGGTTAGAAGTGCGACCGTCACCACGATTTACGTAAGTTGATCTCCGTGCATGAATGGTGATACATTGTGTCCAACAATTGGTATTCAGAATATCATTCGATTTCTCTCGATTTATATCATCCGCATAAAGCGTATTCTTTCTAACTAAATATATCGATTCGTTTATTTACTACAACAACGACACAACTAAACAAAGGAAAAAAAAAATTTTCCAGAAAATTAATTTCAATGTTTTGAATCAAAATTTTGTAATATTAATTTTTTAATTTAATTATAAATTTTGTATTTTGTAATTTTGATTATAATAACTGATCGTGGAGATGTAAAAAGTATATTTTTTAAAAGTATGTTGTTTCTTTTTTTCTTTAAGTTTCCGTTTTTTTTTTTCGCAAAGCAATTAATGATAATTTTTTAGTTATGTGTTGAAGCAAGTCAGCGATATGAATATACACTGTAAAAAATATTTGAAGAATAATTATCATAATTTTTGAAGACGAGCGATGATCTTTGTGGAAGCGATTAAAAATGAGGTCTCAGTTTCGCAATATATCGTTCCACCGTACAATTTTTTTTCAAATTTGTACTTTGATCTAAAAAAATTAAGTACGTCTAATTCTTTTTAAATCAAGAAATTATTTATAAAAACAACTGAATATGAAGCTTTGTTCAAAAGTTTCACAACATTATCGTATAACTGTACAATTTTTTCCAAGAGTTTTCTTGTAACTTAAAAAAAAAACTATATTTTTTTTTAAATCGAAAAGCATTTTTGTAGAACCGCGGATAGAAATATAAAGCTTCGGTATAAGAAAATTCTGCAACATTGTTGTATAATATTTTCTAAAAGTTAGTAGTTCGAATTCATTGGATGTTATTTGTTCTGCCTTTGTGAAGTTGGCACCCTATAATCAAAATTTCGATTTAATTACTAGAGTTCTGGCTCTTCCCCAAAAAGTTCTAGAGTTTCTGATA
>Ga0157367_1001566_pt1 | contig 10017 bp, 12 predicted proteins | sample AttbisABBM2_FD_113142 | JGI IMG/M metagenome (GOLD analysis project Ga0157367, IMG submission 113142) | Fungus gardens microbial communities from leaf cutter ant in Botucatu, State of São Paulo, Brazil - Atta bisphaerica ABBM2 | ecosystem: Host-associated > Fungi > Mycelium > Unclassified ...
TAAATGCAATGGCCCACACAAGTCTGAACACCACAGAGAGTTCGGTTGGTGCTGCAAAGCTAACGCCAAAATTAACCCTCCTAGATTGGAAACCAAGAAGAGCAAACCATGCCCTCATACATTCAAGTGTTCCAACTGCAAAGAAGATCACCAAGCTGACTCCAACAGCTGCCTATTTTGGAGACATCGCTTCAATAGAGAGTGGCATGTGAAAAAGTACGCTGAGATCCATGTTAACAGGTTGCAATTGATTCATTCTGAAGTGAACGGCACACCCAATCAATGATTGTGTGAAATCTCAAAATTTTTTCGCAAAACATTTGCAAGAACTCACTAATCATCAATACTATCCTCGAAACTCAACATCATTTCAACATCATTTTAATTCAAGAACCACCTTGGTCTGAAATTCACAAAATTCCAAGTTCTATGAATTGTGATGGAGAACCTTTCATGGGTACCTGTCATCACCCCAACTGGATCGTGTTCACAAGAACTCCTTCAGACAGTAATGATTTTCCAAGAGTTATCACTTATATCAACATTCGACTCTCTTCCCTTCACTTTCTTCTTCGCAAAGATATTTTCAATCACCGGGATGTCAATCTCATTTCTTTTACCAATAACGAAATTTGTCATTATATTTTGAATGTCTATTCTGATTCATCTCATTCGGCTTTAAAGTATCTTAAGGATACTGAAGTCAATATCAGCAATGTTCTTCTCATGATGGGTGATTTTAACATATGAGACAGTTTATGGGACCATTCGTTTCCTTATCACTCTCCCATTAGTGACGATTTAATTATGATTGCAGACTCTTTTGACCTTGCTCTATCATATCCTACTAACTCAGGTCCCACTAGATTCTCAGATACTGCTGGGGAATCCAATTCTGTGATCAACTTGATGTTCCTTTGATATGGCTCCACAGAATTGGACAAACATTCCATCCTCCCCAACTCTCAACTATCTCCAGATCACGCACCTCTCTCAATAGACATTCCTATCTTCGATGAGATTATCTACATGTCGAAACTCACTATCACTCCCAAAAGCAAACAGGAAACGGAGTTTATCAAAGACGTTATCCCAAAATTCAAATTGCTAGATACGACAAATATCGATGACATCGACAAACTTGATCAAATAGTCAACCAACTTGGTTCCATTGCCGAACTATCGTGGTCAAAAAACACAAAAAAATTGAAAATCTCCAAACATTCTAAACAATGGTGGTTGGAATCGTGCAGTCTAGCTCTCAATACCTACAGGACTACAAGAAGTCGCAAAAACTGGAAGTTCTTCAAAACGACAGTTAAAAACACTAAGTGATCTTTCTTTGATGACAAAATTCAAGAAATTGCAAATAAAAGTCAAGGCCCTTGGGAATTAATGAATTGGGTCAAGAAAAGAAAACTCCCAGCGACTGAAGCGATCAAACACAATGATCATCCTTGTCTAACTCCTGACAGCTTGTGGAACGCTCTTCATAGCTCATTCAATACAGCACTTCATCACCATGTCGACCTCAACATTCTCAATGAAGTAGCGCATAAACCTCTTCAAAGCTGGAACTCTTTCTCCAGATATGAATTCAAATCAGCTACTAGCAAATGTATTGACACATCTGCTCCAGGACTGGACAAGCTGACATGGCATCATTGGAAACTCATCCTCAAAAATGATGATTGCCTCTCCAAGATCATTAACATCGCCGATGCATGTATCGACCTAGGCCATTGGCCCAAGTATTTCAAAGTGTCTACCATGGTTGTCATACCCAAACCAAACAAATCATCATATGATAACCCGAAAGCTTCCTGTCCAATCATGCTTCTCAACACTCTGGGTAAACTCATAGAAAAAGTGATTGCTGAAAGACTTCAGTTTGTTGTTGCATCCAACAATTTCATCCACCCGAGTCAACTTGGCGGTCTAAAATTCAAGTCTACAGCTGATGCCGGCATTGCACTTACTCATATTGTGCAATCAGGATGGGCAAAAGGAAAAACCACTAGCACTTTGGCCTTCAATATCTCCCAGTTCTTTCCTTCGCTAAATCATTGTTTTCTCGTACTCATCCTTGAGAAAGCGGGTCTCGACCCTAAAGTCACAAATTTCTTTGCAAACTACCTGGTTCAAAGAAGTACAAAGTATTTGTGGAACGATCTTTCATCCTCTTTTTTCGAGGTCAATGTAGGAGTTGGCCAGGGATCTGCGCTATCCCCCATTTTATCCACTTTATATCTTTTGCTGCTTCTATATATTCTAGAAAATAGGTTCAAAAATCTCAATATTCCAATTTCCATCCTTTCTTTTGTTGATGATGGTCTTTTTATTGTTTAGAGCAAATCTTTCTTCACTTCTAATTCGCATCTATTCTGTAGCTACAACATTCTCTCTAAACTTCTAGATAGTTTTGGTCTTGTCATCAAACACTCCAAAACTGATATCTTTCATTTTAGCAGAGCTCAAGACATTTTCAATCCTCCTTCTCTCAATCTATCGCCACTCAGGGGACCAATATTATGACCCAAAGATTTGTGGAAATATTTGAGCTTTATTTTTGACCGAAAACTCTTCTTCCACAAACATATCGATCATTATGCCAACAAAGCGATATCGACAGTCAAGTATATGAAACTCCTAGGAAATTCATCACAAGGCATTAGTCCGCTTCAAAAACGACTTTTGTACAGATGTTGCGCTCTTCCAATAGCTTTATTCGGCTTCCAGCTATGGTTTTATAACAAGGCCCCGATATCTTACCATATGAAAATTCTCAACAAGATGCAAAGAAGAGCTGCCATCTGGATCTTAGGGGCATTCAAAACTTCTCCCTTAGAAGGCATTGAAGCCCTCGCTGGTATCATTCCAATTATGTTTCACCTCCAAAAAATCGCAAAAAGGTCCCAAATTCATCCTTTCAAACTTCCTGACAATCATATTTTGAAAAATCTTTTGGATGACTCTCCTCCTCAATTTAAGTCATCTAACTTACACAACATTGGTTCATTAACCAATCGTCAAAGATCATTAACCAAAGGTCACCTTATTGACTCGAACATCAAATCATATGGAATCTTTCCATCCTTTTCTCCCCTTGATCCTGAATTTTCTCCAGGTCATCACATTATTGATAATTTTTCTAATCATTTTTCTTTTAATTTAGTCAATAAAAATGATAAAAATCCCAACAAAACTTGCGCTCAAAAACTAGACAACATGGTTCTATGCAACTCTTCTTCTCCTCATTTAGCCCTCGTGATAACTGATGCTAGCATCAAAAATGACATTGCTATGTCCATCTTACACATCCACTCAGCTAACCGACTGCTAATCAAAACAGTTCACCATGCTTCCTTCGTAACAACTACAGAGGCAGAACTGTTTGCTATCAGATGTGGCATAAATCAAGCTTGCTCCATCAACAATGTCTCCAAGATTATTATCGTAACTGACTCTATTCACACAGCTAATAAAATCTTCAATAGTGATGCTTATCCCTTCCAAATTCATACCGCTGCAATTCTTAATGAATTGCGAAAATTCTTCATCTCTAACAAGTCCAACTCCATTGAATTCTGGGAGTGCCCAAGTAAACTCAAATGGAGATTTCATCACGATGCTGATAAAGATTCTAAAACTTTTTCGGCTACTCCTTCATATCTGTCCAAGATCTCTTGAGACTTCTGCAAGAAGACTAATTGCGATAAATCAATCAAACTGTGGAAAATGACCTTCCAAGCATTGGAGGGGAAAGGCAAACACTTCCTCGATTTATTAGACGATGACCTTAACGCTATTGAACCTTCTTACTCCAAAGGTGGTCTGTAGCTTCAATCATTTGGCCACTCAAATTCACTATGCGCCCACACAACTAGAGCAATTACCAACCATGCTCCTATTGGAGAGTATAGGTTATGATTTTTCCCTAGCATGGACTTTTCGTGTCCATGCAACAATTATCCAATCGAATCAAGGAGACATATTCTTTATGAGTGTGAGAGGTTTAATGGGTATTGGAACCCTAGAAGAGATATGTTAAAACATTTCGTTATGTTCTTGACTGCTAATCTGAATGCTTTCACATTCAATGACAATTAACCTTTCCTTTAAAGTAGTTTTTATCTTCTTTCTTTCTTTGTACTTTTTAAGTAGTTCTTTTCTTGTTTTCTTTTTCTTACTTGTTTTCTTTTCTTTTTTCATGTTAGTTTGTGTCCTATGTATGTAGTTACAAAAGTAGCTACCATAGTCTGCCTTTGCGTGCTGTGTAATAAATTTTTGGTTTAAAAAAAAAAAAAAAAACCCAGCTCATCTATCTTTTCTATTTTTGTCTCTGGTACATACTTCAAAGTAAAGTCAAACCTAGATAGGTAGAATATCTATCTTGCTTGTTGTTAATTTAAATTTTGTATCTTTATAAAGTATTTTCTCAAGTTTTTATAGTTAGTCCAAACCTCAAACTGAAATTTTGCACTCTATCAGACATGGTTCACACCTCATTATCTAAGATCTGATAATGAGCTCTTGAAAGTCCAAATTAGCACCTTGTGTTATCTAGGTATGCAAAATATAGGAGTTAGAACAATCTTCAGCTTCAGCTTGTATACTATATCTTTACTAGTTGCACTAGTTATATATTTTGGAGGAGGTACTCAAGGTATACTAGCAGACAAGTCTACCAGAAGGTAGAAGGTATATTGTTGCTAACACTAGAAGATAGTGATATTTTTTGTTGATTTTCAGAATAAGACTTTACAGTGTAATTACCAACTTATATACTAAGTATGTTACCTAGAGTAGTTATCTAGGAATGGAGACTGCTAAGTGATTTATCCTAGTTCTAGATGATTCTTAGATGCTTAGGATAAAGATTTATGGAGTTGTCAAGGGTCTAGTGAAAATATCCAAGATAAAATAGAGATTTTGATCTGCACTAGAAGAAGACAGAGAGTATGAATAAGTAAGGAGGTATTATCTATGGGTTGGAATAGATATAGCTAGATTGGAATGTAATACACTCTCTAATAGATATCTCTAATTTTTCAAGTCTCTTATTACTGCTAGCATCTCTTTGTTATAGATTTCATAGTTGTGTTCTATTTCATTTAATAACTTAGAGAGATAGGTCACTAGTCTTTATCTCCCATATTTATATTTCATTGATAGAACTCTCTCTGTTGCATAGTCTGATGCATTAACTTCCATCCTCATTTATTTGTCCAAGTCTGATGCAACTAGTATAGGTTCTATTGTAAACCTTCTTGTTACAATCTTAAGCTTGGCTCAGGTTGCAACTTAGGCAAAGTCTTGAGAAAGAAGTAAGATGAGAGTCAATTGGTAAAGCATAAGAATATAGTATAGTATCTATGCTATATATACAGACTAGCCTTGAGGAAATAATGTGAAGTCTATGAAGTAAATAAGTTATAGAATATAAGGGTCAAGTAAGGTTGTTGCATCTACTACATGAGGTGCTGACTGAGATAGTTGTAGTACAGCCAATCATGTCATCATTTCTCTTGACTCTAGTCCATACCATGACCAGAAGGCATCAATCGTAATACTCCTCTTCAACTTCTTAAAATTTTTTTTCTGCCTGTTTCTTTATTCCTACTTCTACTTCTTCCTCACCAGCTTATGTAATTATTTATTAATTCTGGAAAAGTCATTTATAAACCACTAGTAATAATTGATAAGTTCTAGAAACTTTTTGATGTCCTTGAATTACTTAGAAGCTGGCTATTCCAGAACTACTTTTACTTTTTTTTCTTCTATCTTGATTTTATCTAGCCTGATTACTACTCCTAAAAACTCTACTTTCTTGATCCTCTATTTATACTTCTCTAGTTTTATATATAAGTTATTTTTTTCTAATCTCTTTATACCCCTCTTCTTTCTCTGTTTCTATTATCACATCATAAATAAAGCTGGCCACCTCTCTAGTGTTGATTAGGTCCCTTATAATTTCATTCATTATGGTTTGAAAGGTTGTTGGTGAGTTTGTCAACCCAAAGAACATTACTGTTGGTTCAAACAACTCTTCTAGTATTGTGAACACAATCTTTTACTTATCTCCTTTCTTTATCTGTATATTATTATAACCCCATTGTAGATCTAGCTTGGTAAATACTTTCTTGATACCTAGATTTTCTACAATATCTAATATTAAAGATAAAGGGTAATTATTTGTTACAGTCCACTCATTCAAGTACCTATAGTCCTGTACTATATGCTTTTTGCCATCCTTCTTTCTTACATAAAATATGGGTGCTGTTTAAGGCAACTTGGAGGGTCTAATATACTCTTTGCACAGCTGCTCTTGTATAAACTCCCTCTCTTCCTCTCTCACATCTTAAGACAAAGAATAAACTTTCTCTTTTTTTGGTATGAATTTCTCTTTTTAAGTTAATTACATAGTCCCATGTTTTCCTAGTAGATATGTACTTACTAGCTTTCTTGCTAAAAATCTAGTTATGAAATCATTTTAGTACTAGTTTCTTAGCCTTTTCTTCAGATCCTACTGCCTCTTCTTCTTTATCCTAAATCTCCCACTCTTTTGCTAGTATTAGATAATAGTCTCTTGGAAGCCCAAACTAAGTTATTTGTATATTGTCCAAGAATACAGAACATAAGAGTTGAAACAACCTTTGGCTTTAGCTTGTATACTATGCCTCTATGAGTTACACTGATTATATATTTCAGATGGTATATTTAGGGTACAACTGGTAAATTTGTCCACTGATAGGTAGAAGGTATATCATTGCTAATACTGGAAGTTAGTAATAGTTTTAGTCAATTTTCAGGATGAAGCTTTATAGTGTAAACTACCAGCTTATGTACTAAGTATGTTATCCAGAATAGTTATTTAGAAATGGAAACTGCTAAGCATTACTCTGGTTTCTAGTGATTCCTAGATGCTAGAGATAGAGATCCATGAAGTTAACAAGAGTCTAGTGAGGAAGTCCAAGATAGAATAGAAACTTATAATCTATACTAGAAGTGGTCAGGAAGTATAAATAAGGAAAAAGATATTATCCAAAAGTTGGAACAAATGTGGCCAGATCAGGATATGATAGCAAGCTTCTTTACTTCAATTGTCTTCTTTATTTTTCTTCTGTTACTTTATATCTTTCTTTTTTTCACATTCTGGTTTCTTCTGTACTGTTCTCCATTGTTTTCTATACTCTTCTGGACATCTTTTTATCTTTGCTTCTCCTATTTTCTAGTCTATCTCAAGATTATGGCAGATAAGCCATAGCATATTCAAGATAACATTCTACTTCTACCCTCCTATCACATCAATTTCCATTCTTTCCCTGTGTCACTTATAGAAAATATTTATCTCTACTGTATGTTCTATTAGCCTCTTCTTGTTAAATGTACTGTTCATATTTCTTACATAGATTGATTTTCTACTTTCTTTAGCTTATATTCCTACTTTTTAGGAAACTCTAAGCTCATAACAAGGCCTGTAGCACCACTGTCTAAAAGTGCCTCTACTATGACTTCTTCCTGTGTATTAAGCCTAATTTTCACTATTATCTCTCTTAAATATTTCTTAGATTCCTTTAAATCTGACAAATTCATATACATTATTCTACTAGTTAAAATACCAAATCTATTGTACTGGGGACTCAGTCAAGGTCCTAATCCCCTTCCTCTTTTAAATGTTCATTTTCTACTATTTTAATCTTTCTCCTCTCTACAACAATTCTCCAGTTCCTACAATATCTTACTAAATGTTCAAATCTCCCACAATTGTAACAATTTCTTCCTCTAGCAACCTTCATTGTATAAGAATCTTGCCTTAGTATAAATCTTATTTACTATCCTTAAACTAGATTTCTTATTACAACTGCATTTGTTTTTTTAACTCCCTCTATTCTATATACTTCTGATACATAGTCTATATGTACTTTATAAGTCATATATATATAAAAGTTATCATATTATATGATATATGACATCATTCTCCTAAGATATTACATAATGTTGTGACTGTGATGGTGATATGTGTGACAGACCTGTGACAGTTGTGACATAACATCATTTTCCTTTTACTAAGTTCAAAATAAGAAAAGAAGTAGAAAGACTAGAAAAGAATTAAAGTAGAAAAAAGAAGTCTATGATCTTCAAGTCTAATATTACTCCCTTTCAAGATTTCTCCTCTAGAGAAACAAACTCCCATCTCTGCTAATCAATTTCCAGCTTTTTTAAGTACTCTTGTCATAGTACACTTAAACTCTTATATTTTATTTTGATTTTCTTTTCTTTTTATCTATTTTCTTTAATTTGATTTTTCTTTCATTTCTTAGATGATGAAGAGGCATGTGACTATGGTCACATAAGACATCACATGATGTGATATCATAGATATGGAATGTAATAAAAGAAACTAGAATAATGATATCAAGAGCATAGTTGTAGTATGCTTACCTTGTAGTAATAGTATGGTAGATTTATGGATGATATATGTAGTTTAGAATAGAACTTGTACTAGTAGTATATATAGGGTAGGAATATATTGGGAACTCATTGTTAAGTTCTCATATAATCTCCATATGATACTTTACTTATAAGTTTATCTTGGTAATACTATTGGTTGTCTTGACTAATAGTTGCTACAATAACTCTTTTTTGAATTTTCTATTATTTCATCTATATAGCATTTTTGCTATGTATTTCTCCAGTAATTTCCCTCTTCTGAAGTTTTATTCTTCTGCTATTTCTGCTACCTTCTAACTTTTGTGCTCATTTTTTCTTCAAAGTCTACTACTACTTCTTTTGGTATTTTTTAAGTCTTCTTCTCTCTTCTATATATTATGTTCTGCTATCAACCTCTTCTAGCATACCAAGTTCTTTGTAACCCCTCTCATTTTATTTATTTATTCTCCATCTCCCACTCTTTTTCTTTATCAACTTCTACTAGTTTTGGTTTCTCTACTCTTTGTCCCTTTACTGGTTCTTAGTATCTCACTACTTGACTTATATTCACAACTAGGTAAATACTCATTGTTTTTAGTTTAACTATATTAGTATATACTACTTCTTTAATGGTATATAAACCTATATATTAGTCTACTAATCTCTTTGCTAGTTACTCTTTGAATATCAAGTTTTTTATACTCAGCATTATTTTGTCTCCTTTCTTCCATGCTTTCACTTCTTTCCTTTATCTATCTGCCTATATTCTTATTTCTTCTTGTGCTTTCCTTAGTACTGCCTCTGCTTTCTTCTGCATTTTCTTTATTCTTTCTGTATTTTGTTGTTTTTTTTACCTTTCTTTTCCTTCTGATGTCTACTCTCATTCTTAACTCTCTTTTATAGTTTACTATAAATAGAGATACCTTTGTTACTAAGTGAATCTTACTATTCACTACAAACATCATAGATGCTAGCTACTTAGGTCAATCTTTCTGTTTATAATCTACAAAATATAGTAGGTCTTGTTCTAATTCTTAGTTCATGTGATCTGTTTGCCTATCTGTCTATAGATAGAGGACTGTTAACAGTCTTATTTTAATTTTCAATATCTGGTTCAACTTCTTTGTTAACTCTACTATAAGCTGTGGTTTCCTATCTAATATCATACTTTTTAGTAATCTATGTATTTTTCATACATTATTTTAGAACAACCTAACTAGCCCTTTTTCTAATGTTCCTTCTGTTGTTGCTACAAAATGTGTTGTTTTGAACAGTTTATTACATACCACTAAGATTACAGCCTTTTCTACTACCAATAGCAACTTAGTGATAAAGTCCACTATTAAGTGTGTTTATAGTTTTTCTAGTATATCATTTGTCATTAACATTACCATAGATGTCTTTGTTCTGTTCTTCATTCTTTAGTGTTGTAGCAACCACTCGCCGGAATGGCACTTGTGATATGCTGACTTCAGCAAAGCTCTCAGTAGGCTATCTAGTAGTGGGGATTACAAGAGAACTCGACAAGGAGCCCTTGCTGCATTGCTCCTCTATATATACTATTACATCGTGGTCCATGCTACA
>Ga0157367_1001569_pt1 | contig 9999 bp, 7 predicted proteins | sample AttbisABBM2_FD_113142 | JGI IMG/M metagenome (GOLD analysis project Ga0157367, IMG submission 113142) | Fungus gardens microbial communities from leaf cutter ant in Botucatu, State of São Paulo, Brazil - Atta bisphaerica ABBM2 | ecosystem: Host-associated > Fungi > Mycelium > Unclassified ...
CGTGGCGCGCCAGGTGGGCTTCCGCGACATCTCCTTCCAGTTCGAACCCCTCGCCGCCGCCTTCGACTACGAGCGCAGCATCGAGCATGAGGAACTGGTGCTGATCGTCGACATCGGCGGCGGTACCTCCGACTTCTCCCTGGTGCGCCTGGCACCCGAACGCCGCGCCCTGGCCGACCGCGCCGGCGACATTCTCGCCACCGGCGGCGTCCATGTAGGCGGTACCGACTTCGACCGCCAGCTGAGCCTGGAAGGCGTGATGCCGCTGCTGGGCTACGGCAGCGCCATGAAGAGCGGCGCCACCATGCCCACCAGCCACTACATCAACCTGGCCACCTGGCACACCATCAACGCCGTCTACACCAAGAAGAGCGTGCTAGCCCTGCGCGACATGAGATACGACGCCCAGGACAGCCGCTGCATGGATCGGCTGTTCAAGCTCATCGAACAGCGCGCCGGCCACTGGCTGGCGATCCAGGTGGAAGACGCCAAGATCGCCCTCACCGACGACTGGCGCCGCACCCTGCGCCTGGACCGCATCGAGACCGGCCTGGCCGCGGAGCTGGAGCGCCCGCTGTTCGACGCCGCCATCGCCCTGCAACTGGAACGCCTGAGCCGCGGCGTGGACGACCTGCTGGCGCGCGCCAGCCTCGATCCGGCGCGGGTCGACAGCCTGTTCTTCACCGGTGGCTCCAGCGGTATCCCGGCGCTGCGCCAGGTCCTGGCCAGGCGCTTTCCCGGCGCCCGCCTGGTGGACGGTGACCGCTTCGGCAATATCGGCAACGGCCTGGCCATCGAGGCGTTCAAGCGTTACGGCTAGCGCCTCGCCGGCCAGGCAGCAGATCGCACGAGGACGCTCAGGCGCCGAAGGCACCATCGATGGTGTGCATGGCGCCGGTAACGAAGCCGGCCTCGGGTCCGGCCAGCCAGGCCACCATGCCGGCCACCTCCTCGGCGCTGCCGTGGCGCTTGATCGCCATGAAGCTGTGCATCATTTCCTTCATCGGCCCCTCGGCGGGGTTCATGTCGGTATCGATGGGCCCTGGCTGCACCACGTTGACGGTGATGCCGCGCGGTCCGAAATCCCGCGCCAGCCCGCGGGCCAGGCCCTGCAGGGCGGATTTGCTCACGGCGTAGGCAGCCAGGCCGGGGACCGGCATGCGGTCGCCGTTCACCGAACCGATGACGATGATCCGCCCGCCGGCCGGCATCTGCCGCGCGGCTTCCACCGCCGCATGATAGGGCGCCTGCACGTTGATGCGGAACAGCCGATCGACGGCATCGGGGTCCTGCTCCAGGGCATCGCCGAACAGCGCCACGCCGGAATTCACCACCAGCACATCCAGGGGACCGCTGGCGCGCACCCGCGCGATGACGGCATCGCGGTCGGCGCTGTCGGTCGCCTCGGCAGTGCTACCGGTTTCCCTGGCCAGCGCCTGGGCCGCGTCCCTGGAACTGGCATAGGTGAAGGTCACCCGGGCACCCTCGGTGGCGAAGCGCCGCACGATGGCCGCGCCTATGCCGCGGCTGCCACCCAGAACCAGCACCGGCTTGCCTGCAAAATTCGTCATGACCGTCTCTCCTGATTAATGTAGTGAATGCTACAATAAACCTCGCTCGCTTTCTGTCAAAGAGTTTTTGTAATGAACACTACAAATAAACCCAGCACGCGTGGCCGCCCGCGCCGCTTCGATCCGGACGCGGCAGTGGCCCAGGCGCAACACCTGTTCCACGAAAAAGGCTACGACGGCGTGAGCGTCGCCGACCTGACCCAGGTCCTGGGCATCAATCCGCCCAGCTTCTATGCGGCCTTCGGCAGCAAGGCCGAGCTGTACCGCAAGGTCCTCGAGCGCTATGCCCTGACCGGCGCCCTGCCGCTGCGGCAGATCCTGGAAGCCGACCAGCCTCTGGCCGTCGCCTTGGTGCAGCTGCTGGAACAGGCAGCGCGCAGCTATGCCGCCGATCCGCAGGCGACAGGCTGCCTGGTGCTGGAAGGGACCCACTGCGACGATCCCCAGGCGCGCGCAGCGGCGCAGCTCTATCACCTGGCCGCCCAGGAGTTCATCCGCAGCAGCATCGCCGCGCGCTATCCACAGGAGGCGCAGCTACTGGCCGATTTCGTCACCACCACCATGGCCGGACTCTCCGCCAGCGCCCGTCATGGCCAGAGCCTGGAACGCCTGCTGGCCAGCGCCCGCCTGGCGGGCCTGGCCGTGACCCAGGCGCTGTCCAGCGAGGCCTGAAGGACTGGCGCCCAGGGGCGCAAGGCGCCGTATCGCGCTCGCGAGGTCACTGGGATGAGGGATAACGACTGCCATCGAAGCAGGATGGGTCCTCGTCCAGGTATCTACGCATCCGCCGCCACAGGGTCGCCGTGCTGATGCCCAGCCGGGCCGCCGCCGCTTTGCGATTGCCGCCCACGGCGTTGAAGGCCGCATGCAGGATCGCGCGTTCATCGGGCAAGGCCGCGACCCGCGGCTCCTGCGGCGCCGACTCGGGTCGGGGCAGATCGGCGAGCAACTCCTCGAGCAGCTCATCGGCAGGCCAGTCGCAGGCGAGCAAGATGCCCAGGCGTTCAGCGAGGTTGGCGAGCTGGCGCACGTTGCCTGGCCAGGGGTAGTCGGCGAGACGCACCAGCAAGGCCTGGGTGAGCGCCCGGCTCGCGGCGGACGGGTGCGGCAGGAGCCGATCCAGCAACTCGGGCAGATCGCTACGCCGCTCGCGCAAGGGGGGCAGGGTCAGGCGCAGCACGCAGAGGCGGTAGTAGAAATCCTCGCGGAACAGCCCCTTGGCGACCTGATCCAGCAAGGGCTTGTTGCTGGCCGTGATGATGCGGATGTCCACGGGGATGACCTTGTCGTCGCCGATGCGGATGACCTGGCGCTCCTGCAGGGTGCGCAGCAGTTTGAGCTGGATATCCGCGGAGGTTTCGCTGATCTCGTCGAGGAACAGCGTGCCGGTATGGGCCAGCTCGAAGACCCCGGTGCGTCCCTCGCTGGACGCGCCGGTAAAGGCCCCCCTGACGTAGCCGAACAATTCGCTTTCCAGCACGCCGGGAGCGAAGGCGGCGCAGTTGATGGCCACGAAGGGGCCATGGCGGCGCGCGGAGGCGTTGTGGATGCTCTGGGCGAAGAGTTCCTTGCCGGTGCCGGTCTCGCCTTCGATGATCAGGGTGCTGTCGGCGCTGGCGTAGGCAGCCGCCAGGCGCTTCGCCCGCTGCAAGGCCGGACTGCTGCCAACGATGTCGGCGAAGGTGCGCTGTGCCAGGTGCTGGCCGGCGAGCGCCCGCCGCATCTTGCGTTCGAGGGTCTTGATGTCCGTCTGCTTCTGCAGGGTGGCGACCGCACCGATCACCTGGCCATCCAGCTCGATGGGGGCGATGCTCAGCGTCAGGGAGCGGCGACCGACGTCCAGCAGGGCCCCGCGGACCGCCTTGCCCTGCTGCAACGCCGGCTCGAAATAGCGCCCGATGGGCAGATCGAGGATGGGATCGCCGCAGGCGAGATCACCCATGTAGGACTGCGCGACTTGGTTCAGGCGCGTCACCCGGCCCACGCCATCGACGCTGAAGATGCCTTCGGACACGCAATCGAGGATCGCCTGGATCATCTCGTAACGGCGCTGCAACTCCTGGCGCTGCAGCCGGCGCTCGTCTTCCACCTGGAGCAGGTGCAGGGCTTCGTCGAGGGCCTCGGCGGCGGCATCGCCATCGGTGTCCGACATCACGAAGTGCAGGCCGCGGGCGGTGACGGCTTCGGCGAAGGACAGCCCGCCGATGGTCACCTCGATGCCCTGGGCCTGCAGTTCGTCGAGGCGCGCCTCGGTCTCCTGGCTGCTGGCCAGCGGGTCTATCACGCAGATGTGGGCCTCGGGCATGAAGGCGTGGGATTTGGCGAGAATCCGCGCATAGCCGTCCGAGGTAGCGAGAAAGGCGACCCGGGACGAGAGGCGCAGGGCCTGGCGATAGGCGCTGATGCAGTCGAAGAAGGTGTGCCTGAGTTCCACTACCGGCACGCGGAAGTGTTCCCGCAAGCGGTGGGCGGTCTTGCCACGGCTGATCAGCACCATGGCCCCCTGGTCCAGTAGGCACTGAGCGGTGCGCAAGGCATCGCCCTGGACCGCTTCCACCACGGGCAGTGCCAGTCCGCGCTGTGTCAGCAGCTTTTCCATGGCCAGGGTAAGGGTGCGCGACGGCGCGATGACGGCGATCCGACCGGACAGGGCGTCGGGCGCGGACGGGTTGGCTTCGACGTTCACAGGCGTTCTTCTTGTTGCAGGCCTTTCACCAGCTTGAAAGATTTTGCAGTTTCGCGCCATGACTTTCGCCCCGGGCCGCCTGGTGAGTTTCGTGGAAAAATCCGTCAAGCAACTGATCGAGAAAGACTTTTCCAGAGACATCAAAACGACTACACGACCTGGCACAGCCCTTGCGCCGCTACTGGGCAAACAACATCAAAGAAGAAGGTAGCTGGCGATGAAAATGGTCTTCATAGGCTTCGGCGAGGCGGCCTATCACCTGGCCCTCGGCCTGGGCGCGGCAAACGGACTGCAACTGGGCGCCTACGACGCCTATCGCGACGATGCCAAGGCAGGGCCGCTGATCCGGCAACGTGCCGCCCAGGCCGGGGTGGAACTGTTCGACAGCCCGGAGCGGGCCTGCCAGGGGGCGCGCTTCGTGCTCTGCCTCACCAGCGCAAGCAGCGCCCTGGCGCTGGCCGAGCGCATCCTGCCGCTGCTGGTGGCCGGCCAGGATTACCTGGACCTGAATTCCGCGGCACCCTTGGTCAAGCAGCGCATCGAGCGCCTGCCTCGCGCCGCGGACGTGGGCTTTTGCGACTGCGCCGTGATGGGCACCGTGCCAGGCAACAATCATCGAGTGCCGATGCTGCTGGCCGGCAGTGCGGCACCGGCCTTCGCCGCCGCTCTCACCCCCCATGGCATGCGCCTCACCGTGCTGGACGCCGAACCCGGCGCCGCCTCGGCCATCAAGATGCTCAAGAGCGTGGTGATGAAGGGCCTGCCGCAACTCTTCCTGGAGTCCTTCCAGGCGGCCGAATGCTTCGGGGTACTCGATACCCTGGTCGACTCCCTCGGCGACTCCCTCGACGGCAAGACAGTGGCGCAACTGGCCGACACCTTCACCGCCCGCACCCTCATCCACGCCAAGCGCCGTGCCGCCGAGCTGGACGACGTGGTGGCGACCCTGGAGGGCCTGGGAGTCGATGCCAGCATGTCCATCGCCACCCGCGACCAGTTGCTGAAACTGGCGCGCCACGATTGGAGCACCGAACTCGGCCCCGGTGGCAGCGAGCTGGACTACCGCACCGCCATTGCCCATTTCACCCGTGCCCAGCAGGAGTCGTCGCAATGAACACCGACCACTACCTACCGCTGCCCGAACTCATTCCCTCCGTGTTGCTGGAGCGCTTTCGCGCACTCAGCCCGGCGCAGCTATGCGACGGCATGCAGAGCCTGGGCATTCCCCGCAGTGGCTGCATGGATCATGACCTGCTGCCGCTGGACCCGGATAGGATCCTGCTGGGCACCGCCTGTACCGTGGATACCGAGGATGGCGACAACTTCCCCATCCACGTCGCCATCTACCAGGGGCAACCCGGCTATGTGTTGGTGGTGGCCGGCAAGGCGCACCGGGAACGCGCCTACCTCGGCGACCTGATGGCCGGCGCGGCTCAGGCGGTCGGTCTCGCCGGCCTGGTGGTCGACGGTTGCGTACGCGACCGGCGCCCCCTAGCGGACCTGGACATTCCCATCTACGCCAAGGGCTTCATGCAGCGCAGTCCGGCCAAGCACGGTCCTGGGCGGATCAACGTGCCGGTGCAGTGCGCCGGCGTCGAGGTCGCGCCGGGCGATCTGATCTTCGGTGACTACGACGGCCTCACCGTAGTGCCGCGCGCCCGTCTGCTGGAGGTGCTCGAAGCCGCCGAGAAGAAGGATGCCTACGAGGCCAAACGCCGCGCGGTCATCGCCGACTACGTCCGCTGTCGCGCCAGTGGTGAGCCCTTGCCTGCGCTGGCGCCCGACTGGGTGACCGAGCTTCTGAAGAGGGAATGAACCTTCCGGGGAGCCGCACATCCGGGTCCCCCGCCGCACTATTCGTGTCCCGATAACAATAAGACTGGGAGTTGCACCGAATGCTGACCTTCCTCGGCTATGCGCTGATCATCGCCTTTCTGTTCCTGGTCATCCGCCAGAAGCTGTCGCCCTTCACCGGCCTGATCGTGGTCTCTCTGGCCGCTGGCACCCTGGCCTGCGTCGCCAGCGGCGTACCCTTCGAGTCCCTGGTCACCTGGATTCGCCAGGGCCTGTTCTACTCCACCAGCCAGAGCGGCAAGGTGGCGCTGGGCACGGTCAATCCCACGGTGATGATCCTCTTCGCCATCCTCTATTTCAGCCTGATGATGAACGTGGGGCTGTTCGACCCCCTGTGCACCTACCTGATCCGCAAGGCCAACGGCGATCCCCTGAAGATCATCCTGGTGACGGCCTTCACCTCCTCGGTGGTGACCCTGGACGGCGATGGCACCACCACCATCCTCATCATCACCAGCGCCTTCCTGCCGCTGTACAAGCAGATGGGGCTGAAGCTTTCCAACCTGGCGATGCTCATCATCCTGCCCTGCGGCCTGGGCAACTGCCTGCCCTGGGGAGGTCCGCTGGCCCGCGCCGCCGCGGTGCTGAACGTGGAGGTGAACACTCTCTTCGTGGCGATCCTGCCGATCCTGGGCGTCTCCTTCGTCTATGTGTTCTGCATGGCCTACCTGATGGGCCGCAAGGAGCGCGAGCGACTGGGCTACCTTCCCGGTGAACGCGCCATCGTCACGCCACAGCAGATCGAGGAGATGGTCACCGTCATCCAGGAGAGCGATCGGGAATTCAAGCGACCCCGCCTGTTCCTGTTCAACCTGGCCCTGACCATCCTCATGCTGGTGACGCTGCTGGCCGGCTGGGCCAACGGCGCCATCGTCTTCATGGTGGGGACCGCCCTCGCCCTGGCGGTGAACTACAGCGCCACCGAACAACGGGAGCGCATCACCGCCAATGGCGGTGATGCCATCGCCGTGGCCTCCATCATCCTGGCGGCGGGCTGCTTCCTCGGCATCTTCAACGGCAGCGGCATGGCCGCCGCGGTGGCCACCAGCATCGCCGGCCTGATTCCCGAGTCCATGGGCAGCCATACGGCGCTGGCCTTCGCCTTCCTTGGCGCCATCGCCTGCTATGCCCTGCCGGTGGACGCCTACTACTTCGGCATCCTGCCGGTGGTGGCGCCCATCGCCTACCAGTTCGGCATCACCCCCACCGAGATCGGCGTGGCCTCCTTCATGGGCCAGGCCCTGCGTTACGCGAGCCCGACGGTCGCCTGGCTGTTCCTGCTGATGAATCGCACGGAAATGAGCTTCGGCGAGTATCAGAAGGAATTCTTCAAGTGGTCGCTGCCGATGTTCGGCCTGTTCATCGTCACCGCCATCGTGACGGGGGAACTGCCCATCGGCTGATCGCCGGCGACAGGGCCGAGTGACGGCCTTCGCGGGACGCTCGAACACGGCTGACCGCAAGGCGCCGCTGGAGTAAGGTGGCGGCCTTCATCGCATCTTCGAGAGAGTCTGTCCCATGTCGCTGGAAATCGTCGACCATCCTGCCCTGGAAGTCACCGGCCTGCTGTTCGAGCCCGGCCAGGGCGAAGACATCGCCGCCCTCTGGCGGCGCCTCGCCGACCGCGCCGGGGAAGTCGCCGGTCGCGAAGGCGAGGCCGAATGGTATGGCCTGAGCTGGCGCCAGGCCGGCGCCATGCACTACCTGGCCGCGGTAGCCACCGCACCGGGCGCTCCCCTGCCCGCCGGCATGGTACGCCAGGAACTACCGGAAGGCCGCTACGCCCGCTACGTGCACCTGGGTACCGCGCCCAGCGTGGCCAAGAGCCTCGGCCGGCTGTTCGCCGAGCTGTTGCCGGCCCGCGGCCTGCAACCCCGTCCGGGCGCCTGCTTCGAGCACTACACCGAGGCCTTCACCGGGGTGGACGCCCAGGATTCGCAGATCTACATCTACGTACCGGTGTACTAGTGTGGCGTTTCAGAAGTTATCTACACAATTTTGGCGGCGCTTTTTCGGCCTGAGCGGCGTTGCCACTCCTCGCCATAGCCCTGCTATGACTCGTCGCGGCGCCTGGCTCAGGTCAAAAAATCACTCGCCAATTCTTGCGCGAACTTCTGAAACACCGCACTAGAACTGAAGACTTTCTGGGCAGAGAATCGTATATGGCTCAGGAGGCACGTTCCATAGGTTTAGCGCAATATAAAATTCAATAAATAGCTTGGCCTGCAAGCGCTGAGCTGATCGGATTTCCGGTTCTAAAGGGAAAATTCACGATTTGGTAATAGCACACTTGTACTATAGCTTCGATATGGTGCCTCATTCTAAACTGCCGGCAGACCTCAGGTGCTTCTTATCGAGTTGTTGCGAAATGGGCCGCTATCCTGCTTTCGACTCTTAATTATTAACAAGGATTTTACAAGGCTGTAAAACATTTCTGGCTCTGGCAGAGTTAGGATTAACCATAAAGAATTTTCGGTGGTTGATTGTTATTAAAGATAATTCCTGCCAGGAGCCTCTTAAACATCTGTTTGAGCCAGAGTCGCTTTTGGCTTTCTGAATAGAAAGCTTCAGGTCATGACTGTTCATGACTTAAATTTTTGAGTTAGAGGTGGGGGATATTCTTTTGCGAAGGGTCTAAATCCACTTTTTGGTGGGTTTGGCGCTTGTAGGGGCAGGGGGAGTCGAGTTATAGAAGGGCCTTTGGAGCGCAGACCCAATGTCGTTGACTATGTATCTTCGTTGGACTGATGTCTGCCGCAGATCCGAGTTTCTGCGCGCCTACATTATTGATTCAAGATTACCAAATTATTTCTTTATGAGGATGAAAAATGAGAGTTATTGGGGTGACAACTTTATTTTTATTACCAATACTCATGTCGGGATGTGCGACCATTGCGCCGGAGCGGGCCGCAGCAGAAAATCTCATGGGGAAAAATATTCAAGAAGCTTATAAAACATTTGGCAATCCATGGCTGACTGGTATCGAAACCAATGTTGCGCCTGAGAGCAAATTCTATGGCCATAAGTGGTATTTTTTTGAAAGCCGAGTTCGAAACTATGACGAACAAAAACTTGTCGGCTCATATATGGATACGTCATCTGGCCATCTGCAACATGTTGAGCAATATGAAACTCAGCATAAGCGCGATGCTTGCAGCATCGGTTTTTGGGCTGATGCAAAAACCAACATAATCGATTATTATCAAGTAAAAGGAAACTGTGGTTGGGGAGGAATAGGGTTTGGCCAGACATTGTGGTAACCTTTAACTGGCATATGCCGGGCTGAACGGTAATTTACCACGTCATCGCGTATTCCTAAATTAGCACGCCTGCCGCCAGGCGGAACGCCGCGCGGCGGACGGGACGTTCGTCAGCTGCGGCTTGCCTCGCGGCATAACCCTTTCCAAGCTGGGGATATCGCCCGCAACTCCAGGTGCCCGATGTCCCTGCCCGCGCTCCAGTCCTTCATCGCCCGGCACGAGCGGATCTTCCTGCTCACCGGTGCCGGTTGCAGTACCGACTCCGGCATTCCCGACTACCGCGACCGCGACGGCGCCTGGAAGCGCCCGCAGCCGGTCACCCTGCAGGCCTTCGTCGGTGACGAGCTCCTGCGCCGCCGCTACTGGGCGCGCAGCCTGATTGGCTGGCCGCGCTTCTGCCAGGCCCGTCCCAATGCCACCCACCAGGCCCTGGCGGCCCTGGAAAGACGGGGCCAGGTGGAGATGCTGCTGACCCAGAACGTCGATCGCCTGCACCAGGCCGCCGGCAGCGAGGCAGTGATCGACCTGCACGGCCGCCTCGACCAGATCCGCTGCCTGGGCTGCGAACTGCGCCTGCCGCGTCAGGAATTCCAGCAGTGGCTGGGCGAACGCAATGGCGACTGGCTGC
>Ga0157367_1001572_pt1 | contig 9986 bp, 9 predicted proteins | sample AttbisABBM2_FD_113142 | JGI IMG/M metagenome (GOLD analysis project Ga0157367, IMG submission 113142) | Fungus gardens microbial communities from leaf cutter ant in Botucatu, State of São Paulo, Brazil - Atta bisphaerica ABBM2 | ecosystem: Host-associated > Fungi > Mycelium > Unclassified ...
ATCACGACGCCGGAGACGACACCCATCCTGAAGCCGATCGCGAAGATCTTCGACCAGAACTGGAACATGGATTTATAGGCGGCGTCGCCGGTGACGAGATAGCGCCATTCCAGCACCGCCAGAACGCTCGCCATGCCGATGCTGATCGCCGGAAACACGATGTGGAACGACACCGTGAACGCGAATTGCAATCGGGCGAGATGGAACGCATCGAAGATTTCCATGACCGTAATTTGCTCGTGGTTGTGAGGACGTCAGCTCGAAGCAGGAAATCGCGCGACGGCTTCGCGACGGCACGTGCAAACAACGACGGATCGCAGTGCACGGCAACGAAGCGTGAATGACGATATCGCGTTTCAGACGATACTCGCAATCGCGCGGACGTGCGCTGAAACTGTGCTTTCCCCGGGGCCGAAGATGTGTGTACGGAAAACCCGTTTCGGGGCCGCGAGGCCCTCAGCTGTACTGCTTTCCGCACCGCAATGCTGTGCATCCGCGGCGGGCTCGAACGCCCGTACCATCGGCTCGTAGCCTGCCCGTGGCGAGCGAGCGCGACCCCGCGCGCCGCCCCTGCAGAATCCGTTTCGATCGCCCGGCGTCCGCGCCGGCCGCCCCCCCTGGAGAAACCCGCATGGAGCCCAGCGACCGCCCCGACGATCCGGCCGGCACCCGCACGTGTCATGTGATGCGTCATCGTGCCGGCGATGCGCGGGACACCGTCGATCGCGTCGTCGACGAAACGCCGGTTGCACTCGTGTTCAACGGCATCGCGCACACGGTGATGATGGCGACGCCGATCGACCTCGACGCATTCGGCCTCGGCTTCGCGCTGAGCGAGGGCATCGTCGAGCGCGCGTCGGACGTCTTCGATATCGAAAGCGAATGCCGGCCCGGCAGCGCCGAAGTGCGGCTCACCGTGTCGCAGCAGGCGTTCATGGCGCTGAAGGCGCACCGGCGCGCGCTGGCCGGTCGCACCGGCTGCGGCGTCTGCGGGATCGAGAGCATCGCGCAGCTCGACCTGCATCCGCCGCGCATCGCGGCCGCGGGCGCGGCGGCCGGCATCGGCGCCGACGCCGTCGCGCGCGCGGCCCGCGCACTGCCGGAGCAGCAACCGCTGATGCGCGCGACCGGCGGCATCCATGCGGCCGCGTGGTGCGACCGCGACGGCACCGTGCTGGAAGTGTTCGAGGACGTCGGCCGCCACAACGCGCTCGACAAGCTGATCGGCCGGCTCGCGCGGCGCCGCGTGGACCTGAGCGCGGGCTTCGTGTTCCTGTCGAGCCGCGCGAGCTACGAGCTCGTGCGCAAGGCGGCACGCGTCGGCATCCCGATGATCGCGACGATCTCGGCGCCGACCTCGCTCGCGATCGACGTCGCCCGCGAAGCCGGTGTGCGGCTGCTCGGCTTCTGCCGCAACGACGGCTTCGTCGAATACGTGTCGCCCGACGCGCTCCCGTTACCCGAACCGACGCCTGCGCAACCGCATGCGCTCACCGCTTGATGAAACCCCTGACCGATTTCGACACCGCCCAACGACAGTTCGCCGGCATGTTCGCGCCGCCGCATGCGGCTGTCTCCATCCCGGTCGCGCAGGCGGCCGGCCACGTGCTCGCCACGCCGCTCGCCGCCGTGCTCGACCAGCCGCCCGCCGACCAGAGCGCGATGGACGGCTACGCGGTCCGTCACGCGGACCTCGAACACGGCGATCCGCTGCGCGTCGCGCAGCGCTGTTATGCAGGCGACGCGCCGTCGCCGCTGGCACCGCGCACGGCGGCACGAATCTTCACCGGCAGCCTGATTCCGCCCGGCGCAGACACCGTCGTGATGCAGGAGCACGCGCATGAACAGGACGGCTGGGTGACATTCGACGCACCGCAGCGCAGCGGATCGCATATCCGCCGCCGCGGCGAGGAAGTACGCGCGGGCGACCTGCTGATGCCTGCCGGCGTGCGGCTCGGCGCGATGCACGTCGGCGTCGCCGCCGCGCAGGGCTGCGCGCGCATCGACGTGCGGCCGCCACTGCGGGTCGGCATCGTGACGACCGGTGACGAGCTCGTCCCGTGCGGCCAGCCGCGTGCGCCGCAGCAGATCTACAACAGCAACGCGCCGATGCTCGCCGCACTGGTGTCGGGAACCGGTGCCAGCGTCGCGGCGAGCGAGCACGCCGCCGACACGCCGGCCGCTGTCGATCAGGCGCTGCGCGGCATGGCCGCGCGCTGCGACCTGGTCGTCTGCGTCGGCGGCGCATCCGTCGGCGACAAGGACCTGCTGCGTCCCGCGCTGACCGCGCTCGGCGCGTCGTTCGTGGTGTCCGGCGTGCGGATGAAGCCCGGCAAGCCCGTCGCGCTCGCGCGGCTCGACGAGCGGCCCGTCGTGCTGCTGCCCGGCAATCCGGGCGCCGCGACGATCGCGTTCGCGCTGTTCGTCGCGCCGCTGATCCGCTGCCTGCAGAGGCGCGACGACTGCCTGCCGGCGGCACCGTCGCTGCCGATCGACATCGACGTCGAACCGGATGCGCAGCGCGAGCGCTTCGTCCGCGTGCGCCGCACCATCGACGCCAACGGCGCGCCCGTCCTCGATACGCTGCGGCAGCAAGGCGCCGGCACGCTGCAATCGCTCGTTCAGGCGAGCGGCCTCGCGCGGCTGCCGGCCGGTCGACGCATCGCGCGCGGCGACGCGGTGCCGTATTACGATTTCGCGCACTGGCTTGCGTAAGCATGAACATGCGCATGCTCGTATTGCCCGCCTTTCGTGCAGGCAGGATCACGAACTGTATTCCTGCATTTCGGGCGGGATTGTGTCTCTGTCGGCAAAATCCCGCGGACTATCCTCACGATGAGGCTCGTCACGACCTGTGCGCCGACACGTCGGCACATATGCGGCCGATCGGCGACGCCGCCCCGCTCACTTCATGCAGGTTGAAGAACCGATCGTGAATGCCATCGCTTCCGCACCGGCCGCCACCGCATCCGGCGGCGCATCGCCCGGCGCCTTCTCCCGCCCGCTCGACACGCTCGCGCGGCCGTTGCGCGATTTGCGGCTGTCCGTCATCGACCAGTGCAATTTTCGCTGCGGCTACTGCATGCCGCGCGACAGCTTCGGGCCCGACTATGCGTTCATGCCGTCGTCCGAGCGGCTGTCATTCGCGCAACTCGAAAAGATCGCGCGCGCGTTCGTCTCGCTCGGCGTCGAAAAGATCCGCCTCACCGGCGGCGAGCCGCTGCTGCGCTGCAACCTCGAAGCGCTGATCGAACGGCTCGCGACGCTGACGACCGTCGACGGCAAGCCCGTCGAAATCGCGCTGACGACCAACGGTTCGCTGCTCGCGGCGAAGGCACGCGCGCTGCGCGATGCGGGCCTGTCGCGCGTGACCGTGAGCCTCGACGCGATCGACGATGCCGTGTTCCGCCGGATGACCGACACCGACGTGCCGGTGGCGCGCGTGCTGGCCGGCATCGAGGCTGCGCAGGCGGCCGGGCTCGCGCCCGTGAAGGTCAACGCCGTGATCGAGCGCGGCGCGAACGACGACCAGATCCTGCCGCTCGTGCGCCACTTCCGTCATAGCGGCGTGGCCGTGCGCTTCATCGAATACATGGACGTCGGCGGCGCCAGCGCGTGGTCCGGCGACAAGGTCGTGCCGGCCGCGCGGATGCGCGAGCTCATCGACGCGAGCTATCCGCTCGTGCTCGTCGGCGAACCGGGGCACGACGCCACCGCGATCCGCTGCCGGCACATCGACGGCGCGGGCGAGGTCGGTTTCATCGCGAGCGTGTCGCATCCGTTCTGCGGCACGTGCTCGCGCGCCCGTGTGTCGGCCGACGGCCAGCTCTATACGTGCCTGTTCGCGACGCAGGGCACCGACCTCCGGCCGTGGCTCGACGATGGCGCGTCGATCGACCACCTCGCCGACGCCGTGCGCGCGCGCTGGACGCGGCGCGACGACCGCTATTCCGAGCGGCGCGCCACGCGTGCGGCCCGGCCGTCGGGCAAGACCTATCCGACCGTGCGCATGTCGCTCGTCGGCGGCTGACGGCTGCCGCGCTGAGCGGCGCGCACCGCTTACTGGAGAACCGTCATGACGACTTTCACCGAATCCCGTGCCGCGACACCCGACGATCCGTCGCGTGACGGCACCCATGCCGAACCCGCCGACCCGCACGCCGAGTCGCCGCCGGCGATTGCCGCCGGCTTCGAGGTGCGTGTGCAGTACGCGGCGATCGACGCCGGCACCGAGATCGCACCGATCGTTCGCAATCCGAATGTCGGCGCGGTCGTGAATTTCCTCGGTGTCGTGCGCAACGAAGGCGACGTCGACGACGTGATCGCGCTCGAAGTCGAGCACTATCCGACGATGACCGAGCAGGCGCTCTGGAGCATCGTCGAGGAAGCCAGCGCGCGCTGGCGGCTCGAAGCGGTCAGGATCGTGCATCGCGTCGGGCGCATTCCGCTCGGCCAGGCGGTCGTGATCGTCGTGGTGGCCGCCGCGCATCGTGCGTCGGCGTTCGATGCGTGTGAATTCATCATGGACTTCCTGAAGACGCATGCGCCGTTCTGGAAGAAGGAGATCCGGCATGACGGCGTGGCCGGCTGGGTCGAGCCGAAGACGCATGACGATCAGGCGATGCGGCGATGGGGTTGAGCGCGCCCGCAGGGCCTTTTTCGACTTCGCCGATTTCGCTCGGAACATCACCATGAAACTGACAATCAAATACTTCGCGAGCATTCGCGAACAGCTGCATATCGACCAGGAAGTCGTCGAGATCGATGCGCATGAAGTCACCGTCGACGCGCTGCGCGGCACGCTCGCCGCGCGCGACGCGCGCAGTGGCGAAGCGCTGCGGATGGACCGTCCCGTGCGCGCGGCCGTGAACCTCGAGATGGTGACCGGCGGGTTTGTCGTGCGTGAGGACAGCGAGGTGGCGTTCTTTCCGCCGGTAACGGGCGGGTAACGCGTTCGCATCGGGCGACGAACGACAGGTTTCAGCGACCCGATGCCCTGTTGGCCTGGCGCGAACGGATGATCGCGCGTCCGGCCGTGCGGAAAGTGGCCGGCGCGATGGCCGGTTATCTGGCGTCGCCGGCCAGGAGAGAAGCTCGTTACACCATCATTTCGCCGACCCCTCACCTGGCCTATGCCGGGGGCCGCCTTAAATCCACTGGTCGTTCTCGACAGTACGCCCGCCCGTCGCGCCGTCGCCCGTGTTTACCACGCCTCGTGGCTCGATCAGCAGCAGCTTCACTTCTGCGTTTGCACAGGGCTTGTGCTCGACGCCCTTCGGGACCACCGCCATCTGACCGGCACGCAGCACGATCGAACCGTCGCCCGAAGGCCCAGCGCGAAAATCGATGCGCAACTCGCCTTCGAGCACGATGAACGTTTCGTCGGTGTCGGCATGCCGGTGCCACAGGAACTCGCCTTCAACCTTCACGACCTTGAACTGATAGTCGTTCATTTCAGCGACGACGCGCGGTTGCCAGTGACCGTCGATCTGCGCGATCTTGCCGATCAGGTCGATGGTCTGGCACTGGCCGCGCTCGGCGGGCACGGCGGTGTGGTTCGAGGATTGGGACATCGTTCTCTCCATTCATGGGTCAATGCGTCGAGGATACGCATGCTCCTTGTGGCCGTATTGAACGATCGTGGGTGTCTTCAGCTGCGCTGGACGCCGCTCGCAATCTGGACCCAGCGCCCCGGCGTCAGGCCGAATGTCCTCGCGAAATGTCGCGTCATGTGGCTCTGATCGGCAAAACCCGCGGCCGCAGCGGCGTGAGCGAGCGAGGTGCCGCCGAGCAGCATGCGGCGCACCGCATCGAGGCGCCGCATCGTCAGATAGCGGTATGGGCTCGTGCCGTAGAACGAGCGAAAGTCGTGCGACAGGCTCCAGCGATCACGGCCCGTCGCCACTTCGAGTTCATCCAGCGTGACGACGCGCGCGCAGTTCGTGTGCAGATAGTCGCGTGCGCGCCGCGCCGCGAGAAAGTCGCCTTTCAAGCGTCGTGCGGGCATGCCGGCAACGGCGGCAAGCGCGTGCGCCAGTTCGGCGAGCGCATCGCTCTGTTCGAGCGGCTCGAGCGTAGAGCCGACGTGCTGCAGCAACGTCGTGGTTGCCGCCGCAAGGCGCGGATCGGTCGTCACGCCGGCTTCGAGGAACGGCAGCGCGCGTCCGCCGAGCACGTCCTGAAAGAGCGCGGGTTCAACGTAGATCATCCGGTACTGGAACCCTTCGTCGGTGCCCGCCTGGCCGTCGTGAGCCTCGTCGGGATGCAACACGATCGTGTTGCCGGGCAGGCTGTTTCGCTGGCCGCGCCGATAGCTGAACCTCTGGACGCCGGCGAGCGTGCGGCCGATCGCATAGGTGTCATGGCGGTGCATGGCATACGCCTTGCCGTGAAACCACGCCTCAATCCGCTCGACGCCTTCTATCGGCTCGGCGCGCCGCACCCAGTCGGGGCATGATCGCGGTGCTGGTCGGTTCATGATGTATCGCCTTGGATGGCCGGAGGTGTCATGTTGAGGCACGGGCGCTCAGTCGCAGTCGGCCCGCGACCGCGACCGCGACCGCGACCGCGACCGCGACCGCGACCGCGAATTGTCGCACGGGACAGCCCACGTGCGATTTGACGCTACGGTCGCCGCGTCGGCGTGGTGTTCCACCGAGCGACTATCTTCGTCGTTGAACGATGGCCCTAAAGACGCGCTTACGATCCCGGACGATGAACCGAAACGAAAAACTCGGACGGTGGAAGCCCGAAGTGCTTTTTGAAGGCGACGGCATAGGCGCTATGACTTTCATACCCGCTGCTTAACGCGACCTGCGTAATGGGCGCACCTTCGAGAAGAAGGGGCATGGAGGACATCAGTCGCATCTGCTGGCGCCACCGTCCAAATGTCAGTCCCGTGCTTTTCTGAAAGCGACGATGGAATGTCTTGGTGCTCATGGCCAGAGTCGCAGCCCAATCGTCTGCCACGGCAGGATGGGCGGGATCGTTAACCAGCACGTCGCACACCCGCTGAATTTGCGCATCGGACGGCCATGGCAGATGAAATGGCAGCGGGCGCTGCAAGCCCAATTCCTCGATGAACAATTCTCCGAGGAGTTTTTCGCGTTTTGAATGAGTGGATTTGAGATCCAGGGACGTCAATGCGCCGATCAGCTCCCGCAACAAGGTGGAGACATGGAGAACGCTGTCCTCCGTCGGCAGGTGCTTCGCTGAATCTTCGCGGATAAAGATGCCATGGACCTCGACCGGCACGGGTATGACCAGTCGATGGGGTATGCCAGGCCGCAACCAGACTGCAGCCGTGGAGGGGACCAGCCAGCGTCCCGTGGCAGCCTCGATCAGCAGGACACCTTCGGCGGCATAAAGCAGATGTCCCCGGCGGTGTGAATGCTCAGGCACGACATGGCCCGCCGGGTATCGGGTTACCACGCCTGTAATGGGCAAATCGGAAGACTCGTGATCGCTGAGGTCGAGTGCCTTGACACCGTCTGACGGAGAAGCAAATCCCATTTCGATCCGAATGTCCATTTTGATAAAGAATATGTCCATTGTTCTGTAGATGGACATCATGGTCAAGCCTATATTCCCCACTGGAAATCATGCTTTTACGACCAGCTCATGTGCGTTTTCCTGCTGCTTTCGCGACTGCTACTACGTCTGGCACCCGGTCGGGGTCCGGACGCATTCATCTGCGTCATGACCCATCCTGATTCCCCCTGACCCCGACCTCGGCCAGCTTCCTCCAAGCAGGGGAATCAGGCGTTCTTGATTCCCTATTCGAGGTTTTCATGCTGGCAAATCCTTCCTCCAAGTATCGTGCGTTTCCTGTCATCGACATGCCGGATCGGCAGTGGCCATCGCGCACACTGACCCAGGCCCCCATCTGGCTTTCGACCGATCTGCGGGACGGTAATCAGGCTCTGTTCGAGCCGATGAGTCGCGAGCGCAAACTGCGCTTGTTCAACGAACTGGCACGTATCGGTTTCAAGGAAATCGAGGTGGGCTTCCCCGCTGCGTCCAGAACCGACTTCGAAGTCGTCCGCCATCTGATCGACGCCAGTCTCATACCGGATGACGTGACCCCGATGGTCATGACGCAATTGCGCGAAGACTTGATCGAGGAAACCGTACGCAGTGTTCAGGGCGCGCGCCGGGTGATTGTGCATTTCTACAATGCCATCGCGCCGGCCTGGCGCGAAATCGTCTTCGGCATGAGCGTGCCGCAGATCATCGAGATGGTTGAGCACCATATCGCGTTGTTGGGAAAGCTGATCGCGCAACATCCGCAAACGGAATGGGTGCTCCAGTATTCTCCCGAGACCTTCTGCATGGCGGAATTGGATGTGTCGCTCGCCGTGTGCAATGCCGCCATCCGGGCATGGGATGCCGGACCGCAACGGCCCATGATCGTCAATCTCCCCACGACGGTCGAAGTTGCCACGCCCAATGTCTTTGCAGATCAGATCGAATGGATGCATCGCCGGTTGGAGCGGCGTGAGCATATCGTGCTGTCCGTGCATCCGCATAACGACCGTGGGACGGGTATCGCATGTGCCGAGCAAGCGATGCTGGCAGGCGCGCAGCGGGTCGAGGGCTGCCTGTTCGGCAATGGCGAGCGCAGCGGTAACCTGGATATCGTGACGCTCGCACTGAACCTGTACACGCAGGGCATCGCGCCGGGACTGGATTTTTCCGACATTGCCGCGGTCGCGCGCATTGCCGAGGAATGCACCGCCTTGCCGATTCATCCGCGTCATCCCTACGTCGGCGATCTGGTGTTTACCGCCTTTTCCGGTTCGCATCAGGATGCCATTGCCAAAGGTTTTGCCGCGCAGGACCCCAACGGGATCTGGCGTGTTCCTTATCTGCCGCTTGATCCGCACGACCTGGGACGCACCTACGACAGCATCGTGCGTGTCAACAGCCAGTCGGGCAAAGGCGGCATTGCGTTTCTCCTGCAACGCGATTACGGCGTGGTGATACCGCGCCGCATGCAGATCGAATTCAGCGCCATCGTTCAGGAACTGGCCGATGCCAGCGAAACCGAGCTGACCAGCGAGCAGATCTGGGCCGTCTTCGAGAAAACCTATCTTGTCCATGGCGATGACAAGGCAGGTCATGCCTATCGACATCATCGTCTGTTCGATACGCCGGAGGGCCAGGGCATTGAACTGGAACTGGCGTCACTGGACGGGACCGTGCTGACGCGCCAAGGCGTCGGCAATGGCCCCATCGCGGCAACGGTCGCTGCCCTTGGCCTGCCATTGCGGATCGACAGCTACGAGGAGCGCAGCCTCAGCACGGGTGCGGATGCTTTGGCAATGGCGATCGTGGAAGCGGTATGGCCTGGTGTGCCGGGTTCGCGCTTCGGCGTGGGAAAGCATCCGAACATCATTACCGCGTCGGTGCTTGCGGTACTGAGCGCTACCGCGAGATTTTCCACAGCGGTTGAAGCCGGGGTGCATTCTTGATCGCGTGATTCCTTTAGCACGCAGACTGTCGTTACCCACATGCAGCATGGCCGGCATAGTACTCGGCCGTGCTGCGGTTCACAGGAACGTGCGGCACCGCTGTGGCGTGAAGCGCAGCATCAGTTCAGTGTTCTCTCGCGCCACACTGACCGGGATCTTCTGGCCCCAATCAAAGCACTTCCCGCAATACTCCCCTGCCGGGACCGGCAATCGCCAGCTTGCCGGCACAGCCCGCAGCGACAAGGACCCGCGCACATCATCGCGTTCAGCCCGCCAGACCGCCGCCCGGCACGCCCCGCCATCCGACGCATCCGCAACTCTTATATAAGACATAAGACATTTGACGCCTCACCATATTGCGACTAGAATCCCGTCCAAGCAGTGAAGCAGTGTCCGGAACAGCAGCCTCGGCGTGCCTGGAAAGCCCTTCCCCTGAAACGCAATCTCAGCAGGTCCCCCCATGCTTGAAAACTTTCGTGCTCACGTGGCCGCCCGCGCCGCGCTCGGTATTCC
>Ga0157367_1001574_pt1 | contig 9983 bp, 11 predicted proteins | sample AttbisABBM2_FD_113142 | JGI IMG/M metagenome (GOLD analysis project Ga0157367, IMG submission 113142) | Fungus gardens microbial communities from leaf cutter ant in Botucatu, State of São Paulo, Brazil - Atta bisphaerica ABBM2 | ecosystem: Host-associated > Fungi > Mycelium > Unclassified ...
TACCAGGGGGGCGAGTTCAACGCTGCGGGCGGTTACCTGCTGGTGCAGCAATTCGATGCCCATGCCTGGGTGGAGTTCTGGCTGCCGGAGCGCGGCTGGGTCAGTGTCGACCCGACGGCACAGGTGGCGCCCACGCGAATCGAGCGGGGCTTGCAGGAAGCGCTGGCCGCCCAGGGCGCCGCCAACGAGTTCCTCGCCGACAATCCCTTCGCTGCCAACCGCTATCGCAACCTGGCCTGGCTCACCAGCCTGCGGCTGGGCTGGGACCGGATCAACTATGGCTGGCAGCGCTGGGTACTCAACTACGAAGGGGAGACCCAGGGCGAACTGTTCAAGCGGCTGCTGGGTGAAGGCGGCCTGCAGCGACTGGGCCTGGTGCTGGCACTGCTGGTGCTGGCGGTGCTCGGGCTCATGGCGCTGCTGGTGCTGCGGCCCTGGCAACGCACTCGCGATCCGCTGTTGGCGCGCTTCGGGCAGTTCGAGCGGCTGCTGGCGCACCAGGGCGTGCAGCGCCAGGGCGGCGAGGCGGCTGGGGCCTTCGCCCGGCGGGCGATGCAGTCCTTGCCGGCGGCGCAGGCGGAGATCGCGGCCTTCACCGAGGCCTTCCAGGCGCAGCGCTATGCCGGCCGCCCGCAAGACCTGGCGGTGCTGGAACGGGCGCTGAAACGGCTGCAGCGGCAGCTGCGCGCGGGCTAGGTCTACCCAGCCAGGCCCGGGCCGCTAGGCGCGCAAGGATGCGCCCGCGGGCAGGCTGTCCGGCTCCTGCAGCGCGAAGGCTACCAGGCAGACCAGGCCGGCCAGGATCAAGGATTGCGGATGGGCACTGCCCAGGGCCTGGGCGACGCAACCCAGGCCCAGGAGCAGCAGGACGGCGGAGGTGAAGGTAGTGACCGAGCGCATGACGGGTCTCCGAAAAGGTGCGGGCATCTTGCCGCCTGTCGGGCAACCGTGCGAATGCGCTCTCGCTATGGGGGCTATAGGCGCAACTGGCGGATCGCCTGGTTCAGGGTGCCTGCAAGACCGGCCAGTTCGGTGCTGGTGGCGGCCGATTCCTGCGTGAGCAGCATGGTCCTTTCGGTGACGTCGCGGATGCCTACAACCGACCTGCTCATCTCTTCCGCCACCTGGGCTTGCTGTTCCGCAGCGACGGCGATCTGGGTGTTGCTGTCGCGCATCTGGGTCACGGCGGCGGTGATGTCGGCCAGGGCCTGACCGGCGGCGCCGGCCTGGACCACGCAGTCGTCGGCCTTGAGCGAGCTGTCGCGCATGAACTCCACGGCGTCGCGGGTGCCGGCCTGGAGGCCGTCGACCATGCGGGTGATCTCGTCGGTGGAACCCTGGACGCGCTTGGCCAGGTTGCGTACCTCGTCGGCCACCACGGCGAAGCCACGGCCGGCTTCACCGGCGCGGGCCGCCTCGATGGCGGCGTTGAGGGCCAGCAGGTTGGTCTGCTCGGCGATGCCGTGGATGACGTTGACCACGCTGGTGATGCGCTCGCTGTTCTCGGCCAGTTCCTGGATCATCACCGCGGTCTGCTGCACGCCCTGGGAGAGGTCGGCGATGGAATGGCTGACGCGCTCCACCGCCTGTTGGCCGGCATTGGCCAGGCGGTCGGCTTCCTGGGACTGGTCACGGGTACCGGCGGCGTGTTCGGCGATCTGCTGCACCGTGGCGCTCATCTCGTTGATCGCCGTGGCGGCCTGATCGGTCTCCTGCTGCTGATCCTGCATGCCGCCACGTACACCCTGCATGCCGCTGACCAGGCGCCCGGCGCCTTCGTCCAGGCGGGCGGCGCTGGCGGCGACGGTGCCGACCACCCGGGTGTAGCTGTCCTGCATGGCGTTGAAGGCCTGGGTCATCTGCCCGACCTCGTCACGCCCGCGCACCTCGACCCGGGCGGTGAGATCACCGTCGCGTTCGACCCGCAGCATGGTGTCCTTGAGCCGTTGCAGATTGCCGAGGATGAAGCGGATCAGCAGTTGCGAGGCCACCAGCAGCACCAGCATCAGTACCCCCACGGCCAGGGCGTATTCCGGCGCCCGGGCCAGGAAGACGTCGCCGAAGGTCGGGGCGCTGAAATGGGCGGCGGCCTCACCCACGGCGGCCTTGACCGCCTTGAGCTGCTCGGCGCGGCCGGCGACTTCCAGCTGCATGGCGAACAGCACCAGCAACAGGCTGGTGACGAAGGCGACGGCATTCACCGCCCAGAACTTGTACTTGAGGGAGATATCACGCAGCCAGGCGAACATAGGGGGCATCCAGTCGGCGGGGCCGCACAGCCTGACAGACCGGCGCGCCTCGAATCTTGACTGGCGTCAACGTCCTGCAGGGAGGAGGGCGACGCCGTGGAATAAGCCCTGAGGTTAACGGCCTGCGCGTTCGCGACTTTAGAACCTGTTTACGATCTCGCGAGCTAGAGCCAAACAAGGCGAAAATGGCTGAGGAAGCGGAGTTTACAAGTGGTAAATGAGCATTCCGAAGCCATTTTCAACGCCGTTTGGCCGACGCGCAGCAGATCGTGAACAGGTTCTTAGCGCAGCGGCGCCCGTTACCTAGTCGAATTCCTCGACCCACTCTGGCACGGCGGTTTCCGGCAACTCGAAGAAGGCGCGGGCGGTGGCGGTGGTGTGCAGGGCGGTCTGCTCGGGCGTTTCGTGACGCAGACGGGCCACGGTGCGCAGGATCTCCGGCAGGAAGGCCGGCTCGTTGTGGCCGTGGCGCGGCTTGGGTCTGAGGGTACGTGGCAGCAGGTAGGGGGCGTCGGTCTCCAGCATCAGCCGGCCGACCGGGATCTGGCCGACCAGCTCGTGCAGGTGCAGGCCGCGGCGCTCGTCGCAGATCCAGCCGGTGATGCCCAGGTGCAGGTCCAGATCCAGGTAGCCGTAGAGTGCCTTGCGCTCGCCGGTGAAGCAGTGCACCACCGCAGCGGGCAGGTGGTCGCGGTAGTCGCGCAGGATCGCCAGCATCCGCTCGCTGGCATCGCGCTCGTGGAGGAATACCGGGCGGCGCAGTTCGGCGGCCAGCGCCAGTTGTTCCTCGAAGCAGCGTTCCTGCTGCGGACGGGGCGTGAAGTCGCGATTGAAATCCAGCCCGCATTCACCCAGGGCGCGCACCTTGGGCTGGCTGGCCAGGTCGCGCAGGGTCTGGGCGGCAGCGGCATTCCAGGTCGAGGCCTCGTGGGGATGGACCCCGGCGGTGCTGAACAGGGCGTCACCGGCATCCAGGCGCAGGCAGAGATTGAGGGCGTTCTCGCTGTCCTTCAGGGTGGTGCCGGTGAGCACCAATTGCACCACGCCGGCGGCCTGGGCCCGCTCGACCACCGCGTCCACCTCCTTGAGCAGGCTGGGGTGGGTGAGGTTGACGCCGATGTCGATCAGTTGCATGGTGCGGGCCTTCTACGAACTCTATTTTCCCATTCTATCCGTAGTCCGGGTGCTATCGGCGCTGTCCCGGCCAGGTCAGGAGTCCCGGATGCCGTTTCGATTCACCCTGGCCGTGCTCGGCTGCCTGCTCGCCGGTTCCGCCCAGGCCCGTCTGGGTGCCTTGCCGCCCGAAGCCCCGCGTCACGTCGCGGCGCGCGACCTGGCCGCCATCGAGCGCGCAGGGGAATTACGCGTGCTGGTCAACCAGAGCCGCCACAGCTCCGGTGAATGGAACGGCCAGGCACTGGGCATCGAGTATCGGCGGCTGCAAGCCTTCGCTCGCTATCTCCACCATCAACCCGGCGGCCGGCCGCTGCGTCTGGTGTTCGTACCCAAGGCCAAGGAAGACCTGCTGCCGGCGCTGCAGGTTGTAAGGGCGCTGCACCAGTTCGCTGTTGCCCGGGGTCAGCAGTTCGGCGGCGGTGCCGAAGTCGGCGATGGACACGTCCGTCTTGTGGCCCATGGCGCTGACGACGAGGGACGCATGCGGCCACGGCTTCCTCGTTGAAGCACCAGAGGTCTTCCAGTGAGCCGCCGCCTCGGGCCAGGATCAGCGCGTCGAAGCTCAACGCATCGGCGGGTTGCAGGGCGCGGACGATCTGCGCGGTGGCATCACGACCCTGTACAGTGATGAAGACCACCTCCGCCTGCGGCGCACGGCGGCGGAACACGTTGATGATGTCGCGGATTACCGCGCCGGTGGGCGAGGTGACGATGCCGATGCGTTTGGGGGCGGGCGGGGAGGGGGATCTTGCGCTCGGCGCCGAGTTTTTCCTTCAGCGCCTCGAAGGCCAGGTGCAGGGCGGTCACCCATCCGAGCCCCCTCGCATCGGGTATGTAGGTGGAAGCCTGATTCGGCACGCCATCAAAGGCATAGAATACGACCCTGTCGATCAGCCTCTCACCTAGAGATTTTAGTATTGCCTAGAGATAGTTTAGGAAAATTGATCCATCGTGCTCGGTGCGCACAAAGTAAATGTCTTCGGGGTATCCATCGACGCCCATCAGCGTGATAGCAGCGTCCTCAGGCTCGCGCATGTAGCGACGTCGGGTGCCACGGCAGCCTAATTGAGGATATAGCATTCGATGCGGTAACCATCACTAGTTTGAAGGAAGCATCGTTCCGTTTCAGCTGCCGTCTTCCGCAAGTCTGTTCTACGCAAGGTGTTCGCGGTTCGACGGTTATGGCGATTCGCCTCTAAATCACTTCGTGCACTGACTATTTGCAATCTGGCGCCTTTTTGAAATAAACCGCATGACAGGTTTAAGCGTCGAAATCAAAACAGAATTCTAATCAATAATAATTGTACATATATTTGGGCGTAAATTTCTTGTCGAATAGCATGGTGATGCAGTTTTGAAGTATGTCTGGATTAGTATTTACTTTCCATGAAGTGATCAGTGAAAGCACTGAGGGTCAATGTATTAAGTGCGCAAGCGATCAAGCACATTAGCCCAGCTGCCGCAGTTGTCGAAGGCTATAGAGCGAATGTGGTTGAGACTCTTATTTTTGAATGCTCACTCTTCCGCCTAACGCAACGGCCAAGTTACATGCTGCCTGCAAACGCTCATATCGTAGTAGACTTTTTCTCTGCCGGGCAGCATAGAGTGCAGACTGCGCCGTAAAGATATCTTGAAGATCGTCTGCGCCTGCTTGGTACCTGGATTGAGCAATACGCAAAGTAACCTCTGCAGCGTTCAATTGAATGTCCACCCAGGCCTGTTGTCGCTGCAAATTTAATCCTGCATGAAGGGCATTTTCTACCTCGCCAAACGCAGTAAGAAGTGTCTGTCGATAGTTATTGGCTGCAATCTTGCGATTCAGTAGTGCGAGGTGTCGCTGATCTACACGTCGACCTTGATCCCAAATGGGTAAATCTACAGTAAGTCCTGTGCTCCAAATCGGGGACGTATGAAAGAAGCTATCTAATTTAACGCTGGCTATAGTTGAGGACGCCGAGAGTATAATGTTTGGGAACATAGCGGCATGCGCTGCATCGATATCGTAACCAGCCGATGCGAGCTGTTGTTCGGCTCTAAGTACATCGGGCCGGCCTAACAAGTCGGATGAGGGTAAACCGTGGCTTACCTGAGGAATGCTTAGCTGCCCTAGGTCGTGTGCTTGCAGCGTCAACTCTTGAGGTGTCAAATCAAGCAAGCCTGAGAGTGTAGTCATTACCAACTGTTGCCGTTGTTGCAGTTGCGGTAGATCTGCTTCCAAGCTAGCTACTAGTGAAAGCTGAAGTGCAAAGTCTTGCTCCGCGATAGCGCCAGCTCGGTATTTACTTTCTGTGAGTGTGAGAACTCTTCGGGCAACGGCTAAGTTTAAACCGGCCAAGTCAGTGAGTTCGCGCAAGCTAAGAAGCTGTAGGTATTGGCTTACAACTTCTGAACGAAGTATTAGTTTAGTGGCATCTACATCATAACCCGCTGCTTGCCATAGTGCTTTGCTTGAGTTTGCAATTGCTTGTTGTCGCCCCCAAATGTCTGGAGTATAAATTAGGTCGATATTGGTATTATAGCTCCCAGTATGGTTGTCCTCTCCCCATACTCCCGACCTCCCCGTCAAAGTAGAAACTTGTATGTCCGGGCTCCAAGGAACACGATTCATATGCCATTGCACATAGGCTTGCTTCAATACTTGTCGCACAGAGTCTAAGCTACGATTGCTCTGCTGCATCCTATCTAACAATTGGTTGAGCTCTTCGCTATTGAATGCCTTCCACCACTGAGCGCTATTTTCCTGAATAGTATCAGTGGGAGAGACTGACCAATGCAGAGGGAGTGTTGAGAGCGGCTCCGGGGAAGCGGGTAGCCGTGCACAACTAATACATATCGTCGCCAACAGCCCAGTGATAACGCCCGCACGTAATTTCATTTTGGATTCAAAGCCTGGACAGGGATAAGCCGCGATGCATTACGTGCAGGCACATGACCAAATTCCTCCACTGTTTCGTGAGTTTACCGGGGCGGGCAAGATTTGCCGCAAATGAGCATCCCATCGTTCATTCGGATAACCTAAGGTACTGAAGTAAACCTGCATGCCAATAGCCAGACGAGGTACGTCAGCTTCCGGTACGCGGACAAATACAGTCATGCGCGTAAGATCGGCTATACGCATGATTATAGGTGTCTGCTGTACGGCATTGACTGTCTGGCCTACCGAGGCATCAAGCGAAATTATAGTGCCATCCATAGGTGCATATATTTTTGTATAACTTAGTTTGGCCTCCTCCCCCCTGAGCGTCGACTGGTTCTGTCGCATCTGTGATTGCAGGTTTTCTAATTGAGCCTGAGCGATTTTTAAGTTGGCCGCACTGGTCTGAGCCTCCTGTACGCTAGTAGCACCCTCTCTAAGCATTTTTCGTTGACGGGAATCTAGTAGTTTATAAAGTTGTAACGGGCTTCCTGTTGTCGTATGGCCGCACGCTGACTTTCCAGCAAAGCCTGGCCTGCTTCGACAGCGGCTTGTTGAACGGCAGGATCTATTACCGCTAAGAGCATACCCTTACTCACTTTGTCACCGACCGTTAAAGGTATGCTTTGAATTTGACCTGAGACCTGAACTCCTACATCCACATATCTTGCTGGTTGTAATATGCCGACAGCAGTGATTGCATCTTCAATGTCGCCTAGCTCGACTTCAACGGATGGTAGTGCGTTAGAGCTATACGGTTCAATGTGCCAAATTAAGACCAGCGCTGCAGTGCATGAAAATAAAAGAATAAGAAAGATAGAGGTTTTATGTTTGTGCTGCATGGTTAAAATTCCATTAATGCCAAGCGTGACGTGTTGCTGGTAACTGATGGCTGAAGTTCAAATGATGTTAATTTGTGTAGGTCAGTAGATGTAATTATCTAAGCGACAAGCTGCAATCTCAATGCTGTTGCTGTGCGATCATCTGAAGCATTCACAGGGGTCTAATGCTTTAAAATTATTAGGTTCTCGATATTTGGTAATGATAAGACAAGATAAATGCCATCTGCATATGCTTTTTTATCGATCTATCTATATGAGTTGTGCTCTCGGTAAATGAGGTGAATTGATATGATGGACCAGGCTGAAAGGCCTTGCAACTACAGTATCCTATCATGCAAGGTTGATTTTGTGGTTTGCCTTGGCTATGCATAGATTCAATCGCAAGGATTGAAAATCTCGTTGCTCCGACTCAAATAAATATCAGTATTGCGCTTGCGGCTGCAACCATGTTTTATAGGAGCTCAAATACACATGATTTGTGCGGAATTAGGCCGAAAAAGAGACTGTTATCGATCACTAACGAATGAGTGTAGGTTAGTCAGTAACTGTTTGAAAAAACAAATTACTCTGATTTTTGAGTGGCGGCCATATGTGTGTAGTGTGCGTAATCACCGCCGCGGTCAAAGCTACTGCAAGCTATCAATAGTAATATGTTACAAAAAGACACATTTGCAGGATTGACAATATATGGAAAGAAAATTCTTATCGGTTTGTGGGGTCAGGATGTATTTAGATTTGAATGCATTCTTTGGATTCGTCAGTTATAAAATTTTGTAAATCATATAGGGCTAATATAAACGTACTGCTAGTAACGTCTTTGCCGATTATTACATCGCTTGTCTACTACGTGGTAATAAATAATGTGTCCGATGTTGCAGATCGCTCATCTATAAAATCACTTTCAAGTGATGATGCCAAAGATTTTCAGGCGATAGCCGCAGTTAAAGGGGAGAAAGATTCAGATGTTGGGTTCGTCGTATTTGAAAGCAAGGATTGCGCGTTTTCGCGTAATCTACAAGAAAAATTAGATCCACTCATTGTTAGTAGTGAGCGGAAGTTTTGGGTTGCTAACATTGAGGTGGATTTAAAGAGGCTTTCGGAGATCAGGCAAGGTTTGGTGGTGCCCATAAATAACCAGGAAAAGCTTGCAGAAGCTTTGGGTGTAAATGCGACTCCTGTTGTTTTGCTATATAAAAATAAGAGGTTTGGTCTTGCGAAGAAGCGTGACTTAGAAAAGTATCTGTAATGTAATGTGGTTATGTGTTTTTTATAGTTCGGAATAAATAAATGAGGTGTTGCTATGGGCGATATTTCACAAGTTCTTAAAGAGGTCTCTTTGGGCTCCAGGTTGACGCCTGAAGAGTTGGCGAAAAAGTTGTCAATAGCAAGCAGTGTAATAAAAAAAATCAAAGATGGTAGTTCTGATGAACTTGCTGTGGCTTGCGAAAAGATCAGGTCACTCGTGTCATCTCCAACAAAACAGCCAACCTATGGTCCCGTTACGTTGATAATATCTACGACTGGATTCGTTGTCGAGGATCGCTCAGGAAGCTTCGAGGCGGAAAGCTTGGTAAGAAAAATACCTTGCCATTCGATCGCAGATGGCTTGTCGCTGGCTTTTTGGTATTTTCAAGATGAACCTAACATGCAAGCGATGATACTTGATGGCGATGGCGAGATTTGCTTTTCCGTAAAAGATCTGAAAAATATGAGGTGTGCACTGAGCCAGGTGTACGGAGTTCAAGTAGTTTCAAAGAAAACAGGATTGCCGTTGGTTTATCCTGAAACCATTGATAATTTTTCTTGTTCTAACACTTACCCAACTTATGACGAGGCCTTGAAGGCTGCCATGGAGTTGATAGAGGGTGGGAGTGAAGTGGTTATCAGTACTCCTCAGAATAAAAGGCTGAATACTGGTCTTATCGCCGAAGAATATTCGAAGCTTAATATTTGATTAGCGATACCGGTGATGTTCAGGCTCCAGGTGGGTTCAGCGGACCTCTAGAAGCGTCGCTGTACTGCCTGGAGTACCTTCATGTCAAATGCGGTATTTAGGTCCATTGCCATTGCTTTGATCCGTGCACAGCCCTCCGGCCCCGGCCTTTCAAAAAAGGATCTGACAGCAGCTCGGCTACGCCCTTCGCCAATTCACAGCACCCGGCGGGTATCGGCGTCTGGCAACACGCTGGCGTAGCGATGCCCTTTGAACAGGGCGAATTTGTCCATCACCAAGCGCCCGGGCAGGGCTGCTGCAGATCACCCCGCGGGCGGCGCGCAGCGTCGGGGTGCGCAACCTGCATTCCGCCGACGACAACGTCAAGGCCGCCACCCGCTATCTGGCGCAGCTGCGGCGGGAATTCTTCGCCAGTCCGCGGCTGACCGAGCGGGAACGTCGCGCCTTCACCCTGGCGGCCTACAACCTGGGTCCGGAAAGTGTCCAGGCGCTGCGGGCCAAGGCGCGCCAGCAGGAGCTGGACGGCGACCGCTGGTTCTTCCAGGTCGAACGCATCGCCGCGGAGGAGGTGGGCATCGGGGTGGTCAACTACGTGGCCAGCGTCAACAAGTACCGGGTGGCCTTCAGTCGGGAGCGGGCGCGCCTGGAGGCGCCGGCCGTGGCGGCGACGGGCGCCAAGGATGCCAGGCATGAGGACGGTTGAAGCTCGCTTGACAGGGCCGCCGGGCCCTCCCTAGGATGATCCCGCGCCGATTTAAACAGCAACTTGCGGGGCGCTCCCAAATACCGCTAAAGCGCTGGACGGAACAGGCCTCGTACTACCGCCCAGCTGGATCTACGAGGCGGAA
>Ga0157367_1001578_pt1 | contig 9976 bp, 2 predicted proteins | sample AttbisABBM2_FD_113142 | JGI IMG/M metagenome (GOLD analysis project Ga0157367, IMG submission 113142) | Fungus gardens microbial communities from leaf cutter ant in Botucatu, State of São Paulo, Brazil - Atta bisphaerica ABBM2 | ecosystem: Host-associated > Fungi > Mycelium > Unclassified ...
GCTACAACAATGTGTCTACCTCATGTCCTATTACTCATCCACCATGCTTCTACCTCAAGGCCACCATGCCATATCCATGTGCCCTGATGTCATACTCTTTAATCTCTGTCATCATGTGTGCACTATATGTACACTATGAGAAACCATTGTCCCTTGATGTCATCCCTAATCCTAACTCCTTCTAGACTCTTCCCAATCCTTCTAGACCATTCTAGACTCTGTCACATGACTTCCAGGTCACATGCTCTCCATCCGTTGTAGACTAATAATAATACTATCTATCTATGTCTGGCTAACCCTAATCCTAGCCAAAGTCTATCCATACTCTCGTCTTATAACAGACCTCTTTGCTATCTGATGTGGTATTAACCAAGCAGTCACTAACCCCAATGTCAAGCATATTGTAGTTATCACTGACTCCCTCCATATTGCAAGAAAGATCTTTGACTCTTCTACTCACCCATATCAAATCCACTCAGCAGCAATTTCCATAGAACTTAGAGAATTCTTTTCCAAAGATTCTCAGAACCATATCAAATTCTGGAACTATTCTAGCAAACAACAGTGGATCCTTCATCAGTTGGTCAACAAAGAAACCAAAAACATAGTATCTACCCTGTTATTCCCATGCAAGTCTTCTTGGAATTTCTGCAAAAAATCTGAGTGCGAGTCCATACTTTCTTAGTGGAAGATGACCTTCCAAGCATTTGACTCTAAAGGGAGAAACTTCCTAGATCTATTAGGTGATGACTTAAACCCCATCAAACTATCAAGTTTCGAAGGCGGCCTATGGCTTTTGCAATTCAGTCATTCAAATTCACTTTGTACTTGAGCCTCAAGAGCTATTACCAATCACATTCCAATAGGAGAATATAGATTAAGATTTTTTCCTTGAAAGAGTTTCACCTGTCCTTGTGGTCTATACCCTATTTGTTATGGGATGCTGAAACACTAACAATTTTTTTTTCTTTTATTTTTCTGATTTTATATTGATTTTCTTTTTCTTTTCTTTTCTTTTTATTTTGAATGATAAAGAAGGCACATGACACTGCAGTCACAGGACATGTCACATGATATGATGTCATAGGCCTAGAACATAGTAGAAGAATCTAGAAAATGATGTTAGGACACATGTATACAACATAGTAGCCTTGAGTAAGAAATAAAGCAGACATGAGGATGTAGCATGGACCTGTACTCTGTATATATAGGACTCTAATTTAGCAGAAACTCCTTGTCGAGTTCTCTTGTGAACTTCCCACATTATATCCACTTTGAGATTTACTCACTTGTGCTATCATTTGTCATTGTGATAAGTAGTTGACACAACACTATTGAAACAAGACAACACATTCTTCATGAATGTTGTAGGTTCAACAACTATTGGAATCTGAAAAGGAATACTTTATCCCATTTTTTTCTTTTTCTCCAATTTAATCCAAGTGCTTTTGCATTCCCTTAGTCACTTATATTTTATGTTACTGATTGTATTACATTATTGTTTTAGACCTTACATCTCTTTTATTTATGTCTCTTTCTTTTCCTTCTCTATTTCTTTGTTATCCTTTTGTTTCTCTCTTCATGTTGTATCTGTCTGAATGTATGTAGTTATGAAGTAGCTACCACAGTCTGCCCTCATGCTCTATGTAATAAATTGTTGATTTAAAAAAATTAAAATTAAAAAATTAAAATTAAAAGAATAAAATCTGAGAATGTGATAAAGTAAAGAAACAAAAGAAGTTTGATTATATCTAGTAGAAATAAAAGAAGTTAAAGTTGAAAAAATTTTAAATATAACACAAAAAAAGTTGAGAAATTTGAGAAAGAATATAAAAATAAAGAAGTATATTACATTCTAATCTAGCCATATCTATTCCAGCCTACAAATAACACCTTTTCCCTCATCCACACTCCCTAACCTCTTCTAGTATAGATCAATTGTTCTTATTCTATCTTAAACATTCTTGCTAGACTCTTGCTAACTCTATAAATCTCTATTTCTAACATCCAAAGATTATTAGAAAATAGTGTAACTTGCTTAACAGTCTTCATACTAGATAAATACCCTAAGTAGTATACTTAGTATATAAATAAATAATTCACACTATAATAGCTTATTCTGAAAATTGACCAAAACTAAAACTATTTTCTAGTGTTAGCAACAACATATCTCATTATCTTTTAGTAATATCATCTTCCTAGTTTTTCTGAGTGCTCTTCTGAAATATATAACTTATGAAGGCACAGAACATAAGCTGAAGCCAAAGGTTGTTTTGACTCCCACTTTTATGTTCTCAGATAACATATAAATAACTTAGTTAGACTTCTGAGAGATTCTTATCAAATCTCAGATAATGAGATATGAACTGTATCTAACAAAGTATATAAAATCAAAATACTATGAAAACTTAATAATAATAAAAAAGTTTGATCAAAAAGAATTACTAGAAAGATATACAGCAAATATATTGTTTGAATGAGATTGAAAGTTTAAGATGAAGTAACTAAAAAAGTTAGAGAGAAATTGGAGACAGTAGAAAAAGAATCAGATTTTTCTAGAAGAAAAATATTAAAATAAGTACTGTTATAATATGCTCTAAGCTCTTATATTTTATTTTTGTTTTCTATTTCCTTATTTTAATTTAATTTTATCTTATAGATAATAAAGAAATATATAATAATAATAAAAGTAGTAAAAAAATTTGGAATAATAATGTTAGTGAGTATAGTTATAGCATAGTATTCTTATACATATAGTTTAAAATAATTTGTTATATCATAATCTAGTCATATTTATTCTAACCTACAAATAATTTCTCTTTCTTATCCATACTTATAAATCTCTTCTAGTACAAATCAACCTTATTATTGTGGCAACCACTTGTCACAAAGACAAATGATTACATAAGCAGTAAATCTCTTAAGTCGGATATCAAGTGGGAAGTTCACAAGAGAACTCAACAAGGAGTCTCTGCTAAATTAAAGTCCTATATATACTAAATACACCTAGTCCATGCTACAACCTCATGTCTACCTCATTTCTTACTCAAGGCCACCATGTTGTATACATGTGCCCTGATGTCATCTTCTAGATCTTTCCACTATGTTCTAGGCTTATGACGTCACATCATGTGACATGTCATGTGACTGCAATATCATGTGCCTTCTTTATTGTCCAAAAGAAAAAGAAAAGAAAAGAAAAAGAAAATCAATATAAAATCAAGAAAAATAGATAAAAGGAAAGAAAAATATTAGTGTCCAAAGCATTCCATAACACCTATCTATTTCATGTCAATTATTCCTCAAACTTCTTTGTTAGATTCCCTAACAACTTTATAAACATATATCTCTCTATCTAAAGACCACCCAGAACTAGGGTAACTTAACTGTCATATACTAACCCAACTACATTCATCATCTATCTCAGATAATGCCAATCTCATCTACACTCACTTATTCTCTTTCAGAATAGATTGTGCTTCATTCTAATCACCTATCAATTTACAGACAAGAATTTCTCCATTTCACAACAAATCTCATAGAGTTTTAATTAACAACCTCCATAGTACCCAATAAATCCAGAGTATATAGCATGCACAGTATCTTATTATTAGAATGTCTCTTTCTGTATTTAAGAACTACAGCTACCAATTCATACAGTTTATTAGTCTGATAATCAAATCCAAACACCCTCTTTCTAAATTATATGTAATGAAGATTAAGCTAGGTATAATATCTTTCTGTTGAAGCTAAGGTTATCATTTATATAGTGATCTACTTCTAACTCACTTCCACTAAGTTTCTATTATTTGATCTGTCTTCCATACTACATCTGTGGATTCCCCAACAAGTATGAATTGCTTCTAACAGTAACTCACTTACAGCCTCCATTTCTAAATAACTATCTTAGGTAGAGTACTTAGTACATAAGCTAGTAGTTATACTGTAAAATCTTATCCTGAAAATCAACTAAAACTAAAACTCACCAACATACATTACTACCTCCTGGTAGACTTATCTTCCTCAACCTCCTAAATATGACTTTCAAAATATACAACTAGTGAAACTTGTAGATATGTAGCATATAAGCTAAAGCTAAATGTCATTTAATATCTGTGTTCCATGTATTCTAGATAAAGTATTAACAAGTCTTGGATACTAAAATGTAAACTATGTCTAATATAATTTAAGCTTAGTATAGACTATAATATAGTAGTAAAAATAGTGTAGTAATAAAGCAAGAACTCCTTGTTAAGTTTCTCTTATGACTCTCACTATATCATGGTATATTTAAAACTATAATATTTTATTTTGATTTCTCCTTTCTTTTTCTTTATTTTTCCCAATTTTATATCTCTTTCTTTTTTCTCTGAACAACAAAAGAGCATGTGACTATGGTTATATGATGTATCATATGTAATGACATCACTAGGCATATAATTATAATCACATGATATAAGAGAAGACAGAAGAAACTAGAATAATAGATATAACTATAGTATGTTATCTTTATATAAACTCATGAAGAATACATGGACATTAGGATAGGGTTAGGATAGGGTTATTTATTATTAGCACAAACCATGATGTACTTGTATAAATAGTATAGTAATAAAATAAAGACTTCTTGTTGAGTTCCTTGTTAGAACAACTGAATAAAGTCTATATGGTTATAATAGAGTTTGCATCTTCAGAAAAATCCCAAGTATATTATCTATATACATAACAAAGCAGAATATACCTTTAGGAGAATTCTAAGAGAATAGAATAAGGTCTCCTAAAGGCAATAGCTACCATAAGTATCTCTACAATCCATACTAATCAAGCAGAATAGTTCTGATATAAGCAGGAAATGATAGAGACTAGATGCTAGAAATCTTGATAGAAACATCTAGAAGGTTGCCTGGATAGGTAGGAAGTATAGAGTAATAATAATAAAATTGGTGGTGGAAAGTGTGGCTTAAGATAGTAGTATCACAGGCTTGTAACAGAGTTCTTGACAGTCATCAAATACTATAGGCTTTGCATAGGGTTCAGTTTGGGTGACAAACATCACAGATTTTCTACAAGATTATAAGCTTACTGCAAAAAAGATCAAGTTCTCTTTATAATCACCACTTAAGCTACTTTTAAGTTACTACTTAAGTTATCATCTTAAGTTATCTTGACTTATAGTTGCCATAATACACTAGAACTACTACTACTAAATTACTATTTGAGTTTCAGTCTTGAGTCATCTCTTGTAGTTGCCATAATACAGCTACTTTTCTCAGATAGTGTTAGACACAAACTAGCTACTAAACCAGTCAGACTTAAAGTATGCAATGTCAAGCTTAGCATTGACATCTGGCTAGTATTATATATACACTTCATACTGTACTCCTATTAGAGTGTGAAATATACTTAGAAGATAAAAATATTTGTAGGAAATTTATAAAAGATGTTGGATGAAGTGTGGGAACTTATCTGAGATATGTAGATATAAATTGAAATATGTTATGCCTCTACATGTTACAATAATCATATTTGGAAAGAAAGTACTAAAGATTAGAGAGATATAAGAAAAACCAAGAGTCTGAGCATAGGCACCCAAATTACTGGTTGATTTTCAAGATAAGTAACTATAGAGTGTATATATATCTTAAATACTAGTACTGTTATGATCTAAAGCTCTTAAAGTTGGACAATAAGATAAAAACCTTGTATTAGGATTTAACACAGAAGAACTCAATAGAGAACTCTGTACAGAATTGTTTATCTTATATACCAAAACCCCATAGTTCATGCTACTACTACTCTAGTATACTCTAAATGACCATGTGTTTGCCTCAAGGTCAACATATGTTAAATATACTATATGATATCATCTTTCCAAAACCTTTTACATCCTTCTATTACTACTACATGACTTGTGACCATTACTGTGACCATGTTCTATAACATGTGATCTGTGTGAAATTTGTGACCATTATGTCACTCTAAACCCTAACTCCAGTTTCCAGAATAGAAACTAAAAGAAAAGAACAGAAAAGAAAATTAAAAGAAACTTGGGTCCAAACTTCTCAAGTCTAATAAGTATTTAGTAACTAAGACTATATCCAAGGATTAGAAGAGACAGATAACTACTCTGGATATACTAAAATTCATGGAATAAAGTCTAGAGTTTTATGGAGATTATGAGAAAGTTATGTGATCAGTTATGGAGTAATCAGGTATAAAATAGAACTAGGTTAATTTGTGTATTGCAGATCAGGAAAAATCACTTCTACAAATGTTTTGAGTGAAACAGATGTTAGGTATGTGTTATTTATAATATGAATCAGATAGATTGGATGTGTTCAGGTTGGTATATGCCAACTCCTAACAGTAATGTTGACAGGAATCAAGTTAAAAAGAGGTTATACTAAAATGCAACAAGAACTATGTAGTACTAGCCCTTAACTGCACACTAAATAATTCAAAAGAAACAATATTAGTATCAGAAATCAAAAGAAGAGATAGAAACAATAGTATAAACAAAAAATAAATGAATAACATCTGCTTGTGAACACTTTCCCTTGATAACACACTTCTAAACAGTGAACCTTACACTATATAACAAGTTTTCTTGGAAAATCTAGTAAATAGATTATAATGCTCCTTAAGAGTCTACAACAACTCTATTCATCCTAGATGATACACTCCAAAGGCATCCCTCAAGTCAAATCTTAGGACTGATAATACCAACTAATACTCACCTTTCCAGTCTTTCTAGAACTCTCCAAAACTTGTCTAAAAGTAAAAGTAAATACTAACAATACTCATTCAAGAAAAAACTACTCATAAGTGGGAGAATTCAGATAGAGTTCTCTTTTTTTCTCCCCTCCACTGATGGATTATGTATTAGTCTAAATATAAGAACTGAAACTATAAAATGTAATCTAAATAGCTAAAAAGGTCTTCTGAGATCTCAGAAGTATATAGCCTTCTTTTTATTCTCTACTTGATACCAGCTGTCAGAGTTGTGAACAATAGACCTAGTTTTATTTATAGTTTTATTTATTTTCTTTCTCTTTTATTTTTATTTTCTGTTTTCCTTTTATTTTATTTTTAGTTCTACTTTTCTTTTCTTTATTTTAGACTTAGATAAAGAATGTGATGTGATGTCACATATGATAGTCATATAAGTCACAAAGCATGATGTATATGTGACACATGTCACAGTTACTGATCACATGATCACATAACACAAAGAAGATTATAAAAAGTTCAAAAGATTATAAAAAGTTCTAAAACAGATGATATTGTATAGTATAACAGCAGCATATTAGCCTTATGGAGAGCATATAGACTTTAGAATAGGTTAGTTATAGTGTGTACACAGATCATGGTCTACAGTATATAAGGTAGATTAGTTTGTACCTAAAACTCTATTGAGTTCTCTTGTATTATTTAATACAAGAGTGTGCTTTTATCTTAAACTCAGAAACCTAAGTTATAACACTAGCCCAATGGTCTTTTTCTGCTTACAAATACTGATTTTCTTCCTCTTTAGTCATTTTTATTGGCTATTCCTGCTTATAAGCTTATTTCTGACTTCTTTAGCTTCTAATCAGTTATATTTCTATCTTATTCTATTATTTAAACATTTGTGGTGATACTGATTGTACTCACAAGTGTCTGTTCTTTGTAGTTAGTCCTTTGTGAGTACTATAATATCCTATATTCCTAAAAACCTTATTTTTTAAGATCTAGTTTGATTAATGGCTACCACACTATCTTTTAAGTTGGTTTCTACTTGAAAGAGTTGGAGGTATCATTTAAAAGTATCAAGTCTTTTCACTAAAGCCTTTAAATAGGTCTTAAGGGCTCAAAAATAACTTAAATCTCAAAATATTTAGACAAAAGAAAAACCTTATATCAGGATTAACATAAGAGAACTTGATAGAGTTCCTACTATAAGTTAGTCTACCTTATATCTTTGAGTGTTGGTCTGTGCACATCTACACTAACCTATATATGTTATTCATAAGATTAATATATTGTAGCTATGCTATATGATATTACCTTGAACCTTCTATAACTTTCTTCTAGTTCTATGATATTGTGACTGTGACTGTGAAAGGTGTGATCAATCTGTGACATTTGTGACCATCACATCACACTCTCTTGTTTAAGTCAAAATAAGGAAAATAAAAGCCTTAGAGTCTTATCTTTGTTGGTAGCATTCTGGAAATGTTTAACAGTGTTAGATATTGTTAAAGAAGTAAAAGAAGGTAAGAATAGTTAGATAATAACAGAAGGTAGTTCCAAGTTGTCAGTTTACTATATACTCCAAGATTCCTTCAAGAACATCCTGTTCTGCTGTTAGGGCAACTGAACAGAAGCACAGAAGAGCTTTAGAACTCTGAAAAAACCTAAGAGAACAAGATAGAGTTTCTAAAGATGATAACTGCCCTAAATATAATAATGTCTACTCCAATCTGGCAAAACATAGGTGTCATAAGCATAGAATGATGTCAGCAAGGCCCAACTATGAATAGAAGAACAATCTGGAAGTGTTGGTCCAGAAAAGGAAATATGATTATCTTGTAACTGTAGAAGAGAGCAGAAGAGCAGAAGAGAGCAAACAGCAAGAGATGAGTGATAGAAAAGTGAGTCCCCTCACAGGGAAGATTAGCAGATTTGTAAAAAATTACTTCCTACCCAACTGACACAAGAAATCGCAAGGACTATCATGAAAATTCGCCAGGAAATTTCCTCGTATTGATTACTCCGAAATACGTGCCATATCAGTTCTTCCCTCATCAGGCATCTAAAAGACTCGAGCCTGAAGTTCAAAAGGTGCCTCTGGCAACCCCCTCAGCTTTCTCTTAGCAGAAACCGCAGGAGCGGCAACAGTAGCAACAGTAGCAGTAGAAGGGACTCCTTAATGATTTCTGATAGGTGGTATTCTCGAGTCTTTCCTTCAGCCACTTTGAGAGTCGAACAAAGTCGACGGGTGTGATGTTTTCTGTACAAGGATGAACTCGACGGGTGCCTACACCTTGCATAGTCATTGTAGCGCAAGCCATAGACTTTCTGCTGCTAGTTTACAATTTGCAGAGCGGGTAGGAGTGAGAGCGAGGACAAGGACAGCGGAAACAAAATTACCGAAGAATTGAAAGGTGATGAGAAGAAAACACGCAATTTCTTTCCGCGACTGCAATCATGTCAGAAGGCCTTCTGCCTTCCACTCTTCAGAACATTCTCGACCAGTTCACTCTCAGGTGGATATTTTGCGGTATGTCGGTTGCTCTTTTGTCTGGATAATGCTTTACTTTCTTCCAGGTGGCAAGGGTGGTGTAGGTCAGACGTGGACAACTCCAGCACCCCGTTAGCTGCTTACATGCCCGTTTATCAGGAAAAACAACTACATCCTGCTCTCTAGCCATCCAGTTAGCTAAAGTTAGGAAATCAGTCCTGCTTATCGTGTGTTCCTTCATCACCATTTGTGAGCGCGTTTCGGAACTGACACATCCAGTCTACCGATCCCGCACACAATTTATCCGATGCCTTTGGTCAGAAATTCGGCAAAGATGCAACAAAGGTCAATGGTTTCGACAATCTCTATGCTATGGAAATCGACCCGACCAGTGCAATTCAAGAGATGGTCGAGAATTGTGAGTCTCTGTGCCCCTATTACTTATCCTGCTCCATTCTTGATCTTCGTCTATCATTAGCGGACCAGAACGGTATGATGGGCTCCATGATGCAAGATCTTGCATTTGCTATTCCAGGTGTCGACGAAGCCATGGGTTTCGCTGAAATCATGAAGTAAGCACTTTTTCCTAATTTCGTGTCAGTGCTAATCTTGTCCCATTCATTGAGACACGTCAAGTCGATGGAATACGATGTTATCGTATTCGATACTGCACCTACTGGTCACACCCTCCGTTTCCTATCATTCCCTGCCGTCTTGGAAAAGGCTTTGGGCAAACTGAGCACCCTGGGCTCA